>Ga0306885_100853_pt1 | contig 8431 bp, 4 predicted proteins | sample AntDeeMetagen134_FD_190434 | JGI IMG/M metagenome (GOLD analysis project Ga0306885, IMG submission 190434) | Saline lake microbial communities from Deep lake, Antarctica - Metagenome #134 (v2) (version 2) | ecosystem: Environmental > Aquatic > Non-marine Saline and Alkaline > Saline | place... | reverse complement strand
GATCTAAATGGAGAGGCGGTCAATTGGTTTGCTGTAGGGTTTTTCGCCTCTAGAGGGTTTTGCGGTGGTATGTGGTCGTCGACGACGCTACTGTCGACCACTTCAATCCAAGGTCAGTCCGGCTCCACTGATCGGGCCATAGGCGAGTTCTGGGTGAGGATGATATGATATGATTTTAAAAAGTTAAATTAAGATAAATAAACGTCCAATTTGAAACACACAAAATGGTTCACTCTATTTTTGAACACCCCTTCCGACCACTATCGCATATAAACGATAGATATGATTGGATCTAAAATTAGTTGTCACAACCGTCAAAACCTAATCTTGCCTACCATTTGTGCTCCGTTTGATACCCGATTTTGCCTCGCCGGTATATTTATTATGATGGGCCATAAAGTAGTAAAGTCATACTCTTTATCTGATTAAGGAAGGTTGAAATATGGTTGTATACCAGAACGTAGATTGCTAACACTCGATCTGGAGACAGCACATTAATACGGAGAACCTCTTGTAGCGCAACTCTCGAGGATGTTTTGTAGTATATGCTCATTCGAGGTATTAGCCTTAACAGTATGAACAAGTGGGAGCAGAATTCTACCAGATACGTTTCCTGACACAACAATCAGATAGAATTACCAGTTTACGTTGTGTGAAAAATATATGATACGCGAGGTTCGGTTAATTCGTGTCATCCTTAAAAATAGCCGGCGTTAGAGCCTCTACCACTATTTTACGCATGTCAACACAACAGATTTTTCCGTGTCCTCCCCGTAGAAGTGACTACGCAATGAGAAGGTAAATGGTAAGTCCAACCCACCTGTCCCCGGGAGTCCTGGTACGAGTCCAGGGACAGTCGGTTGGTTCCCACGAGGACTGTCGCATACGTCCGGTCGTAGGAGTTAGCAGCAGGATGTATGCGTCCGAGCGATAAATCCCTTTCCACTTGAGAGTGTGAACTCTCCGCAGAAAATTAGGGAAGGGTATCGCGATTCAGTTCTCCATGGCAGCGTCGCATTGACTGACAAGTAACTGCCATTAAGACAGACAACCATGGAAATCGATCTAAACCCCACGAAGGACGCATACAATGCGATCCAGGCGGACGTCGACGAAAACGCCGCCCTCAAGGAATTGACAGACAACTGTATCGACAACGGCCTCCGGCGCGGGCGCGACGAAGTTACGGTGCTGATCCGCTATGAGACCGATGCAGCTGGCGACCCAAAACTCGTCATCGAAGACGACAGCGGTGGCCTCGCTCCGTCTGAACTCTCGATGGTGTTCGGCATCGGACAATCGGAGAAGGAGAACATCAAGCGATCAATCGGCGCTTTCGGTATCGGTGCCAAGAAGGCACTCATGTGTCTCGGCGACGAGTTCGACATCCGAAGCCGGCACACCGATGAGGAAGTCGGCTACGAGTACACCGTCGGCCAAGGGTGGCTCAACGACGACGAAACGTGGAGCATCCCTGTCGACGAAGTCGAGATGGAGGCCGGAACCACGGAGATCGAAATCCGTGACCTGAATTTCAGTTGGCAGGCCATTCGCGACGAGCTCGCGCGTGACCTCGCACGAACATACGAACTCTACCTGCGCGGGGAGACCAACGTGACGCTCCGACTGCTCTTCCCTAAGGAAGGCGGCACCAAAACGGAGCCACTGGTCCCACCTACACGGCCGGACTTCAGCTACACCCCGTGGGACGACCTGTATCCCCGACGCTACGAGGGGATCGTTCTCGACCCACCGGAGGTGTCGTCCCCAGTCTACATGAACGTCGAAGTCGGCCTCCTCGCCACAGTCGAAGGGGAAGAGCCAGGCATCGACTGGGTGTGCCAGAACCGTGTTGTAGAGCGGGGCAACCGCGATGAGGTCAGCGGATTTGGCGACGACCTCCCGACGTTCCGTCTCAGCTCTCACAAGCGGCTCAAGGGTCGTGTCGAACTCTACACCGACGGCGACGCAGCCGAGATCCCGTGGAACTCGGACAAATCGCGCATCCGAGCCCGAGACGCAGTCACCGAGGCCGCGCGGGATGTGTTGCGCAAGATCGTCCCCGCGTACATGAAGGCCAAATACGGGACGGTCAAGCCGCAGTTCTTCGAGCCCTACACCGACGACACCCGCTATGCGGCCAACGGCGGTACGTTCGAAGTCGTCAACCTCAGCGAGCGGTTCCAGCGATACAACCGTGGTGACCTCCAGCAGATCCAGATCCGCGAGAAACCAGATGAGGACCTCTCGCAGATCAAGGATATGAAGGCCACAGCCGAGGCCCATGCCCACCTCGGCATCACCTACGAGTACATCGACTGGGTCAAGCCGTGGATGCGGCCCACCTACAGCACGCTGGTCGAGACACACCGGAAGGAGTTCGGCTGCTTCGACGATCTCGAACCGCTTGACTCCGCGCCTCCGGATTTCACCACCGACGGCCGGAGCGGAACGAGCGAGCGCACGCGTCTCGCCGAACTCGCCAGTCAGCACGTCAATCTCGGTGTCCGATACACCGGGATCGAGTCGTGGGAGCGTCCGCGCTACGAGTTCGAACTCGCAGCCGCTGCCGACGATCGCAACATCGACGTGGATGCACTGGATCCCGTCGACGAGCTCCCAGAAATCGAGGACGACGACGGCCAGAAGAGTGAGGAAGCCACCAAGCGGCTCTCATTCGGTTCATTCACCGAGTCGGACCTCGACGTCCTCCGGAGTCATCTCGGCGACGTCGACGAGTACTCACCTGAGAAGCGCAAGGAAGTGCTCATTGATCACTTCAAGCGCCTCAACATGGCGGGCGTTCGGTTCGAAGTGAACGCAGACTAACGTCGAGGCTCTGCCTTTTTTTATTTTAGTTGGTGCCTGCCGCATATTTTTGGGTCAATCTACAATGTCACCAGCCGTTATTTTTGGGCTCCGAAAGTATCTACGAAGAGCTGCGAGCCTTCGATCTCATTCGGGCCACCGAGGCCGGTTGGATCGTCTCGCTACCGTATCGCGACCGGAGCGTCGACCACGACTGTCGCAGTGGGTTGACAAGGTAGAGAGTCGACTCAACGACTGCACGGATCTCTGTTTGTGAGCCGCCAGGGACCGTCAGTCGACTACACACTGAGTTGTGACCAACAAACAGGAATTTGAGGTCACAGTGTTCGGGTAATCTCGAAACGACTGTGGATCATAGATACCGGACTCGGAGTCAAGCGCCGTCTGTATCGCAGGCTGCCAATGTGAGTCAGTCATGCATTCTCCTTCTAGATATGTGACGACTTGCTTGACGATTTCCCATCTCCATTGCTACATTAGCCCGACAAATATGCGAAGAGCAAACTGAATGAAGAGATCGTATTAACAAAAGTAATTACTTGTCGACCATCGTGAAGACGGCTTCTGGGGAGTTCATCAACGTATGCAGCGTATAGGAGCCACGCCCACGTCCGCCGCCGGTTTTGTCGGATTCGGTGATTTCGAGAAACGAAAGCTCCCGAAGCAGGTCTCGGACCCGATCCGATCCGAGTGGGTCGGTGCTTTCGGTTTCACAGACGGTCGTATAGGCATCATAGACCTCGGTGGTTCGGAACTCCTCGCGAGTATCGTCGGTGGCATCAAGATTCGCCAACCCCAGCAGAATATACCTCGAATGTGGGGGCAACCCGGCCAGTAGTTCACGCAGGCGGTCGGCCTCAGCGCGTTTCTGTGCCCTGTCGACGTGCTGTTCGAGAACCTTCTCTGCGCCCTCCTCAGTAGCGATATGCCCGGCGTTGCGGAGGATCCGTATCGCTCGGCGTGCATCACCATGTTCACGGGCTGCAAGCGCGGCTGTCTTTGGGATGACAGACGAGTGCAATACGCCGTCCTGGAAGGCGTCTTTCCGGGCTTCCATGATGGCCTGGAGTTGCTTGCCGTCATATGGCGAAAACACGAGTTCGTCGTCACCGAGGCTGGATTTCACACGCTCGTTGAGTGATTTGCGGTAGTTGATTTTATTCGAGATGGCGATAACGCCGATGTTGGTTTGGATCTTCCCCATCTCTTTGGCGCGGGTGAGTTGCATCAACACACCGCCCTCGCTGTCTTCGTTAGTGACGAGCTGGTCGACCTCATCGAGGATGATGATTGCGGCGTCGTATAGGGTATTGAGAGTTTCCCACAGGTAGTCGTAGTAGTGCGAGCGACTGATACCGACACGCGGGATCGAAAAGCCACTCTCGTCGGGATCGTTCAAGCCACGGCCAATCGCAGAGGTTGCCTGTGTCTCCGTCGAGTGTTGGGAACAGTCGACGTAGACGACACCGACCTCGACACCGTTCTGTGCGGCCGCACGCTGGGCACGAGCGGCGACCGACTGAGAGACGAGTGATTTTCCGGTGCCGGTTTTGCCGTAGAGAATAAAGCTCGCTGGCGGTTCGTCTCGAATCACCGGTTCGATTTTCCCGGCGACCTTCTCAATCTCAACATCACGGCCGATAATCCGGTTTTGATCGGGAACGTGGCCGACCTCCAGTAATTCAGGCTGGACAATCAGCGAAGATTTGGTGGTAGCATCGGCAAATAGTGGGTCGTCGATACCCGATTGTGTGCCCGGAGTCTCGTCGACCATAGTAGGTACAAACAGACATGGTACAAATAGTTTCCCACCACGTTCCAACTGTATCTGCCCGATATGCCACCAGAGGCGTGTCTTTGGTATGGTATTTGTCTGATGGCCTCCTTACCACACACCCCGAATTCCAACTGTAACGACGAAGGGACACCCCTCGTTCCAACTGTAAGTACTGACAGAAGTGACGTGTTGTCGACTCTCACAACCCCACACCCCTCGTTCCATCTGTATTATCTTACATTTTTGGCCGTTGTTGAGGAAGATCGAGCGGCGGATACGTCGGTACCCCACACACCCCTTGTTCCAAGTGTAACTCTCACGAGTGCGGGTGGGTGTGACTGGTGAGCCTACGATTTCCTGTTTTGATGGTACCGAGAATCTACTGAAGACAGTATACTGCCTCTACTTCCTGAAAACACCATATTTACACTTGGAACAGGGGGTGTGTGGTCCATCTAGGGGCCTCCGTTGTATCCCCTACACCAACATTCGAATACAGTTGGAACGTGGGGTGTGAGTGGGGCCCCTAGTAGTCGACTACTACTACTACTAGAACTATATCAATACAACACAACAAACAACAGCAACGACAGCGCAGCAACCGCCTGCAGTACCGCCGTATGTCACTTGTTGTCGACGAGTAGCGGTGCCAGACCCACCGAGACAACCTACAACATTCCCGTAATACCACTCGGCGTCGACACCGGCACCGTCCCATAGATCTCCGTGGCAAAGTCCTCGGCAGCCCCAATTACGTCCGAGGGAACGAATAAGACGCGAGTTGTATTCGAAACCGTCATCGGACGATTACTGTACTATACTGTACTCTTTCCGTCTGCTCTCCCACCACAATTCTATCCGATATTCTTAGCTGTTGTTGCTTTTTGTTTTAATCAACAGAGCTATCGTTCTGGTACTATTATTAGTTGATACGAACGGAGCCATGCCACAGGAGCCACCGATACCGCCGACGGAACTCCCCAACGACACCGTCGACAAGCTCGACGATTACTCAGCCGAACTACTTCGATATGTAGCCACCTATGCTGAAGAACTCGCCGACTATCGCGAGCGTCAAGACCGTCCTACTGAGAAAGATGATGAAGACGTAGACGAACGGTCCGAAGATCTCCCCGATAGCGTCCCTTCGAAGGCAACAATCACAATCAAAGAGATCAACGACAATCGCTATTACTACTGGCAGTGGCGAGAAGGAGACCGGATTAAGTCTCAATATAAGGGACCCGTCGATTCCGACGAATAGAGGAGATGTCGACGGGGGAGGTGCTGATTGGTACTAATATCATGTCTCCATGCACAAATTGAATTTCGGTCCAAAACACTGTTGAGAACGTTCGAGAAGGCTATATTACACATCGATGACGGGGGGAGGGTAGAACGTGAATTTACACTTCGACGACGGGGGGCCTCTTTTTGAATATACATCGGTGTCGGTTCCGTCCCTAAAACATTGAATTGGAGATTATCGAGGATAGATTAGCCTTATCGACTGTATAAACATCGAAGGAGGTCAACCTTTTTACCACTCCGGTGTTCAGCAATCGTATGGTTGGTAGTGATCAGAATGGGGCGGATCAATCTACCCTCGATAAAAGAACTCATTCTAGAGACGACGAACAAATAGAAGCCACTCTTGAAGACCCTGCCGGAGATACAATGTCGGATCAGGATGATGTAGCTGCTGAAGACAGTCCCCAGCGGTCGATCCGGGATATGCTCGATGATGAAGGGGAAGCATCAGTGTTCGTCAATCGAGATCTTGTCGAACCAGACACGATCATCGATGAAGAGCGAATTGTCGGCCGTGACGATCAACTCGAATCAGTTGTCTCATTTCTGAAGCCGACGCTTCAGGGAAATCGACCGCCAAATATGCTGTTGTACGGCCCTGCTGGAACGGGGAAATCCCTCATCATCGGAGCCGTAACGCAACAAATCATCGAACTGTGTCAATCGAAGGGCGAACGGTTTGGTGTGGTCGACATCAACTGCCAGCCAATCAATACGCTCGATCAAGCTGTCTACGATCTCGTCCAGACCGTTGCGAAAGACGTCGGCGCAGAGGTCGGTGTCCCTGAGACAGGCGTGTCCACGAAGCGGAAGTACCGACGCCTGTACGAACTCATCAACGAACACTACGACTCGGTTATTTTCATCCTCGACGAGATTGACCTCCTGGTCGGTCGACGAGCAAACGATGAGCCCGCCTACTCGAAATTGCTGTACCAGCTATCGCGAGCGAGCAACACGAATGAGATCGAAGGCCGCGTGTCGGTTGCAGCACTGACCAACGACCCGAAGTTCATGGAAGACATCGATGGTCGTGCCGAGAGTTCGTTCAACCCACGGGATATCTACTTTCCTGACTACGATGCCACACAGCTGCGCGAAATCCTCCAAAACCGACGTGACGCATTCCGCCAAGATGCACTCAAAGATGATGTGATCCCACTCGTAGCGGCGTTTGCGGCACAAAGCCACGGTGATGCCCGGAAGGCAATCGACCTGTTCCGTGGCGCTGGAGACCTCGCTGACGAACGCGATGACAGCAGAGTTACCGAAGATCACGTCCGTGAGTCCCAAGAAGAAATCGACAAAGATCGCTCGCTGAAACTCGTGGAGGGATTGACAACACAGAAGAAAATCTCGCTGTACGCTACGGCTGCTGTTGCCTGTCACTCGAATCAATCACGAAGTTCAGTTCCGAGTCCTGTTGGCTTCAAAGTCTACCAATGGGTAACCAACGAACTTGATGCAGACCAGATGACTCGCGAAACCTACGTCAAGTACGTCAAAGAACTCTCTACGTATGGTCTCATCTCGACCTCCCGGAAGAGTCGAGGCCGTGGCGGTGGAATGTATATGGAGTTTACTTTCACTGGAGATCCCGCAGCGATGATGAACCGAATCGTCGACGACACTCGGTTGGAGGCAATAGCCAATCAAGAAGAATTGCTCCGATCTGTCGTCAACTCACAGCTCAATGAATTTCACAATCAGTGAGAGTTGACGGCGCGAAGCTTCTCAACCCCCTCCCCGTGTTCGATGTGTAAAGAGGGCTGCGTCCATACGTTTCTCTGAGGACCCACCCCCCGTCATCGATGTGTAAAGACACGTATCAAAATCCACGAATCATAGCTGACGAATAAATAGGTGAGAAACAGAAGATATGGCTCACTACCTACTCAAATCCGTGAATGAAGGTTGTATTCTGACGTTCCCCTGAACACCCTCCCCCCGTCATCGATGTGTAAACAACAATAGAAGGAAGGGGATCAAACACGGTATGGGAGACTCAGCTGTCAACAGAAGCCACGAGGATGGCAATATCAGGACGGAGAGTCAATTTGACGACCTCGATGAAAAAAACGGACTAGTACTCGGTTAGTCGGAGACAACTTCCTTCTAACCTCGTAATTAGACCCACTACGGATTTGGTTACTACGATTACTACATAAAGCTTCCTTAATTTAAATAAGATCGTGAGTTAGTATATGATTCTGAAGTCTAAGAGCTTCTCTGACCCGTCTACCCGGTTTCTCGACTGTTCTTACGGTTCTCACGTTCGAACCCTCACTCCCCTCGTAGGGTTTTACACATCGATGACGGGGGGAGGGAGTGGGGTCACATCTTACGTGTCCCACCAAATATCTGTCTGATCCTCATCCGTCTCCACATCCTCGTGAGTACGAGCGACACAATCCTGTAACTACAACCGGGAGGGCGAGGCCTTCGACGCACGTCCCGGCAGACCTTTCATTGGCGCATCTCGCTCCGGTGGATTCTCGATCACGAGGCCGTCTC
>Ga0306885_100813_pt1 | contig 8716 bp, 9 predicted proteins | sample AntDeeMetagen134_FD_190434 | JGI IMG/M metagenome (GOLD analysis project Ga0306885, IMG submission 190434) | Saline lake microbial communities from Deep lake, Antarctica - Metagenome #134 (v2) (version 2) | ecosystem: Environmental > Aquatic > Non-marine Saline and Alkaline > Saline | place... | reverse complement strand
CGGACGGCATCATAACAGCAGGGGAAAGAGAGAACGGATCTGCAGGGGACGATGAGGCGCGGTAGGTGAGCGCTCAGTCTTTCGTCTCGGTCGGTAGCTTGTTCGCCGGTTCCTGCGTGATGTTTTCCGAGACCGTACGGCGGTTGGCCTCGCCGATTCGGTCGGCGACCTCGCCGACGAGGTCCTCGAGGTGCTGTTGGACCTCGCTGTCGTCGTCCTTGACGAGCGCCCCCTCGCTGCCGTCGGCCCCGAAGTCGGGGTGGATCGGAATCTTGCCCAGCAGCGGAACGTCGTACTTGTCGACGATGGTGTCCGCACCGCCGGTCCCGAACAGCCCGTGCTGGTCGCCACAGGACGGACAGATGAAGGAGCTCATGTTCTCGACGACGCCGAACACCGGCGTGTCGTGTTTGTTGAACATCTGAATCCCCTTTCGGGTGTCGTCTAACGCCATCTCCTGGGGCGTCGTAACGACGACCGAGCCCGTCACGGGCATCGACTGCAACAGATTCAGCGTCGCATCGCCGGTCCCCGGCGGGAGGTCGACGATGAGGTAATCGAGTCGTCCCCACTCGACGCCCTCGAGGAATTTCATCATGAACTTGTTGACCATTGGCCCGCGCAAGATTGCGGGGTCGTCGTCGTCCTCCATCATCATGCCCATACTGATGACGCGGACACCGTCCGAGCGTGGCGGCACGATTTCCTCGTTGGGCGTGACGCCGGGGTCGCTCTCAGGCGGGAGGATCTGCGGCACGTTCGGCCCGTGAATGTCGGCGTCGAGCAGGCCGACCATCGCACCGCGTTTCTCGAGTCCGGCCGCCAGGTTGGCCGCGACCGTCGTCTTGCCGACGCCACCTTTGCCGGAGGAAACGGCGATGACGTTGCGCACGTTCGGGAGGACCTCGTCGTCGAAGCCGTGTTCCTCGCCGACGTGGGCCCGCAGATCGGGCTCGAGACCGGCGTCCTCGATGACATCGCGGATCTGATTCCCGATCGCCATCTCGGAGGGTGCGTACGGCGCGTTGAACGCGAGCGAAATGCGGGCCGTCTCGTCGTCGATAACGACGTCGTTGACCAGTCCGAGCGAGACGATGTCGTCGCCGATGTCCGGATCTTCGACCTCCTCGAGTTTGATCTCGAGTTCGTGTTCTGTAATGCTCATAGTGGCTGTGTTAGTCGTTGGAAGGATGTGGAACGGGATACGTGTGATGGTTCGGGACCGAATCACTGCTGAACGGCACCGCTTACGGGGTGACGATCGCGAAAAATAAATCGGCGTTCGTTGTGAGACGGCGACGGTTACGGCGGGCCGACGCCGCTGATCGGCTCCGGCGGGCCGCCGTAGAAGACGATACCGATCAGGACGGTCAGGACGAACATCCCGACCCACATCGATGTCGTCAGTCCGACGAGGTAGCTCACGCCGAGCAGTCCGGTCTTCGTGTCGCGGGGTTCACCGAGGAACCACGCCGCGAGCATGATGTAGACCGGAACCAGGATAACCGCGAAGATGATCCAGGTCCCCTCGTTGGCGAAGCCGGTGAAGCCGGCGGTGCCGTCGTAGCCGTGGTACAGGAGTTCCGATGGGATCGCTGTCAGTGCTGCGTTCATGCTTCCACCTCGGGTTCGGTCGCGTCGTCATCGTGTGCGTGGTCGCCGCGCAGGTGTTCAACCGCGTGGAGTTCGACCACTGGAACGAGCTTCGAGAGGTTGAGGAATAAAAGTGCAACCAGCGCAGTCGTTCCGACGAGCGAGAGCCACTCGATGAGGCTCGGGAAGTAGGTCCCGGGCGTGTTGGCGTAGATGTCGAACGTCGGGTGCAGGAATCCCTCGACGACGAACAGGATCTTCTCGGTCAGGGTCCCGGCGAGGATGATACAGCTGGCGAGGAGCGCTCGCTTCTTACTGAACAGGGCCGGACGGATCCCCTGCAGGAAGATGTACACGAGCGTGCCGAATATCATCGTCATCGCAACCTGGTAGACCGGGTGGCCGATCTTCGCCTCGATCGCGACCGCCTTGTTGGTCGGTCCGAGGAAGACGCCGTTGATGATCGTCTGGAGCTGGAACCACAGGAACAGCAGAGTGAAGAATCCGAGCCACAGGAGCAGTCCGCGGAAGATGTCGTCGGTGATGATGTGATCCCAGTCGTAGGCGCGGCGGAACGCGTAGGAGATGATCATGATGCCGCTGATCGCCGACATCAGCGCGATACTGAGGAACATCGGCCCCTGAATCGCACCGGTCCAGCCGGGCATCGCCGGCAGGAGTGCGAACAGCCACGGAATCACGCCGCCGTGGAGCAAGAGCGGGGCCATGATGATGACTGCGGCGGCGAGCCACCAGACCATCCGATCGATGACCTTGTCTTCTTTCTTGCTGTAGCCGATAGTCAGTATCTTGTAGACCGGTTCGAACTTGTCCGGCAGATCGTCACGCAGGCGGTTGACGTCATAGCGCAACGTCAGTCCGAGGTAGGTCGCAGACAGCACGAAGTAGGCCGTAATGACGGTCACGTCCCACACGAGCGGCGAATTGTTGACCGTGATGTGGTAGTGACCAATGACGCTTGTCACCATCCGGTCCGGGCGTCCCATGTGGACCAGGATGTAGAAGCCGGCGGCCGAGAGGCCGCCGATCGTCGTCATCTCCGCGAGTCGAGCGACCGGCATGTACCGGTCCATATTGAGCAGGCGGACGGCGGCCGAGAGGATGATGCCGCCGTGAGCGACACCGACCCACCAGATGAACGCGCCGATGTACAGTCCCCAGGTCGAGCCGCCACCGCTCCCCCAGTCGCCGAGGCCGGTGACGATAAGGCCCTGCTGAAGCTGGTAGGCCCATGCGACGAGGAAGGCGACGAGACCCAGTGTCGCGGCACCGTACAGGATGAAATACTTCTTCGTGAGCGTGTTGATCGGACGAAGGATGTCCGCTTCCGTTGGCTCCTTCGTGCTCATAAGGACACCCCGTCAATCCGCCCGACCGTGCCTTCGTCGAGGTCCTCCTGGCGCTCGTCGAGCAGGTCGACGTCCTCGTAGGCGGTCGGACCGTCGACCTGGTGGGCCTCCGGTCCGGGCTGTTGGCCGAGGTAGGTGATGTTCGGGTTCGTTCCGATGTCCTCGAGCAGTTGGAACGAACTCGGGTCGCCCGTGTACTGCTCGAGTCGGAATCGAGCCTGCTGTTCGCTGCCATCACCGAGTCCGAGTTCGGTGTACGCCTCCTCGGTGTTGAGGTCGACGTACTGCTGGAAGGCCTCGACGGCGGAGAGGATTTCCTGTTCGTTTCGGAGAATGGAATTGTTCTCGTCGTCGCCGGGTTCGAGACCCTCACTGATCATCTCGATCGACTTCATGACCGCGAGGATGTCCACGGTGAGCCCCTCGATATTATCGATCGCGGTCAGGAGGTCGTCGCCCTCGCTGAGGGCGCTGTCGATATCGTCCGCCGACGGGGCGGATTTACTGCTTTCGGTGCCGTTCGTCAGGTGAACGATCGCGCGACTCTTGACCGGGTGCTCGCGGTGCTGGGACGGGTCGCTCTTCTCGTCTTTGACGTTTCCGAACTGGATCGCGTTCGGCGGGCAGGCCGACTCGCAGGCGGTCGTTCCGACCTTGCCTTCTCCCTGTTTACCGTCCTGCATGGACGGACACATCGTACACTTGCTCATCGTCCCGCGAGGTGCGCGACTGTCGACCCAGCGCTCGCCGTGATCGTACTCGGCGTGCGTGATCTGGTCGGGGTTGTCGGGATCCTCGAGGCCGTCGATATCCTCGTAGGCCGTATCGGGTTCGTCCCACTGGAAGTAGTTGACGCCGTAGGGGCAGGCGACCTGACAGTACCGGCAGCCAATACAGACGTCGTAGTCGGTCAACACGAGACCGTCCTTGTCACGCGTGTGACGCGCCGTCGTCGGACAGACCTTCTCGCAGGGAGCGTCCGTGCAGTGCTGGCACGGCCGCACGAGCATGTTGAAGTCGCTCCCCATGTTGAAGTCGGTGTAGACGTCGTATTCGGAGCCCTCTTGGCCGTGGTGGTTGTCGTCCTCCCAGGCCATGACGTACATCCAGTTGACGCCCTGGTCGAGATCGTTCTCCTCGGAACAGGCGGTCATACAGGAGAGACAGCCGTCACACCGCTCGAGGTCGATCGTCATCCCCCACTGGGTGTCGCTCTCCTCGGTGGTCTCCTGGCGCGGGCCTTCGGCCACGCTGTGCTCGGGACCGTCGCTGACGGTGCCGAACGCACCGAGGCCGACGGCCGTCGCGCCGACGCCCATCTTCTTCATGGTCTCACGACGGGTTTCCTCGCCGTCGCCGTCGAACTTATCGACCATTCGGGAGAACGTCCCCTTCGCCTCCTCCTGGGCCGCCTCGTAGGCTTCCTTGGTCGGTCGCTCGTCCTCGCCGAACTCCTCCATCACGTCCTCGTGATACTTCTCGTGGAAGTCGGCTTCGGAGAGTTCGCCCTTGGTGACCCGCATCGCGTCGCGGGCCATGTCCATACCGAGTTGGCTGTCGTACTCGGTATCGTCGAGCATCGTCTCGAGTTCGCCTTCCCACTCGTCTCCGAGGGGGTGGAATGATTCATCGTCCGTGCTCATTAGATCAGAACACCTCTGTATATGACACTGGTGTCATGCCGAGAGTACTCGACGGCATGCACTTCAAATCGTTCATTTGTGGATCCTCATTCCTCGTCTCATAACCGTACTCGCATGAAGGAGTGAGCCGATTTCCACACCATGAGAATCGAACCGATCATGTTCGCCAATATAAATCAATCGCCGTCGGAATCGGGTATCGACCCAACTCGACAGATGGGTTTCAGTGGCGGAAGCCCCGAAGCGTCAGGAGGGTGGATTTCATTGTTTCCTCCCGGAGTTCGAGGGCGGGAACCCAGCGCGACGGCCAGTCTCACACTCGGACCGATTCTCCAGTACTGCAAAATTCGGCCGTCGATTTTCGCCGGATCTCCATTCTACCGACGCGGACGGCGGAGAGGTATCCCAAACCGGAGCGCGACGTCAACGGATCGAATTACGTACTTGCGGCCGTTTCTTCGAGCGGTTCGTCTCCGTCGGAGACGCTCGGGACATCTTCGACGAACCGCTTGACGATCGCTTCTTCCGCCCGATGGAGCGTCTCGCTACACGTGGATTTGGCAATCATGAGACGATCAGCTAGCTCCGTCAGTGAACTACGCCGCGGGGTGTCGTAGTAGCCCGCTTCGACGGCGGCGACGATCACCTCGAGCTGGCGGTCCGAGAGGAGCTGGCTCTCGTGGAGCCGCTCGCGGACGTGATCGATCCGGTACTGGAGGCCGAAGTTCTCGAGTTGTTCGGCGAGTTCGGCCAATCGCTCCCGGGAGCCGGTGACGTCGATCGTCGCCTCGCCGTCCTGAATTTCGACTGGCAGTTCGATCGGCATCCCCGACTCTCGAGAGGAGAACAACAGGAGCGGTGCGGTGGTCTCGAAGTGGACCGTCGCCTCGTCGTCGCTCCACTGGGCGAGAGAGAGTTCGGTAATCTGGGGGTGTTCCTCCATGGCTTCGACCACCGCGGGGGTTTCCGAACCGGCGATTCGGACGAGAGCGAAGCCGGTGTCTGAGCCGGGAACGGCCGCGAGGACGCGAAAGGTCGACTCGGGAAAGTCCGTCGAAACCTGTTGGATCCAGATCGCTTCGGGCATCGTGAGTGTGAGGGTTGCGTGGGCCATACGAACGTGTTCTGTTCGGAGCTATATACTGGCGGTGACGAATATGTTCGGTTGATTCCCGCGCCCCGGGAAGATCGACTGCCGCGAACACGTTCGGACGAACGGCCAACTCGCCGCGGACCGAACGACGGACCGATGACGATTGAATCCATAGAACGGACGCTCGACGTCCGTGAGATCGACGAACCGCCGTTCGACGACATCGTTACCGCACTCGAGTCGCTCGAACGCGGCGGTCAGTTACGACTGATCGTGCCGTTCGAACCGGTCCCGCTCTACGAGGAACTCGATGATCGCGGATTTGCTCACGAGAGCGAGCGACGCGAGGACGGCGTCTGGCACGTGCGTATCGAACACACGTAACACCGACACGTAACACCGCCCGAACCGTGTCGTCGACCGTGTGAGACGTAGCGATGATTCACGAGCGCTCCGGCATCCCGAACGTGTTCGCACGAATTACCATCCGGCAGCCGTTCCGATGCACCAGTACATGACGCGACTCGATGTCAGAGACATTCAACCGGTGAACCGCCACCCGACCATTCACGACGAGTTCGAGGCCCTCGAGCCGGGCGAGACGCTCACGATCGTCAACGATCACGAGCCCAAGCCGCTGTTCTACGAGTTTCAGGCCGAAGTCGAGAGCTTCGACGCTGACGGCTACGAGGTCGAGCAACATGCCCCCGACGAGTTCGTCGCCCGATTCCCGAAGCTGGAGGCCTGACCGATCGCATTCGGTCGAGATATCGCTACCCACATCGCCATGTCCACGATAGCAGCCATCGTCGACGGCACGGACGCACCGTCCGACCGACCGCGGGAAACGATCGACGTTCGCTCGCTCGGTCCCCCGGAGCCACTGAAACGGACCCTCGAGACGCTCGCCGAGCTCCCCGCGGAGACGGTTCTGGTCCAGCGAAACGACCGCGTCCCCCAGTTTCTGTTCCCGAAACTGGACGATCGTGGCTATACCTACGAACCAGTCGAACGCGATGACGATGTCGTGACCGTCATCTGGCGGACGAACGGGGCGCTCGAGACGAGAGACGACGCGTAATCGGAAACTGACTTCGTGGGGCTACCCACGACCACCGATGAGACGATGCTACCGACACCAGATGATTGATGACCCTAACCGACGGCGATTCGCGGACCTGCTCGCAGCGACGACGATCGCGGCCTACGTTCTCGTCGCGCTCGGGACTGCCGTTTCGGCGACCGACGGCGCGACGTCCTGTCCCACCTGGCCGGGCTGTGCGACCGATTCGTCGCTTGGCTCGCTCTCCGGCGACCTCCTCCTGTTCTGGGCTCACCGCGTGGCGGCCCTCGTGACCGCCCTCCTCATCGTCGCGTCCGGGCTGGCCGCCCGGCAGGTCGATATCGGGCGCCGCGTGACCTGGCTCGTCGGCTGTGCGATCGTCCTCTTTCCGATCCAGGTCGCTCTCGGTGCCGCGCTCGTCGTCGGCGGCCCTGCCGCGGCGTCCGGCCTTCACCTCGTCCTTGCGATGGTCATCTTCGCCTGCCTCCTCGTCGCGCTCGTTCGGACCCTCGAGGACGGTGCCCGCGATCGATCGGAACAGCCAGACCCCGTCGATCCCGCCCGTCCCGTCGCAGAAGCGAGCGAGGTCACTGACGGTGGAGACAAGGAGGTCGTGACTGGGACCGACGGCTCAGGCGGGCGGATTGCACGCCTCCGGCGAACGGCCGGTGCGTATCTCACGCTCACCAAACCGCGGCTGATGTGGTTGCTCTGTCTCGTCGCACTGGCCGGGATGGGGCTGGCGACGCTGACCGGGACGCCGCTCGAGCCGTCGGTCGCTGTCGCGACGCTCGCCGGTGGCGTCCTCGCGATCGGCGCGAGCGGGACGTTCAATCACGTGTACGAGCGCGACCGCGATCGGCGGATGAACCGGACGGCCGACCGGCCGCTGGTTCACGATCTCGTCCCGGCGCGGAACGCTCTCGCGTTTGGCATCGTCCTCACGAGCGCATCGATGGCCGTTCTCGTCGCGTGGGTCAACGTGCTGGCCGCGGCGCTGACGCTCGCCGCGATCGGCTACTACGCCGCCCTTTACACGGTCGTCCTGAAGCCCAACACCGTCTGGAATACGGTTCTCGGCGGCGGTGCGGGTGCGCTTCCCGCGATCATCGGCTGGGCGGCCGTCACGGGATCCGTCGGACTGCCCGCGATCGCCCTCGCTGTGGTGATCTTCCTGTGGACGCCGGCGCACTTCTACAGCCTTGCGATCGCCTATCGCGACGATTACGCGCGTGGTGGTTTCCCGATGTTTCCCGTTACCGAAGGCGTGCTCGCCGCGCGTCGACACATCGCGCTCTATCTGGGTGCGACGCTGCTGGCTGCGAGCGTCCTCGGCTGGCTGGCGGGACTCGGCTGGGTCTACGCGGTGGCGTCCGTTTCGCTCGGTGCCGTCTTCCTCCGGTCGGTGATCCGCCAGTATCGCCGACCGACCGACGCGGTCGCGCTCCGCTCGTTTTATGTCTCGAACTACTACCTCGGCGCGATCCTTCTCGCGATCGTCCTCGAGACGCTCGTGATCGCCGGTTGACTGCCGGCGAACGCCATGTCGTCACCCGATCCCGTCGGCAGTTATCGGAGGGGTATATAGTAGCCCACAGTATAGCGGGAAGAGACAATTCTATTACTGGTCCTCGGGAATCGTCGCTGCTATTAAACGTCTGTCTGCCATCTCTTCGAATGTAGGACGATGACCCAACACAACGCTCACCGACGACGGTTCCTGCAGGCGATGGGTGCAGCCGGAGCGGTCGCAGTCGCCGGCTGCCTCGGCGGTGACGAATCGGGCACCGAAGCAAACAGCGGCCAGAACGGCGGCGAGGAGGAGGAGGGGCTGGCGGCGGCGAAATCGGTCGACGTCGACCGAATTGCACGGGATCCGACGGACATTCCGGCACCGGTCGACTGGAACGAGCCCCGGACGCACGACGTGACGCTCCGAACCGAGAAGGTCACC
>Ga0306885_100807_pt1 | contig 8762 bp, 3 predicted proteins | sample AntDeeMetagen134_FD_190434 | JGI IMG/M metagenome (GOLD analysis project Ga0306885, IMG submission 190434) | Saline lake microbial communities from Deep lake, Antarctica - Metagenome #134 (v2) (version 2) | ecosystem: Environmental > Aquatic > Non-marine Saline and Alkaline > Saline | place... | reverse complement strand
CCGCCCACCGTCCAAGCCTAACCACATGGCACTTGAAAGTGGTAGCCCCATCGGGCAACTGCAACCCTAACGCCACGGGAGGTAAATCCTCCTCAGCCCATCTATTAACAAGACCCTCTTCGGACGATTGGCGGGGGGTATACTACCGTCGCAAACACGAATCACTCACTTAGGACACACCTCACGGTCTCTAAAGCTCTTAGACACCGTAGCACGAATAGGCGGGATGATTGGGTGAGGTCAATCACTCCCCTATTTTCTATAGAATATCACAATGGACAAGGTGAAACCGCTATACGGGAGTGTGGTGATTTCAGTGATATCTGTTGGATTCGAGATTGACGAGAGAACGCCCCGGAACGCCTTCCCACAGGTGCAGTTATTAATCTATAGAAATCTACAATGGTACTCCCAAAACCGCGAGACGTTAGAGTGGTGGGTTTCCGTCCACCGTGTTGTAAATATTAGATGGTTCCACGAAAACCCGGGGACGTGATATTTTGGTAGGTAATGACCGATCGCTGAATGCTCCTATTCCTCGATTGAGTTATTAACCGTATTTTCAAAGGGTAATAATTCAGAGACATCTCCACAATTCTGTGTGTTGTAAATATTCGACGAAATGCGGGGATACGGGGGACGTGATCAAGCTCCCCTTGTTGTATATCTTCAACGTATCTGCAGAAACCGCGATACGGGGCTATGCTGTAAATATACAATGGTCTATGCCGAATATAGCGCGCCCGAGTGACAGTTAGGAAATAAAAACTAACCTATCAATCGTTATTTGGCCGGTTGAGACGGGGTGTTCTCGACTTGCTGAGCCCTGCTCTCAGGACGTCGATGGCACCAGTGATCGGTGGGGAAAATGTGTGAATGCCCTTGATTCTGTGCGGGAAATACTTCCTAATTACTGAGTCTCAATATACAGTATGAACGGTTCAAAATCTGCGTTGTAAGAGTGGCAGAAACACCGGGGAGATGTGCTCGACCCTGGCCAGAAGAACAACCCGTTCCGATTTGTATCAATATTCTTAGCATGAGATAGCATCTGTTTCTACCGGGCGATCGTCACCAACAGAGACTCATTTCAAAGTTGAGTTCCTCCCCTCGAACCCCCGATTCGGACAGTACCTATAGGAGCGAAGATAGACAGTGACACAGTGCCTCCAGGGGACGACAACAGCTGTGGTTACAACCATGAACCTGTACTGCCAGCCTGGATGTACGGCCGATTATTCTTAGAAGTATTTACTCCAAATGACCTTCACAAAACACCACACACCCACTTTCTAACCAGTAGAATGAACCCACAGATACCAGGATGGAACCCTCACACTCGACATGAAACCACAGTCTCTCCGCCCCATTTACCGGAATAATTCTGCTAAAGAAATCCTTCTATTTACCCCTCAGAATCCGACGGAGAATGTCTATCAACCTCGGCTCAGCAGCCTCTGCACCCGAGAAGAACAAGGAAAATACTATACTGCTAAATCAGGGAAATACTGGTGGAACAGAGGTCTGAGACGCGGTTATTTTACCTCATAGAACCATCTCAAGAAACCTCCTGTGGATTGGGGGTCACGGCATGTTCTGAGCATCGGATTCCAAGCAAATTCTCCCCCTCTGATTGCCTCGGTTGATGCCCTGAAATCAACACGAATTACCCGTCTGAGCCCAACTTATTACTAATCCTGTGGACATGGGAGCAATGTCTGTATTCTGGAATCCATCACTCGTGATTCGAAGGATAAGACGGGTTGAATACGCAGTTAGCTCACCGGGAAATCTCCTGAAAGGAAGAACGCGTTCACACCTCCTTCAGAGTTGATGACCGGTCGGGTATGTTCGAATTGCATCGAAGATGCACGACCAAATCACCCCCACTACCGGGCTGAATATCTGAGTGAATTACTCCCTGATCACCCGTGAATGAGCGCGCAGATCACACCATCTTTCGCCCCTCTCACCGTGTACTACACCCGGAGATAGTCGTGTTGTGAGCCGGGCATCCGTGCTATCAGTAGCGCATATTCGGCCCTTTCCTGGCTTCTTTCCACCACCCCACGAACCGTAACCACCCTAACACTCACCGCAATAATCCCCAAATCCACCGCCCATTTGACCACCGAGACCTTCTCATCTCACCTGCTCACTACCCTCCTGAAGCACGGTCAATTACATGGTCACAGAGCAAGCAATCCTCGATAAACCCCCGCCGTAATTATCGTAATTCATGCCATCATCCGGGGGCATTTCACTCTTCTACAGAGGCATAATGAAGGGTTCGAAAGGCATTCCCCGGAACGGCCTACCGGTAAAGGAGACGATCTTGGCCATCGTTTGCTCCTGTAGTCCCCGGTTGAATGCCTCTGTTCGAACGGAATGCAGTCCCGATGAGTGGTAGTTTCCTCGTCATGGCCTCTATGAGACCAGGGAGATCCCCTCGTGCAGTGATGATTTCGTCGTACATGATTTTGAATACAGGGTGAATTGTCCTCTTCAGGGCACGATGTTTCTCCAGGATGGTGTGGAAGTACCAGTATGGGAACGGATCCCTTGGTCAGATAGAGGGGTGGATCGATGGGGACAGCGAATGTCCAGGGGGTTAGTCGTCGCCGGTTCGGTCGTAGACGTCCGGTTTCAGGTCAACGCTACGGTAGAGAGAGTACTCACAATTTTCTTTCCCGATGCAGTGTTCGGCCCAACTCCGGTTGTCGTTGTTGCAGCTGATGGGGAGTGGCCGGTCGCCAGACGCCATTCGTTGCTCTTCTTCGTAGCTGACCTGGTACTCTGTGACGTCTTCATCGTACCAGTTGTACTGGTTGAACCATTCTTTAATCTCTTCAACCCCGATGTCCAGGGCATCAATTTCGAAGAGATACCGGACGAACGAGTACAGTTCCCATCGGACTGGCTTCTGATCGAGGAGGGATTCGTGCAGGTTTTGCATGCACGGGAACTCCAGAAGGGACTCGATGCCGGTCACATCGATTTGTTTGAAGTTCCCCATCTTGTATTCGAGCTCGTATAGGTCCGGTTGACCGCTTCGTGGAACGATGGAAATGTGGTTCAATCCCTTGTTTTGTGACAGGGTATTAGCAACTTTCCGCGGTGAGTTGATGCCGTCACTGATGTTTTTGATCCATTCAGTGTCGGTCCAGGTGACGTAATCGCGGACAGCGTTACTGATTTGCTCGGCGGTGAGGGGGGTTCCGAGTTGTGCGATGTCCTTATCGACCCCTTCGACAGACTTGAGAATGGCTTCGATCTTCGCTGGATACCGTCGTTCCTTGAAGATCATGTGGTCATTCCCGGTGTTCAGCAGTCCTTCGATCCTGTCAGTGATGCCAGTAAGGCTATCGAGGTACTCGTCTTTCTTGTCATCGCTCATTGAGAGGCTGATGACCTGTTCAAGTTTCCACGAAACGCTGTTTCTCCCGGTGAATTCTTCCTTGTATTTCAGGTGAACGTCGTCATATGGGATGTGGAGATACGGTCCTTTGATGAGTACCCGTAATTGCCCGTCTCGATCGTTTCCGACGCGGGCTTCGCACATCCGATTCGCATGGGTTAACGGGACTTTGTACACGCAGTCAGCCCCGGGAAATGACGTGAGTCCTTCGATGACACGTCCTGCTGGCGGGCCGTAGTCGTCTTCATCATCCCGGCTGTAGACAACTTCTCCGAGAGCGGTCCTGATTTCGGTTTGGTGTTCCTCGTACGTTGCAGCTGTGAACACGAGGTCCAGGTAGTAGTACTGGATGTGCTTCTGAATGACGGGTTTCCGTGGGTCGTTCTGGATGATGTCGTGGTGTTGAACGAGGGTAGAACCGAGTGCCATGAGTAACGCCATGCGCCCGGGGTCGTTGATGGCGTCGTGAGGGTCATCGAGGATGAAGTCCTCGGCCTCATCACGGCTTACATTGTACCGGTCGAGGGCGTCAGCGATGAACTGTGAGACGTCTTCGAACAGGTCATTTATCGTTTCGTACTGTCCTTGGCCGCGTCTGATGAGGAGTTTCCGATCGCTTTTTGAGTACGTTTCAGGGTTGATGGCTATTTTCCAGGCCCTGGATTTGTTGTGAACGGGGCTGTTTTCCTGTTTTCTGTTATTACTTGAGTCGGTCATTAGTGGTCACTCTTCGGTTGGTTGCCGGTGAGGAATGCCGGCTGTGTGTCGTTTCTGAAGTCGAAGTCGGGTGATTCTATCTCGGTGACAACCCGACTGACGTCAGTGTGTAGGGAGTACGGGAGTCGCATGACACGGTTCCGGTCCCATGTAACGGCATCGTCGACGGGGATGTTCAGGCGTTCATGGATGTACGTTGTGAGGAACCGCCGGGTCTGGTACGTGAATTTGTATTTCGGGTCGTCCTCAAGCGCGTAAATGTGAGCGCCTTGCCCGGAGTAGAACACACGTACTTCGGGGAATTCCACCTTGTCAACAAGCCATTCTTTGAGGTCGAACGCTAATTCGAGTGTGCGTTCGATGTCCTCGAAGCGGTACTTGTACTGTGCTACGTTCCCGTCACCGTTAGCGGTTCCAGTGGAATCTTCAGGTGGGAGGAAGTGCGGTTCCGGTGGCATGTTGATGATGCCTGAGTTCTCTACTTGCTCGTCGGTAACATCTTCAAACGTCTGGTCGTCGCCGGCGATCGCTTGCTTGGCGACGTCCTTTGCGTCTATGTCGAAGGCAAGCACCCAAAACCGGTCCCAATTATCGAGTGCATAGTACGCTGCAGCCGGTGCTGGATCTGGTTTGTTTGCAGTATCCGGGTGTACCAGCCCCTTGTTTCCAGTATCGATTGTCATTGGGTCTTTTGACGCCGGGTGGCGGAGGAAGTCCAGGATCTTGTCCCAATCATGGATGAATACCTGGTTCGGTGGGTACTTATTCCGCGTGTGACGGCGGACAAAGTCCCTGTCAGGCGGGTCTCGTTTCGGGTGTTTCGTTGGGTGGTTCTCACGGAATGCCAACGCGTACTGCTTCGGACCATTCGGTGTTATCCAGTCCGGGAACCGGTCGATGTACGGTTCGAATTCCTCGTTGTAGTACTGCTGGATTTCTCGTTTTGTGGATTGTCTCCACAGTGTAGACTGGCTCATTAGGGGCTACTCCTCGTTGTTTCTACTCTTTATTTTGTTCCGGAGTTGTTTATACGTCAGGAGTTTACTGACGCCAGGGTCGTTCATTGGGGCGATATGATTCTCGTTTAGCGTCTGGATCTTCATGGACGTGTCTTCGACTTTTGCGATGATATCTGAGTCAAGTTCGAAGGGGATGTCTTCACTACTGTTCAATGCCTTCAGGACGGATCCTGCAACCTCACCGGTTCGGACAACCCATACGGCTTCACCGTCAGAGTCCGCTAATAACCCGTAATCTTTTCGGACGGACTCATAGTCGTGGATGCCGGATTTACTTGTCTCAGAGACGTTGCTATCCGTGTTCACTTTACCGGCTTCAACCTCGATGATAGCGATTCGGTTGCCTTCCTTATCAACGACGACGAGGTCGGTTTCGTTCCCGTCTTCACGGGTGGATAACTCCACTCGCTGCACGCTTGGGAGACCATTGTAGTACTCCCGTGCGAGCTCGATGCCGACTCGATGCGGGGTGTCAGCGCCGAGGTCACCGACTTCAGGACCGTGCTTTTTCGTGATCCCACAAGCGTCCTGCCCGTCCGATGTGACGGTGTAGTAACTCCGCCGATCGGCACCAGTGTGCCGTTTCAGATACCCTGCATCCATGAGTTTGTCTTCGTCGATATCGTAGTGGTCCTTGATCCCGCTCATGGAATCCATGAGATTATACCCTTCCAAGTCGCGGTTCATGCCTTTCACGACCGCTCGCATGAACCGCGCTTCGTCTTTTGAGATGTTGTGCTCGGATAGCTGAGCGCTGGTTACGCCTGGTGCACTGACCTTTTTGATCGGGACATTCGCCGCTATATCGTCGTCTTCACCGGCTTCAATTGCTTCTTCGTCGTCCGATGGGAGGGGGAACGTTGCTGGTGAACGGTACTCTGGTTCGAGAGGAATAACTAGACCAACAGACGGACTGTATGCCTTCCCGTACGCCCCGGTACGGCCTAGGTTCGTTCCAGGCTTGGGATCGTTCTTACCGTCATTAGTAGTGGTGGAAGCCCAATCTTCAGGGTTCATCATACCGCTGTAGAACCGTTTGAACACAGGGTCACACCCGTTGTTCCGCCACCGCGTGAACGCTGCATCTGACAGGGAGTCCCCCGCAGCCCCGATCACGTCGTGAATTTCAATATCAAGGTCTGCCGGCGGTGTGTCGTAGATGAGTTCTCGAAGACCGTGTTGGGTTGCAGACACGTCATCCGGGAGCTCGTCACTGTCCAGTTCTGCAAGCCTGTTCGTGTATTTCTCCAGGATTGCTTCGAGTTCTACCTGGTGTTCCGGTGGGGTAGCTGCAACGAGAGCGCTGGCGACCCCGCCAATGGTGACTGCATCGTACGCAGCAACTTCTTCCCACAGGTCTTTCGGCCGGTTAACCTCGTCACCGGTTAACGTTGGTTCACTCTCGTCTTCGAAGTCAATATCGTCTTCGTGGATGGTAGTAGCGAAATCACCGAGGTTACCGTCGTAACCAATGTAGTGTTCGTGGCTGGTGATGTACCCGTTAGTCTTCGCTACGGATTCAATGTCTGCAGGGTTCCCGAGGTCGTCGTGGAGGTCGTGAATGATGTCTTGACAGCACGTGATTGCGTCTGCCCGTTCGTTCGGGAAGTATTCGTTACTGCATACTTCGCATTCATACATTTCTGTTCCGTCGCTCCAGGTGATGTGCGTTGGAAGGTCGTCTTCGTCGTTTTCGACGTCACCTATCCCGATGAAATCACCGAACGTTTCCGGGCCGTTTTCGTCGTCGTTATCTGTGTTTTCGTCTGTTCCAGTGGTGGTACTGTCCGCCTCATCACTGGATGAATTACTTGAATTACTTTCGGTGTCGTCGTCACCAAGCACACCATCAGGGAGGGAAACATCATCCAGTTGTGTATCGTCGTAGTCCTCGTTTTCACTGTCATCACTGGATTCGTTACTGCCTCCGTTGTTGCTGCTATCATCGTCGGAGTCGCCTTCCAAGTGTGATGTATCAACGGCTGTCGCGCGTTGATTCGGGGATTTCTCCCGTTCCTCCGCATCATCCAGGACGATACCGTACTCCTGCCGGGTTCGCCGGTGAACTTGGTTTTCGAGGAAGTGATCGAACCGTTGGTTTGCTTCCTCAGTCAGCACATTCGTGCTTTCAGGGTGCCCTGCAGGGATGGGTAACGGCTGTAGCGAGAACGGTTCCGGCCCGGTCTCCATGAACGTCGGGCTTGGGAGCTGCGCGATCCACTCACCACGCGGCAGGGCTTTAATCCGGTTACTGAACTCCGTGACGTCCATTCCTTCGTGCGCCATCGCTTTGGCGATCTCCTCGTCAAGCGTGATTTTCCCGATGAGTTTCGTAGCGACGTTGTTCAGGACGTTCTTGTACGTTCGGTCGGACCCTGCGCCTTTCATCTGCTCGGGGAACTGCATTGAGAGCCCTACTGACAGGTTGAACGAACGTCCCTGTTCGAGCATCTTGTCCATGATACTACTGACTGCAACGGACGCGGCCTCGTCGATAATCAGGTTCACACGGTGATTGTCGCCCCACGGCTCACGGCACGGCGGGTCAGTCGGGTCCAGGCCGTTCTTTTCTGCGCGTTCACGACAGTCAGCCATTGAATTGTGACCTTGCGTACAGGACGTCCGGTCGGCCTCCTTCAACGCGTCCCACAAGTTAGTGAGGATGAGACCCGTCATGACCATCGTCGCGTCGTCTCGCAGGTCACCGAGGTCGAACAGGATGACCTTGTCGTCGTACAGGTGGTCTCGGAAGTCGAATTTCTCCTCGGTGTTATTGAAAATCTTCCGCAGGTGCTCGTCCTCACGGATGTAGTTCAGCCGGTTGAAAACCGCGTTCATGATAGTGGCGAACGTCCGTGAGTCACCTTCAGCCTGCTCTTCAAGCGTGTCTTTGACGGCTTCGTCGGACACGTCAGGGATGTGTCCGCCTTCGTCAGCACCGTACATGCGGACTTGTTTCGTGAGCTTCTCCAGGTGCCGGTGCGTGAACTGGTTCGATGTATCCCGGTCGTACAGGATACTGTCGGATTCCTGGTCACCGTCGCCTTCCAGGGCTTTCTGCTCGACGTAGTAATCGTCGAATAGCGCCTTGATCAGCGCGGAAATCATCGTCGGAGCGACTTTGGAGTCTTCGTAGTTCTCCCGCCCCATGACGAGTTTTAGCAGTTCCTGGTAGTGGTCGGCCTTGTTCTGAATGGCGTCTCCACGACGCATCCCCTGGTTCAACGCAGGGTTGATGTTGAAGAACGTGAATCCTGGCAGGATATCCGGGATCGGGTAGTGGATGACCTTCTCTTTGAAGTCCTCTTCTCCGAACCGTTCGAAGTGAGCCTTCATGTAGTTCTGCGTCATCCCGTCACCCTTCGGGTCAAGCAGAATAATCGGCCCGTCAGTGTTCTCGTGCAACGACAGAATGTCGTTGATGAGAGCCTTGGACTTACCCGCACCAGTCGTTGCGAAACGTCCGTAGTGCGTGGTAAGCATACTCGGTGGGATCTGCGTCGGAACGGGTTCAGTATCGTTCTCTTTGTCAAGCGCGTACCCGATACGCATCCCGGGCTTGTGGAACTCCCGCATCAGGTCCGGGTCTGGCTTGGCCAGCGGGTCAC
>Ga0306885_100801_pt1 | contig 8830 bp, 10 predicted proteins | sample AntDeeMetagen134_FD_190434 | JGI IMG/M metagenome (GOLD analysis project Ga0306885, IMG submission 190434) | Saline lake microbial communities from Deep lake, Antarctica - Metagenome #134 (v2) (version 2) | ecosystem: Environmental > Aquatic > Non-marine Saline and Alkaline > Saline | place... | reverse complement strand
TGGCGGCGGCGAGCACGCCGGTCGCAGCTGCCGCGGCGCCGGCGACGCTCCCGTAGACAGCGACCACAGCTGTGTAGACCGCGAACGCCCCGGCTGCGGCCAGGACTGGCTCCGGGAGCGAGCCGATCAGCGTGGCCGTCCACCCGATGAGGCTGAGCAGTGGGTTCAGCACCGGGAGGACCAGGTCGAGGATGGCGACCCCGAGCGTGGTCAGCCCCGCTGCGGCGTCGACGACAGCACCACCGAGCCCGATCATCTCCGACTGGACGCGGACGGTGCTCTCGCGTAGGAACGCGATGAGCTGCGGGACGTCGCCGAGCATCGACGCGAGCGCCTCGAGGGACGGCATCAGTGCCGTCAGGGTCGTGTCGAGCTCGTCGAAGACAGCAGGGGCCGATGCCAGGATTTCACCCCCGAACATCGACCCCACCTCACGCAACGTCCCGGACATCTGCGCGAACCCGCGACTGGCGATCCCGACCAGCTCGATGACGCCCTCGAGGCCCGCCATCGCGAACTCGGTGTTCGCGGCGGTCTGGAGCGGCTCGGTCGCCTCCTTCAGCTGGCTGCCGAAGTCCTTGAAGATCGCCTGCATCGCCTCCGAGGAGTCCTCGAACTGGCTCGAGGCGGCGGCCATGTTCTCTGCCTTCCGCTGGAGGCCGCCGAACGCGATCGCGGCGATCCCGCCGGCCGCGGCGCCGGCGGCCGTCGCGACGCCTCCGAGCGCGCCCGCCAGGCCGAACAGCGGGACGACGCCGGCGGCGACGAGCGGCCCCATCGTGCCGATGCTGCCGCGGAGTGGCCCCATCGACGCGGCGAGGCCGAGCGACGACGTCGCGGCGTCGTCCATCGCGGAGTCGAGCGCCTTCGTCTTGAGGGCGGCCTGGAGCGCCTCGTCGCCCATCTCGTCGACGGCGCCCTTCGCCGTCCGCATCCCGACTCCCGTCTGGATGGCCTCGTCGTCGACCTGGTCGAGCGCCGACCCGAGGGACCTGAACTCCACTCCTGACTGGACCGCTTCATCGCCCGCCGCCTCGGTGGCGTTCGCCGCGCTGTTCATCGCGCGGCTGATCGTCTCGGTGGCGAGGAGGCTGGCGTTGAGTGCCTCGAACATGTTATCCTTTCATCTCCTTTTTCTTCCGTCGACTCCGCTCGGCGCGAGCTACCCGCAGGAAAACGGCTTGAGGAACAGTGAGGTCGGCCGCGGAGTCGACGTTCGGGAGGCCGAACTGCTCGATGTCCTTCAGGAGCTCCTGGCCCTCGTCACTCGACGCGAAAGTCCTTCACCGAGTCACTCTCCGAGGAGACGGCGAGGATCAGGAACGACGTCGCGAAGAACTGCTCGTCCGGCCACAGCTCCATCAGGTCCCGCGTCTCCGAGTTCGAGATCTGGGAGTGCTCCAGGTGCTCGACGATGAACTCCTCCATCTCCTGGACGGACTCCTCGGTCAGCATCGTGTCCGAGGGCGCGTCGTCGGGCTCGGCCTTGCTCAGGTCGTCGAGCGAGGAGATGTCGTCGATGTCGAGCTGGTCGCGCTGCTCGCTCGCCTGCTCGTTCATGTACTCGACGAGCTCGTCCGGGAGCGAGTCGATGAACGCATGCCGCCGCGTCCGACTGGCACGTCGAATCTCGTACTCGATCGTGCCGTGCTTCGTCTCGATGATGTACGGTTTCTGCTCCGGTTCCTCCAGTACCTTGTTCAGAACTTCAACGTCGCTGTTTCGTGTCATGATTTTTGTAGCCGCGAGAAGTAGTTGCTCAGCGGTTCGCCGATCGCGCTTCGTCGACGACGTCCTCAGAAGGGGATGGGCTCGCCGCCCGACCAGCTGATCGAGACGTTCGACTTCCCGTCGCCCGGGTGCGAGTGCTCGATGTCGTCGATGGTGACGTTCATGATCCGGTAGCCGCCACCGTGCTTCTTGTTCCGGAAGATGAGGCGGTGCTTGTTCTGCGGCGCCTCGTGGAGCTTCCGCTCCAGTTCCTGCTTGGTGCCGTCGTACTCGAGGTCCCCCTCCGTCGAGCGGGCTGCGAGCCCGCGGTCGGGGGCCTTCGAGTCGTCGAAGTTCGACTCGGCCCAGTCCCGGGTGTCGGTCCAGCCCTTGTCCGTGACTGGAACCACTTCGCCGTCGATGACGAGTTCGACGTCGTCACCAGTCTGATTGCGGTCGTTTTCCATGAGTTATCACCCGATCGTGATGGTGGTCTTGAACGTGTCGACGGCCTGTACCGGCGTCACGCCCATCTCGAGGGCGATCGTGCCCTGGGGCGTGTCGTCGACGGGCCGCACGAACAGGTTCACTTCGTTCGGCTGGTTCGGGAGGACGAGGCCTTCGTCGGCCATCCCCTCGAGCTGGGCCTGCGCCTCCTCGGCCGCGATCTCGTCGCGACCGGGCGTGTCCAGCGTGTTCATGATCTGCTGGGCGACCGCGTACACCACCAGGATGGCGCGGTCGACCACGCGGACCGTCTGGAAGTCCGTCTCCCAGTTCTCGCTGGTGTTCGTCGACACCGAGCCGTCGAGGTTGATCGAGCCCTCCTGCTTGATGGGGATGACCTGGGCGTTCCGCAGGTCGTTCCGCTCGCCCCAGTCGAAGAGGGCCGCGTCGTCCGACCCGGACTCGACGTCGACGCCGGAGAGCTGCTCGCCACGGATCGGGTTCTGGAGGTCGTTCCCCGCAGCGACCCCGGCGACCGCGCCGAGCAGCGTGTCCGTCGTGTTGTCCTGGCGGGCCGGCGCGAACGCGAACCCGGGCAGGGAGTCGAGGTTGTCCGCGTACTCCGTCGTGTTGTAGTCCGGGTCCGGCGTCGTCTCCTCGGTGTTGGCGTTCGGCGGCGCGCCGGCGCCGGCCTTCACCATCTTGTAGGCGGGGTCGCGGAGGTTCTCCGCCTTCGAGAAGAGCGTCGACGCGACGGACTCGGCGTCCGTCCCGGCGAAGTACACGCCGGACTCGCCCTCGTTCACGATGGGGTCGGCGGCGTCGAACGCCGCCTGCCAGTCGAGGTACTTGTAGTCGACCTCGAAGTCGGCTGCCGCGTCCGTCTCGATCTCCCCGGACTGCGGGCGGACGAAGGCCGTCTCCGCGCTCTGGGGCGTGTCGGGTGGCGAGTTGTACCGGAACTCGACGTCGTACTCCGTCGGCCCCGCCGGGTCGGTGACGGTGATCTCGTCGACGTCTTCGATGATGGGTGCGTTGTTCAGGGTGAAGGACTGCGTCGCCGCGTCGACGGCCTCGCCGGTCACCGACTGCGTCGACGGCATGACGCCCCACAGATACGCTGTGTTGGCGCCGTTGTCGATGGCCTGCTTCAGCAGCTGGGTGAGGTGACTGCCCTCGCCGAACTGCGTCTCGGCCTCTTCCTTCGCCCCGATCTTCACCGGGCTGTTCGTCTGTGCGTCCCCGTTCGCCGGGTCGCCGCGCGCGAAGATGACGAGCTTCTCTTCGGCACCGATCGAGATGCCTCCGATAGCGCCACCCTCGAGCGTGACCTCGGTTCCGGGGGACTGACCGATTGTAACTACCATGTTGGTTGTGTGGAATGTTGGTTCGCGAGCGATTCAGTACTCCCAGACGATCCGACCGTCGTCGTCCTCGGACATCTCCGACGGCGCCGCGACGGTGACCTCAGTCAGCGCCGGGTCATCCGTGGTGATCTCGTGGTACCACGTCACCGCGAGCTCCTGCTGCCAGCGCCGGAGCCCCGGGCCGGCCAGGTCGTCCATCCGCTGGCCGTTCCCGACCGTGAAGTCCTCGATCTCCTCGACGACACCGCCGTCGCCGTCGGGGAACGGATTCGAGAACAGCGCCGAGTCGTGCGGCAGCAGCGCCTGCTGGAACTCGCCGCCGAGCACCGACGCATCGAGCGCGTCGTTGCCGGCCGCCAGCGTGATCGCGACGTCGATCTGCATCTCCCAGGTCGGCCGGAAGATGCGGCCCTGCTGCTGCCCCGTGTCGTCGGTCAGGTAGCCGGCGAGGTCCGAGTCCCACTCGGTCGTCCGGGGGTTGCTCGGGATGTTGAACGAGACGATCGGCTGCTGGAGCCGGTTGTCCGTCCCCTCGGGGTCGAACTCGTGAGTGATGTAGTCACCACCCGTGAACTCGTCCGAGGCCTCGAGGGCGCGGACGATGGCCTGGAGGACGTCTTCTGGCGTCATTGGAACACCTTCTCGAACAGCTCCTCGATCTCCTCCTGGATCTCCTGGGCGAGGTCGGAGTTCCGGAGCGCGGGCCGCAGGTGCGGCTGGGCCGGCGTCCCCGGGTGGTTCACCGACCGCTTCCGGATCAGCTGACCATCCTCACCCTCGAAGTACAGGAACCCGCCGTCGTCGGCCTCGATGACGTGGGCATCGGTGCCGAACTCGACGTGGGGCCCGTACTCGACCGACGTACCGACCATGTAGTGGGCGGTGTCGACGCGAGCGTACCGGTACGAGTTCCGCAGGTTCCCGGTGTCGACCGCGCCGTGCTTGGTGAGGTTCTGCTTCGTTCGACGCTCGACCCCCGCCGCCGTTGTCTCGACCGCCGAATCGAGAGCGTCGTCGACGAGGCGCTCGCCGTTCTCCAGCTGCTGTTGGAACACCCGGAGCTGTTCGGCGAGCTCGTCGAAGCCGTCGAACGAGGTCATGCCGAGAAGATCAGGTCGCTACTGTCGCTACTCTCGTCCTCCTCGGACGTCTCGATACTCGACCGAAGTGACCGGTAGACCTCATGGACTTCGCGAGCGAACTCCATGGTGTCCGAGCCAGCGCCGCCGTACATCTCGCCCGACAGCGCGTCTTCCGGGTGCTCGGGACCGATGAAGAGGATGTAGCTGGCGTAGGCGTTGGCCGCTCGCGCGTGGAGCGGCGACGGATCGCCGATGACGTCGCCGTCGTTGACGTCCGCCTCGAGCTTGCTCTCGGCCATCTCGGCCGCGTCCAGCTTCGACTCGGTGTCGCCCTCCCAGAGGTCCGGGCCCGTGAGCGGGATCTCGGCGAGCTCGTTGATGTACTTGAGGTCCGATTCGTTTTCGTAGCTCATGGGTCACTACTCGCGGGCCGCGTCGATTGCGTCCTGTGCGGTCGACCGGTCCTCGCCGGCCTCCTCCGCCGCGGCGATCGCGTCGAGCTCGGCGGCCGAGTAGTCGCCCTCGTCGAGGAGCTCCTCGAGTTCGCCGACCGTCTTCTCGGTCGGGTCGAACGGCGGCTCGGCGACGACGTCGTCGTCCTCCTGGTCGTCCCCGGAGGTCGCGTCGGCGCCGGCGCCGGCGTCGCCGTCGACGTACTCGATGTTCGGGTAGGTGTCGTCGATGACTCTCGCGACCGACTCGTCGTCGACGGCGGCGGTCCCGCCCTCGAACTCGAGGACGCCGTCAGGATGCTGGCCGAGGGCCAGCGTGACGTCCTCCTGGTCGGTCGTGAGCTGAAGCTCGTGAGTCATGGACGATCAGCCCTGGACCCGGACGGCGGCCTCGGAGTGCTTGTCGGTCCAGCCGTACGCGGCCTTGATCTTCATCTTGATGGCGTCGGCGTCGAAGTCGGTGGCCTGGTCGGTGTCGACGCCCTGCCACTCGCCCTCGTACCCGAACTCGTCGGTGTCGACGAGGATGGCGTCGTTACCGCCGATCGAGACGTTGTTGCTGAACATGAACCGGATGCCGGCGAACTCGCCGAGCTCTCCGTTCTGGACAGCCTCGTCACCGAGATCGGTACCGCGCTCAGCCAGGTAGTTGATCAGCGACTCTTTGCCGGACGGGCCGACCAGCGCCATGTTGGCCGTGAAACCGTCTTCGCCGCGCTGGGCGAGTTCGGTCGCGCCGGCGTTGATGTCCGTGAAGCTCAGCGTTCCGTCGTCGTCGCCGACTGCTTCCCCTGCCGGGGCGGCAGCGTCGAGAACCGAGAACGCGGCTCGGTCGAGCTTCTTGGACATGTTCTTCGCGTGGCCTTCGGTGTGGTCCTGGACGAGGTCGAACACGTTGTCGTTGATGTCTTCCTCGGGGATCTTCGAGCCCTTCTTGAAGATCTGCCGAGAGACCACAGGGCGACCGTACTCTTCGCGGTCGTAGGTGGTGTCCGCGCCGGGCTCGACCTCTTCGGGCAGGCCGAGTTCCTCGGCTGGGGCCGGGATCTCGTACTCTTCGCCGGCGCCGTCAGGCACCGTCTCGTCCATGAAGAACTCACGGACGACGGTCTGTGCTTCAACGCGTTCCGCAGCGACTTCGCGGACGGTGGTCGGGTCGACGATCTGGTTGACGTTAGGAAGTGCCATTTGTTATCTCTGTAGAATGGTGGTGGTTAGTTGCTGCTCGAGCTCACACGTCGACGTGAGCGTAGCCAGCCGGGATGTCGGGGATACCGCTCGGCGCTGCGCCCTCGGCGTACATCGTCATGATTCCCTTCGCGGAGGTGCCGCTAGCGAGCTGGCCCTCCGTTGCCGACGCGCCCAGTTCGACGCCGCCGGCGACGCCGCCCGCGACGTTCGCGACGACGGGGCCGCTGTAGGTGACCAGGACGTTGTCGCCGGACTCGTAGCCGTCGCCGTCGTTGTAGCCGACGATGCCGTAGACGGTCGTGTCGGTCGTGTCGTCGGCCGTGACGAGTTCGTCGTTCGCGTCGAGTGCGACGGCGTCGCCGGCCGAGAGTGCTTCTGCAGCGGTTCGGGTCTCGGTGTGCTGGGCGTCGCCCTTGTGCGACTGCCCGGGGTTCAGACTCATGCTTCACCTCCCGTGATCTCCTCGAGTTCAGCACGCACGCGTTCCTCCTCGCGCTCTGCGAGAGCGCCGTCCTTGTCTTCGAGGTCGCCCAGACGGTCCTCGAGTTCGGCCTTGCGCTCCTGCTCAGCCGCGGAGAGGTTCGCCTCGACGTCGGAGCCGCCACCCGAGCGGATGACGGGATCACTGCCGCCGTCGCCGGCGGAGAAGTCGGCCTCGTCGACCTTCTCGGACAGTTCGGCCAGCGTGTACCGCTCGGCGAGTTCGTCCTCGTCGAAGACGGTGTCCGCTTCCGCGAGGGCAGCGGCGTACTGTTCGCGGGCCGCCTCGTTCTGCTCCCGAAGGTCCTCTGCCTCGTCTTCGAGTTCGGCGATCTCGTCTTCCTTCTCCTCGAGTTCGTCCTCTTTCGCTTCGAGGTCTGCTTCGAGGGATTCGATCTCTTCGTCCTTCTCGTCGACGCGCTCGAGGAGCGCCTCAATATCGTGGGTTGGGTCGTTGTCGTCAGTCATGTTTGTCTCCGTAGAATCGTCGCCCAGGACCTCGCCCGACGGGTCATCGGGCCTGGGAACATCCGCGGTCGCCGCCAGCACTGCGCGAGCATCAAGATCGTCGGCTAGCGCCGCCATCTCTGCTTCCGTCTGGTCGGTCGTCTCGAGCTTCTCCGGGTTGATCGGCGGCGTCCGAAACGCCTCGTTCAACGGGCGGAGCTTCTCGTGCAGTTCTTCGCGGGATGCTCTCCCACGAGGGCCGACACTGTAGGCCGCAGCGACATTGCCCCGGCGCAGGTAGCCGTCCGAGTCGACTACCGGGTACGACGAGGCCGATTTCGTGTCGCGGTCGACCAGGAAGTACTGCTCGAACCCATCGGAGGGGAGCGCCGACCGGTCGAGCTTCCCCGACCGCGTCCCCCGGAACCGGACGCCGCCGGCGGAGCGGTAGGAGTTCAGGGCGGCCTCGACGTCGACGTCGCCGTCCAGGACGCCCTCGAGGGCGCCCGCGGACAGCGCCGCCACCGCCGGGTTCCCGTCAGCCCGCCCCGGCGCCGTGTAGTTCGCCTGGCTGGCGCCGGACTTCGGCGTCGCGAGGCCCGTGTACTCGTAGTCCCGCATGATCGCGGCGCCGGTCTCCGCGTGCTGGTCGACGTCCCGGGGGTTGCCGGCCTCGATGGAGACCTCGCGCTGGCCCGAGGAGAGCTCCTCCGCGATACCGGCGTCGTTCAGGCCGGCCTCGTAGACGACGCCCAGGCCGGGCTCGTACGCCGACCGGAGCACGGCGCCGATCTCCTCGCGGTCGCCGTCGCCGTGGATCTTGTAGACGGCCTGGCCCTCGAGGGTCGGCGCCGCGGTCTCGAGCTCGGCGGCCGGCCAGTACTTCGGGCCTTTCAGGCCCCGCGTGAGTTCGTCCTCGCCGTGGGCGACGCCGTGGACGATGTGGTCGTACTTCTCGCGGTCGGAGTCCGCGAGGTGAGCGGTGCGGCTCGGAGTGGTTGCTGTCGTGGGCATGGTTACGTAATCACCGGCAAAATCGAGCATCTGCAGTTCGGGTGAGCTGGCGGACGGATCGGGTACTCCCCGCCGAGGTAGTCCGGCTGGTCGGCGCCGGGCTCGAACGTGAACGTCCCCGACCGCATCTCGTCGATCGAGTACTCGCGGCCGTCCAGCGCCGAGCAGATCGGGCAGACGTCATCGTCGTCGGCGTCCGCCCACTCGCCGTGCTGGACGGTGTCGGCGCCGGCGCGCTCGTACCGGTCGAGCGTCGCCGTCGTGTGCGAGTTGATGACCTCCGTGCGGGCGAGCGTCCGCAGCCGGCTGTGCGTGATGTCCTCCAGCTCCTCGTTCAGCCGGCGCGCCATGTCCCGCGGGTTCTCGCCCGCAGCGAGCCCCTCGGTGAGCTCCTCCCGGACGGTCTGCGCCATCGAGGACGTGATGTCCTCGAGGTTCGAGTACGCCCGCCGGTAGAGGTCCCGCAGCTGGCGCCGGGGAACGGGCAGCTGGATGACCGCCTCGATGGAGTCCGTCGCGACGTCGACGCCCTCCTCCTGGAGGCGGCCGGTCGCCTGCTGCCACGCCCGGAGGTAGCCGTTCCGGAGGAACTCGCCCGTCCAGTGCTCGCCGCCCTCGACCTCGTCCATCGGGAGCGGCG
>Ga0306885_100775_pt1 | contig 9071 bp, 7 predicted proteins | sample AntDeeMetagen134_FD_190434 | JGI IMG/M metagenome (GOLD analysis project Ga0306885, IMG submission 190434) | Saline lake microbial communities from Deep lake, Antarctica - Metagenome #134 (v2) (version 2) | ecosystem: Environmental > Aquatic > Non-marine Saline and Alkaline > Saline | place... | reverse complement strand
CGTAATGTGCGGCGGCTCCTACCTCTGTCACGAGTCGTGGTGCAACCGCTATCGGCTGGCGGCGCGGTCGAAGAACGAACCCGACGCGTCGACTGGTAATATCGGCTTCCGGTGCGTCGTCGACACGGCGTGAAAGCTGCGGCGGGCCACCGTTTGGGGCGGAATCCAGTCTACCGGTTGGTCGTGTGGATGGCCTCGCCGCGGGCGGCCATCGCGGCCTCGTGGACCGCTTCCGTGAGCGTTGGGTGCGTGTGGATGGTCGCGGCGACGTCCTCCAGCGTGGCGCCCATCTCGATGGCCAGCCCCACTTCGCCGATCAGTTCCGAGGCCTCGGGGGCGACTATCTGGGCGCCGAGGATAAACTCGCTCTCAGCCTCGGCGACGACCTTCACGAACCCCTCCTTCTCGTCGAGGGTGAGCGCACGCCCGCTGGCCCGCAACGGCATCTGGCCGACGACGGGGTCGAAGCCCGCCTCTTCGGCCTCCTCGGCGGTCATCCCGACGGTGCCGATCTCGGGGTCGGTGAAGACGGCGGCGGGGACGGCCTGGTAGTCCAGGGCGGCGGGTTCGCCGGCGATGACCTCGGCGGCGACCTCCCCCTCCTTCGAGGCGAGGTGGGCGAGCATCGGTTCGCCGGCGACGTCGCCGACGGCGAAGATGTGGTCGACGTTCGTGCGTGCGCGCGAGTCGGTCTCGATGAAGCCGCGGTCGTCGGTTTCGATCCCAGCTTCCTCGAGATCGAGCGTCTCGGAGACGGGAGACCGGCCGACGGCTACGAGGACGTTCTCGACATCGAGCTCGAGGCGTTCCGCTTCGATCGCCTCGGTGCTTCCCCCATTCGCTGCAGCGCCGTCGACCGGCTCGGCGACGACGCGGATACCGTCGCCCGGTTCGTACCACTCGGAGGCGGTGTACCCGAAGTGAAAGTCGATCCCGAGGGCTTCGGCTCGCTGTTTGACTGGTCGTGTGAGGTCGTCGTCGTAGCCCGGTAGGATCGAGTCGAGCATCTCGACGACGGTCACGTCGGTGCCGAGTTTGGCGAAGACGCTCGCCAGTTCCATCCCGATGTAGCCCCCGCCGACGACGACCATCGAGTCGGGGACGGAATCGAGCGCGAGCGCCTGTCGCGAGTTCAGGACGGGCCCGTCGTCGAACGAGAAGTCGGGAATCGAGATGGGGCGCGAACCGGTCGCCACGATGGCGTTCTCGAACTCGAGGGTCTCCGAGCCCTGACCCTCCCCGCTGTGGGAGACGCGGACGGTGTTCTCGTCCGCGAATCGGGCGGTTCCCTCGAGCAGGTTGACCTGATTCGCCTTGCAGAGTTTCTCGACGCCGCTCGTGAGCTGATCGACGACGCCGTCCTTCCAGTCCATCATCCCGGCGAGGTCGATTGCGGGGTCGGCGTGGATCCCCATCTCCTCGGCGGTGGCGGCCTCGTGAGCGACGTCGGTCGCGGTAATCAGCGCTTTCGAGGGGATGCAGCCGTAGTTCAGGCAGGTTCCTCCGTAAGCGTCCTTCTCGACAAGCGTGACGTCCAGATCGAGTTGGCCGGCACGAATCGCGGCCACGTAGCCGGCCGGCCCCGCGCCGATGATCAGTACGTCCGTTCCGGTGGTGACGTCTCCGACAACCATCAACTATCCTCCTCCGTCGTGTGCGTCGTGCGTGAAATGTGCGCGTCCATATTCGGTAGCTTCGCCTTCGATCACTCGAGCAATAGTAGGCCGGGGTTCTCGAGGTACTCCATGACGGTGTTCGTGAACCGGGCACCGACGGCTCCGTCGATCAACCGGTGGTCGAACGACAGCGACAGTGTCAGCACCGATCGAGGTTCGATCGACTCGGTTCCGTCCTCGTCGGTCACCACGCGCGGTTTGCGCTTGATCTCGCCGATCGCGAGGATCCCGGCCTCGGGGTAGTTGATGATCGGCGTGGCGTACTCGCCGCCGATACCGCCGACGTTGGTGATCGTAAACGTCGACCCCTGCAGTTCGCCGGGGCTGATCGTCCGGTCGCGGGCCTTCTGGACGACCTCGTTCATCTCCGAGGAGAGCTGCAGCAGGCCCTTCCGATCGGCGTCCTCGACGACCGGCACCATCAGTCCGACGTCGGTCGCGGTCGCGACCCCGATGTTGTAGTAATCACGGTAGACGACCTCGTCGTTCTCCTCGTTGATGACCGCGTTCATCTCGGGGTATTCTTTCAGCGCCGCGACGACGGCTTTCATGATGAACGGCATGTAGGTCAGCCGGATTCCGCGTTCCTCGGCGCGCGGTTCGAGGTCCTCGCGGACCCCCACGAGTTCGGTGACGTCGACCTCGTCGTGGTGAGTGACGTGGGGGGCGCTGTACTTCGACTCGACCATCGCCTCGGCGATGCGCTTGCGGACGCCCCGGAACGGTTCGCGGCGTTCGCGCTCGCCCTCCGCGAAATCGGTATCCTTCGTCCCGACCGATTCGCCTGCTTCGACCGCTTCCCTATCTGCTTCTTGGGCCTGACGCTGTGCCTCGGCGTACTCCCGAACCGCGTCCGGCGTGACGAACGCCTCGCCGTCCCGCTCTTCGGTCGCCGGGACGGCGTCGAGGTCGACCCCCTCCTCCTCAGCCATTCGTCGAGTCGCCGGTGCTGCCAACGTCTTGTCCCGGTTCGCCGATTCGACCTGCGTCGGTGTCTCGGTCCGCTGGGGACTCGAGGCCCCACTCGCGCTCTCGATCGACGTTTCCTCGGTGGTATCGGTATCTGTGCTCGCTCCGCTCGAGTCGCTCGGTTCGGATTCCGCTCCGCCGGGTGCTGCTTCGGCCGCCTGTGACTGGACCTGTGCCGCGCCGTCACCGGGCTCGCCTCCAGTCGCGGCCTGCACGTCGGCTGCGGTGATCCGGCCGCCGGGGCCGCTTCCTTGGATGCTCGAGAGGTTGATCTCCTGTTCGCGGGCCATACGACGAACGCGCGGCGGTGCGAAGACGCGATCGTCGGGCGGTGCAACCGCTTCGGTGTCCGCCCCGGTCGCGCCGGGTTCGCCGGCGGCGTCAGCGGTTGCGTCCCGTGGCTCGCTTGGTTCGTCGACGCCGGCGGGTTCGCTTGTCTGCTCTCGCTCCGATTCGGTCTCCGTCTCGGCTGCCCCTTCAGTTTCTCCCTCGACGTCGAACGAGATGATGACCGTCCCGACCGGGACGACCTCGCCCTCTTCGACGTGCAACTCGCGGACGGTGCCGTCGACCGGCGCGGGGACCTCCACGAGGGCCTTGTCCGTCTCGACCTCCGCGACCGGCTGATCTTCGGACACCGCATCGCCCGCCTCGACCAGCCACGAGACCAGTTCACCCTCCGCGACACCCTCGCCGACATCGGGTAACTCGAACTCCCTGACCATGTTAGAACTCCACCGCATTTCGGATGCCGTCCTCGATGCGCGCCGACTCGGGCAGGTAGTAGTCCTCGAGCGCGTACAGCGGGAACGGCGTGTCGAAGCCCGTGATGCGCTCCACCGGCGCCTCCTGATACAGGAGCGATTCCTCCTGCAGGGTCGCGGTGATCTCGGCACCGAGACCGCCGGTCTTGGGGGCCTCGTGGACGACGGCAGCGCGGCCGGTCTTCTCGAACGATTCGACGATGGTCTCCTCGTCCAGCGGGGACACCGTCCGGAGGTCGATCACCTCGGCGTCGATCCCCTCGCTCGCGAGGTTCTCCGCGGCCTCGAGCGTCGGACGGGTCATCGCACCCCAGGTGTAGACTGAAATGTCGCTCCCCTCGCGGCGGACGGCCGCCTCGCCGATCGGGACCTCGTACGATTCCGCGGGCACCTCCTCGCGGAAGGCCCGGTAGATGAGCTTCGGCTCGAGGAAGAGCACCGGATCCGGACTCCGGATGGCGCTGGTCAGCAGCCCCTTGGTGTCGTAGGGGGTAGAAGGGATGACGACCTTCAGTCCAGGCTGGTGGACGAACATCGCCTCCGTCGACTCGGAGTGATGTTCCGGCGCGCGGATGCCGCCGCCGTAGGGGGCTCGGATGACCATGGGGCACGTGTATCGCCCGCGCGAGCGCGTCCGCAAGCGCGCCGCGTGCGAGACGATCTGGTCGAACGCAGGGTAGATGAAGCCCATGAACTGGATCTCGGGGACCGGCCGCATCCCGTAGGCGGCCATTCCGATCGCCGTGCCGACGATCCCCGACTCCGCGAGCGGCGTGTCGATCACGCGATTCTCGCCGAACTCGTCGTAAAGCCCCTCGGTCGCGCGGAAGACGCCGCCGTTCTTGCCGACGTCCTCGCCCATGACGAGGACGTCGTCGTCGCGCTCCATTTCGGTGTGTAAGCCGTCCTGTACCGCCTGTACCAGCGTGAGGTTCTCTGCATCGGATTCTACGGACATGATATCACTCCAGCAGCGCGTCGTCGCCGTGATCGTCGCGAATCGATTCGAAGTACTCGAGCTGTTGCTGTAACCGTCGGGGCATCCCCTCGTAAACGTGGGCAAAGATCTCCTCCGGGTCGGGTCGCTCGAACGACTCGGCGGACTCGATCGCGTCGGCCACCGCCTCCTCGACCCGACCCTCGATCGCGTCAGCCCGTTCGTCGTCAAGCATGCCGTTCGATCGCAGATACGTCTCGAGTCTCGGAATCGGGTCTTTCTGCCGCCAGCGTTCGACCTCCTCGTCGGTGCGGTAGACGGAGGGGTCGTCGGCGGTCGTATGGGCCCCGAACCGGTACTGGACCGCCTCGATCAGGGTGGGGCGGAGTTCGCCCTCACCGGGGTTTTTCGCCTTCTCGATGGCCTCACGGGTGACCTTGTACACCGCCAGCGGGTCCATGCCGTCGACCTGGACGCCCTCGAAGCCGTAGGCGGTGGCCTTCTGGGCCAGGGTGGCACTCGCCGTCTGGCGCTCGCGCGGCACCGAGATAGCCCACTGGTTGTTATTACAGAAGAACACGTTCGGCGTGTCGAAGACGCCGGCGAAGTTCAGCCCCTCGTGGAAGTCGCCCTCTGACGTGGCCCCGTCACCGAAGTAGCAGACGAAGGCCTTCTCCTCGCCCTGCAGTTTCGACGCCCACGCCGCGCCGGTCGCGTGGGGGATCTGGGTCGCGATGGGGACGGCGACCGAGAAGATGTTGACATCTTCGGGCATGTAGTTGCCCTGTTCGTGGCCCATCCAGTAGAGCAGCGTTCGCTCGAGGGAGAGGCCCCGAACCAGCCCGACGCCGTGTTCGCGGTAGCTGGGGAAGACCCAGTCGTCGTCGGCCAGCGCGTGGGCGCTGCCGACCTGTGCGGCCTCCTGACCGGACAGCGGCGGATAGGTCCCCATCCGACCCTGCCGCTGGAGGCTGACAGCCCGCTCGTCGAAGCGACGCACAAGGCGCATTTGCTCGTACATCTCGACGAGTTCGTCCTCGGTGAGGTCGGGCACGTCGACGCCCTCGCGAACGCGGCCCGCTTCGTCGAGTACCTGTACTCGTTCGTCGGGATCGCGCTGTAACGTACTCACGGGAAGACCCACCTGTACATACCCGCATAAACTATCGCTCAGGGTAAAGGAGTTTCCCAAATAGTTTACTAACGGAGAGATTCTTGCCAGTCCGCTCCGAAAGTATCGAACGACAGCGGACGATTCTGGACAGGAGTGATCGAAAGTGGTGATTTTGTGTCGATCATCGAATCAGGGCCTCGAGATCGTATGAAACTGGGTGAAAACGACGTTCGACCGGGGGGCTGATTTATCGAACGTTGCGGCTGAGAAACTGTCTCGGCGTCACCGCTCAGGACTCGGAGCGCTCCGGAGTCGAGCGGCGCGCATCGGCTCGCGCCTCTGCGACGCTCCTCCCCTCGCGCAATACGGCGTCGACGAACAGTTCTCCCGCCTTGTACGACGACCGAACCATCGGGCCGCTCGCACAGTACAGGAACCCTAACTCGTCCTCGGCGACGCGTCGCCACGTCTCGTACTTGTGGGGATGGTCGTACCGCTGGACCTCGAGGTGGTCTCTCGACGGGCGCAGGTACTGTCCCAGCGTGACGATGTCGACGCCGCGCTCGCGCAGGTCGGCCAGCGTCTGGTAGACCTCGTGGTCGTACTCGCCGTGGCCGAGCATGATCGAGGTCTTCGTGTAGATGTCGGACTCGCGTTCGACCTGCTCGAGCACTGATAAGGACTGCTCGTAGCCCGCGCGCCGATCGCGAACGGGGAACTGCAGGCGCTCAACGGTCTCGACGTTGTGTGCGATCACGTCCGGTTCGGCGTCGATGATCTTCCGGACGAGGCGTTCGTCGCCCTGGAAGTCCGGAATGAGAACTTCGACGAGGATGCCCGGGTGACGGTCCTTGATTTCGCGGATCGTCTGGGCGAAGTGGCCCGCGCCCTGATCCGGGAGGTCGTCGCGATCGACGCTCGTCAGGACGACGTAATCCAGGCCGATCTCGGCGACCGCACCGGCGACGTTTGCGGGCTCGTCGGGATCGAGTGACTCCATCCCGCCCGTCTTCACGTCACAGAAGTTGCAGGCTCGAGAGCAGCGATCGCCCATCAGCATGAAGGTCGCCGTCCCGCCGCTGGCATCGCCGTTGCCGTCGCCGGGCCCCGCGGTGCCGTCGGGACCGGCTCGGCCCGACCAGCACTCGCCCAGGTTCGGGCAGTTGGCCTCCTCGCAGACGGTGTGCAGGTCGTACTCGCGCAGCGTCTCCCGGATGCCGGCGAACTCCCGGCCCGACGGCGGGCGGCTCTTCAGCCAGTCAGGCTTTCGCACGCGGCTCATACGGGATCATCGGCCCGCGCAGTAAAAAGCAGTGGTGGTCCCCCGGCCGGCGTCGCGATAGCGGGGGCAATACGTGCCGTCAAAACGGCAGACACTCAGCTACAGCGCCGTTAACCGGTCCGTTCTCCCGATAGCTTTACGGACGGCTACGGAATAGGCGCGGCCGATGGCCTTCGGCTCGACACCAGACTGGTTTCACATCAGCGACGACGAGAATATCGTCTGGGAGAGCCGCCCCCACCCGATCTCGATGGGGACCGGACTGCCGATCGGGGTCGCGCTCGCGCTCATTGGCTTTCTCGTCGCCGGCTGGAGCGGGACCGACGGCATCGGCATCCTGACGATAGTCGGCGTCCTCCTGATCGCCGTCGGCGCGGTCGTCGCGTCCATCCGCTATCTCGTCTGGACGAACACCCGCTACGTCATCACCTCCTCGGAGCTCTACAAGAAACGCGGGATCATCTCGAGGGATGTCACCCAGTTTCGCCTCGAGCGCGTCCAGAACACCAGTCTGCGCCAGTCGGGGATCGGCCGCCTGCTGGGCTATGGCGACCTGACCGTCTACACCGCCGGCTCCGGCGATCCGGAGCTGACCTTCGAACGCGTCCCCAAGCCCGAACGGGCGAGTAGCCGACTCAGCGACCAACTCGAGGACGTCGCGACGGATGGAACGGCCATCTGAGCGACGCTTGGTGAATCCGGGAGGAGCGTCGTCGACCGCCCTTCGCTGACAGGGAGACGCTCGAGCGGCCGGTGACATGCTTAGAACAGTCGGAAAACCAAAGCTCATTAGATCAACGATGTCCTAGAAGGCACAATGTCTTCACAGCTGACAACGTCCGAAGAGGGACCGGTATCGCGGGGCTCGAGCGTTGCAGCGAGTGCGGGACTCGGCGTCTTCGCCGCCGCGTTCGGCTATCTCGTCACGTACCTGCTGATCGGGAGCGAGGTACGCGAGGCTGACGAGGACATCGCCACCTGGAAGGGGGTCGCCTGGTACTTCTACGAGGCCCACATGGTCGATATCGAGGCCAGCAGCCAGGCCGGCTCGTTCAGCGGGACCGATATCCTCAACCTCATCGCCGAGTCGAGTAGTTCGAGCGCCGACCTGTTGTACGTGCTTCCGCCGCTCGCGTTGTTCGCAGTCGGTGCGTTCCTGGCCATGCGGTGGGACGTTACCGCTCTCGACGAGGCCGTCATCGCCGGTGCGCCGGTAACCATCGGGTACGTCGTGATTATGGGCCTCGGTGCGATCGTCGCCGAAACCACCACCGAATGGTCCGCATTCGGAATCGAGGCCACCAGCACGATCGGGCCGGCACTCCTGCCCGCGATCGTGCTCGGCGGCATACTGTACCCGCTGATATTCGCCACTGCGGGGGCTGCGATCACCGCCGCCGTCAATACGCGATAGGAACTGCGCTGTGAAGGAGACACGAAGTGCCACGAGAGATGGATTTCGATGACGACCGGCTTGCGACTCGAAGGAAACGCCTTTGACCCGGCACTCCCCCTTACCGTGTGATGGAGGTCGCCGAGGTTCTCCCCGAATTCGCCGACGCCTTTGCCTTCGAGGAGTTCAACCGGATGCAACGCGAGGCACTGCCCGCACTGCTCGAGTCCGAGGAGAACGTGGTCGCGAGCGCGCCCACGGCCTCGGGGAAGACGGCGCTTGCGGAACTGGCGATCTGCAAGGCGCTCGCCGACGGCGGCACGGCGCTGTTTATCGCTCCGATGCGAGCGCTGACCAACGAGAAAGAAGACGACTGGGACCGCTTCGAGGACCTCGAGTACTCGGTGTACGTCGTCACCGGCGAGCGCGACCTGAACCCCCGGCGCGCGCGTCGAGCGGACATCCTCGTGATGACCCCCGAGAAACTCGACTCGGCGACCCGCAAACACGATTCTCGACGATATGACTTCGTCACCGACATCGACGTCTGCGTCATCGACGAGGTACACCTGCTGGACGCGGATCGGCGGGGATCGGTGCTCGAGGTGACGATTTCCCGGCTCCGGCGGCTCTGCGAACCCCGAATCATCGCGCTATCGGCGACGATGCCGAACGTCGACGACGTTGCGGCGTGGCTCGATGCGCCCGAGGAGACGACCTTCGAGTTCGGCGAGGAGTACCGACCCGTCGACCTCAACGCGGGCGTCAAGACCTACACCCACGGCGACAACTCCTTCGCGGACAAGTACCGCCGACTCTACCGGGCGCTCGACCTCGCGGAACCCCACCTCCGGGAGGACGGCCAGTCGCTCGTCTTCGTCTCCTCCCGACAGGACACCGTTCAGGCTGCGAAGAAGGCCAGAGACGAGATCGCCG
>Ga0306885_100737_pt1 | contig 9363 bp, 9 predicted proteins | sample AntDeeMetagen134_FD_190434 | JGI IMG/M metagenome (GOLD analysis project Ga0306885, IMG submission 190434) | Saline lake microbial communities from Deep lake, Antarctica - Metagenome #134 (v2) (version 2) | ecosystem: Environmental > Aquatic > Non-marine Saline and Alkaline > Saline | place... | reverse complement strand
TGGTACGGGCGCCTTCGAGCTCCGGCACTTCCTCGAAGCGCACCTCTGGGCCGTCGTCGCTGTCAGTGACGTGGATAGCGAGCAGCTCATTGCTTTCGCCCACGACTTCGAACACCGACAGCCCCGCGCCCGAGAAGTTTCGCGAGAGATAGCCGCCGGCGTTTGTCGAGACCAGGCCGTCGGTCAGCGGCGAGAGCCCGGTCATGTTCATCCGGCCGGTGAACGACATCCGACTCATCTGGAGCGGCCCTGTCGAGAGGTACGCGCGGTTCTCCGGGCCGAACGGGTCGGCGTCGAACGGGATGCGGTCGTGGGCGAGCGCTGTCGCGGTCGCACGGCCGCCGATGGTGTCCTCGAGGACATCGTCGATGGTGGTCCGCTCCGCCGACCGGTCGCTGACGTCGACCGTGAGGAGGGGGCCTTCTGCGTGGAGCATACGGATAGTTTCGTGTGGAGTAACTTATTCCTGTCTCTCGATTAGGTGTGGATGGGTACGCGCGCGTGCGGGAGCGTTCGAAACCACTAAGGTGCGAGCGTGATGAGTTCAACTATCAAGACCGCCGATGATACTTGATGCCATAGCCGCATCCATCCTCCAGAGCGGGATCGTCCCGGAGGGGACCCGGGTGCAAGTGTTCCAGGAGATCTACTGGGTGTTCCTCGGGTTGGGAACCTTGGTAGGAGCCGTCGTTATCGGCTACATGCTGTACAACGGGTACAAATACCGCTATCAGGGCGGCGAGGACAAGGATGAGGACCGTCCGAAGCTGGGCGAGATCCCCACTGGCGGGGGGAAGGGCAAGAAGCTCTTCACCTCGCTTACCCTGAGTGCCATCATCGTCATTTCGCTCATCGCGTGGACGTACGGCACGCTCCTTTACGTTGAAGCTGCACCCGAACAGCCTGACGCGGGCGTCGACGTCCACGTCGAAGGCTACCAGTTCGGCTGGGACTTCACCTACCTGAATAATGCTGGCAACTCAACGGGGGTGGAGACGACGGGCACACTGCGCGTCCCAGTCGACACGAGGGTCAACATAGAGGTCACGTCTCGCGACGTGTCCCACAACTTCGGCATCCCGGGGCTGAAGGTGAAGACCGACGCCCTGCCGGGTTACACCACGAAGACGTGGTTCGAAGCGTCCCAGACAGGGAACTACACGGCAAACTGTTACGAGCTGTGTGGGCAGGGTCACTCCTACATGGAGGCGACGGTGGTCGCGATGGAACAGGACGAGTACGAAGACTGGTACGCGAGCCAGCAGAACCAGACCTCGACCCAGAACAGCTCCACAGTCGCGGCCGGAGGTGCATAACACATGAGTGACGACGACCTACAAACCGACGGCGGTACCGCGAGCGCGCTCCCAGGAGAGAGTCACGGCGACGACGCTCACCTCCCCCCCAAGAGCTCGGTGAAGCGATGGCTTGTCACGACCAACCACAAGGACGTGGGCATCCTCTACACCGTGACGGCGATGTTCTTCGTCCTCTTCGGTGGGGTGCTGGCGCTGCTGATTCGGGCCCAGATGCTGTCGCCGCGCGCGCCGGGGACCGGCCCCCTGTCGGCGATGGCCTACAACCAGGCCGTCTCCCTGCACGGGCTCATCATGGTGTTCTGGTTCCTCTCACCGCTCGCGTTCGGCTTCGCGAACTACATCGTCCCGCTCCAGATCGGTGCTGAGGACCTCGCGTTCCCGCGGCTGAACGCACTCAGCTACTGGCTCTACCTGACTTCGGGGCTGCTGGTGTTCACCTCGTTCTTCCAGGGGGCCTCGTTCGCGGGCGGCTGGACGATGTACGCGCCGCTGAACATCCCGGCGTTCATGCCCAGTATCGGCGCGACGACGACGGTGCTCGCACTGCTGATGTTCACCGTCTCGGTCACCGTCGGTGGTGTCAACTTCATCACGACGATACACCGGATGCGGGCGCCTGGGCTCACGATGCGCAGCCTCCCGCTGTTCACCTGGTCCATCCTGCTGACGGTGTGGATGATGCTGTTCGCGTTCGCAGCGCTGCTGGCGGCACTGATGATTCTGCTGTCGGACCGCCTGCTCGGGACGACCTACTTCGCGGCGACGACCGCTGGCGGCTCGGTGCTCTGGACGCACCTCTTCTGGTTCTTTGGACACCCTGAGGTGTACATCGTCTTCTTCCCCGCGCTGGGGGCGATGGCGGAGATCTTCCAGACGTTCAGCGGGCGCCGTATCGTCGGCCGGAAGTGGTTCATCGTCTCGATGGTGCTGGTGGCGCTCCAGAGCTTCATCGTCTGGATGCACCACATGTTCCTCACCGCGATTAACCTCCAGGTGAAGACGCTGTTCATGGCGACCACCATCGGTATCTCGTTGCCGTTCGACCTGATGGTGTTCGCGCTCATCTACACGCTAATCAAGGGCCGTATCCGCTGGGATACGCCGATGCTCTTTGCGTTCGGCTCGCTCGTGCTGTTCATCGTCGGTGGGATCACCGGCGTCTTCCTCGGTGCGGTCGTGCTCGACTACGAGTTCCGCGGCACCTACTGGGTCGTCGCCCACTTCCACTACGTGATGGTCTCGGGTGTGACGGCGCTGATCGGTGGGCTCTACTACTGGTTCCCGAAGATGACTGGGAAGATGTACGACGAGTTCCTGGGAAAGATTACCTTCGCGGTGTACTTCACCGGGTTCAATCTGCTCTACTTCCCGATGTTCCTCGCGTGGGGGACGCCTCGGCGCGTGTTCGCCTACCGGCCGGAGTATCTGGTGTGGCACCAGGTCGCCTCCGTGGGTGGGCTCATTCTCGGGATTTCGTTCCTGATGGTCATCTACAACCTGACAAAGAGTCTCCTCTCCGGCGAGGAGGCCGCAGGCAACCCGTGGCCCTACTCGACGACCGCCGAGTGGGCCGTCTCCTCGCCGCCGCCGATGGAGAACTTCCCTGGTACGCCCAGCTACACGTCGGGCGTCCTGGAGTTCCTCGGCGACGACGAGAGTAGTGAGAGCAGTTCCGGCACGGCTGCCGCCGACGGCGGCACCGCGACCGACGGCGGAATGGTCGTCCACGAGGGTGACCACGAGGAGGAGGTCCACATCGACCACGCCAGCTACTGGCCGCTGGTCATCGCGGTGTTCTCCTTCATCGCAGCAGTTGGCCTCTCGGGCCTCCAACTGGGGAGTTACCCCGAAGGGCTCGGGGGCACGTTCTACATGGCGACCTCGCTAATCGGCAGTTTGGGCGTCATTGGCGCTGTCTCCGGCATGGGCTATGAGTCCTTCACCGCCCACGAGGGTGGTGCAGGCGAGGCCTGGCCGTTCGAGGGTGTCGAGAACACGAAGCTCGGGATCTGGGTGTTCCTGGCCTCTGACGTGGTGCTGTTCGGTGCGTTCATCGGCGCCGCGATCTTCATCCGCGTCGACTACGGCTGGATGCAGTGGCAACCGGTTCCCCACACGGCCATCCCCGGCTTGGTGAACACCTACCTACTGCTGACCAGTTCGTTCTCGGTCATCCTTGCACTGGTCGCGGCACAGAAAGGCAGCCGTAACGGCGTGCTCGCCGGCCTGGTGACGACGTTCTTCCTGGGCATCGGCTTCCTGGTCAACAAGGCAATTGAGTGGATCGAACTGTTCCACGAGGGCGTCTGGCTGAGCACGAACGTGCGCGCCTCGACGTACTTCCTCACGACCGGCCTCCACATGGGCCACGTGGTCGCGGGACTGCTCATCACGGCCTACCTCATCTGGCGGGCCTGGGGCGGCGCCTACACGGACGGGAACGACGAGCCGCTGGAGTACTTCGGGCTCTACTGGCACTTCGTGGACATCGTGTGGCTGTTCCTGTTCCCGCTGTTCTACATCATCTAAGAACAATGGCACGAACTAAACTCTACACGATAATCTACGTGGTACTGTTCGTCCTCGCGACGGCGCAGGTCGCCGTCGAGCAGGTCGACCTGTTGGGCTACTGGGCGGCAATCGCGGTCATCGCGGTGCTATCGATGGTGAAGGCGCTGTTCGTCGCGGGCTACTACCAGCATCTGGTCTGGGAGCCCCGCTCGCTGAGCTATCTGATGCTCATCGGCTTCGTCGGATTCATCGCGCTAACGGTCGCGGCCTCCTACTCAATCCTGTAGGGCGGCCGCCCACGGTTTTCTTGCAGACTCAGTACTCCGAGTGAGCCACCGCTCTCCGGACTGTCTCTCGAAGGGCGCGTTCTCCAGTCGGCGCGGCTCGAACAGCCGTGAGAAGCAGGACGGCCAGTTCGTCCAGAAACCGTTCGGGGAGTGACTCAGAGCCAGACGAACGTGTATGTGTAGATGAAGACGAACGTGACCAGCGTGATGATCGCCATCACCTTGATGTGGAAGACGAACAGGTCGTCGCTCTCTTGTTCGTTGGCAGCCTCGTAGGTCTCGGTCTCGGCCTCGGTCATGGCGTCGGGGTGATGCTCTCCGACGTGTAGCGCCCACAGGTGCTCGGAGGCCAGCGGCCGCCCGCAGTAGGGGCAGTATTCGGCCTCGCTGTCGTCGACGGTGAACTGGTCGGGAGTGAGTTGTTCGGACATGGTTAGAGGAACGGCGTCTGGATTGTCGGCTGGGCGAGCAGCCAGAGCCCGGTAATGGTGTAGAGCACCATCACGAGCACGTAGGGGTACTGGCTCCGGATGGGCTGCAGCTGGCCGGTGAACAGGTCGAACGCGCGTGAGTGGGCCACCCAGACAGCGAGAACGTGCCCCAGCAGGACCGCAACTGGGCCCACGCTTCCGAACCAGCCCGGTAGACTGAGTACGGGGAGGTCCAGCGGCGGCGAGAGCGGCATCGTCGCGACGACGGCCGTCGTCGGCGCCAGCCGCAGGAAGTAGGGCAGATAGTGCCCGAGATGGTAGCCCGCTGCGATTGGGACCAGCGCGGGGGCGAACGCCGTCGCGATGGTCGCCGTCGAGAGGTAGCTCTGGCCGACCCGTCGAACCAGCTTCGAGGCCCACCAGTACGCACCGAGGAAGAGCACGTAGCCCGCGAGAAGCGCGCCGAAGTAGGTGAGTTCGGCAGGGATCCCCGCGCGAACGAGCGGGCCCGCAAGCCCCTCCCAGCCGGGTGTGGCGACGAAACCGTCGTAGCTGGTCACCCAGAGCAGCGCGATAACGAACCCGGTTTCACTCTGGGGTGTGGTGTAGGCGGTGTCCGTCTCGTCGTGGGCGGCGAGTTCGGCGCCCGGCCACGCGAGTGCGAGACCCCGCTCTGTGCGTTGGACCGGCGCCATTTTCCCGTAGAGCCGGAAAACGCTCCAGATTGGGTCGACCTGCCGGCGCCAGACCGAATCGCCGAGAACGACGCTGCTGGCCATGGTCGCGACCAGATAGAGGCCGACGACAGCGACGAGCTGGGTGGGATCTGAAGCGACTTCACTGACGACCTCAAGCCAGACGAGGAGCAAGAGCCCCGCGACCGCTGGCCAGCGACCCACCCACGCGGGCAGCGCTGCCAGGTCACGTTCGGGCACCAAGCGTCCAAGCCGGGTGAACGGGTCCAAGGCAGGCCAACTGTTGCCCAGCAGGTACGTACTCGCGGTGAACCCTGCCCACCAGATCACCCAGACGAGCAGGACAGCGAGATTGGCGTTGGCCGCTATGGGCCCCTCGAGCCCCACGACGATGACTGCGGCGAGACCGACGACGCCGACGGCGCCGCCGATTGCGGCCCCCCAGTTCCGGAGCGTGGAGCCGCCGGGGAGGTCGAACCGCCGTTCGTGATACGCCTCCAGCACACCACGGTCGGTGACGAAGCTGGTGAGGAGGAACGAGACCGCGATGACGCCGCCGCCGGTCATGAGAAAGAGCCACGTGGGCGTCTCGACGGGCTCGGACGCGATGCCGGGCCCGCCGTGAGCGAGTGCGGGGCTCGCGAACAGCACGGCCGCGAGCAGCGAGCAGACGGTTTTGACGCCGCTCCGTCTGTAGTCGAGTGCACGACTCGCAACCAGCCGGAGCCGAGAGTAGAGGCTCACGTCTCTCACAACTCCACGCGGGAGCTACAGGAACGTTTCGCTCCCGGCGTCAGCCCAGCAGCAGTTTCGCCGTGATCCCGCTGATGACGAGGAGGCCGAGGATCCACGACCCGGCCATCACTGCGGCCGCGCGCTGGAAGCCGCGAGCCTTCGCGGCACTGTACGTGCCGTAGAAGAGATAGAACAGGAACGCAAGCGCCAGTGCGACGACGACGACGATTCCCCCGGCAGTGACCAGCGAGGCCGAGTAGGAGTCGCCGCTGACGAAGAGGGTCGCACCGCCACCGAGCGCGAGCGCGGTGACGACGAACACGAGTACCCATACCGATTCGTCGTTTGCAGCCGACGACAGTGGCGAGCCCTCCGACTGGAGGGTCGGCGTGTACGCTTTCCAGTCCCGGCCCACGATTGCGCCAACGATGGCGAGCAGGAACAGAGCCATCAACGCCATGCTCGCGAGATATATCGATGATGCCATAGGGTGGTCTGTTAGGTGAAAATGACCGTGGCTTCCGTATAAAGATTCGTTTCCTCGTCGAAGCGCACGGCCACACGCCGGTCGGGGAGGACGCCCGGCCTGGAGGTGGGCGCGAACTGCCGAGTCGAGATCAGTCCAGCGTAACCCAGGTCAGGAACGCCAGCGCCACGGTCTCGAGGACGTGGAACAACAGCATCGCCGTCCACGCTTCGGCGGGAACAGCCGTGTTGAACCAGCCCGAGAGCAGCGAGTCGAACTGGTAGGTGTAGAGCGCGAAGGCGTTCTCCACGAACAGGAGCGCCGCGAACACCAGCATCCCGAGCGTGTGCTTCGAGCGGAGGTCGACGTAGTTCCGGACCCAGACCCACCCCAGCACGGCCAGCAGGACGACGTTGAGACCGACGGCCACTTTCGCCACCGTGAACAGCTGCTGCGGGTCGGTTTGGGCGATGGCGACGCTCATGGCGCCCCCATTGGGCGGCTGTCAGTTCTCCACGTTGCTCCGTGCGTGTTCTCGTTCATTGGACTCCAGTTGCTCCGTAATCGACTCGACGACCCCCCAGTGGGTGCGGACGCGGTCTGTTGGCAGGTAGATTGCGCCGTAGTCGTCGCCGCTGGCACGCACCACGTCGTTCTCAGACAGCACGTCAAGGTGGTGTCTCACTGTGTCGTAGTTGAGGTCGAGCGCCTCCGCGAGCTGGTTCGGGTTCCGAGGACGCTGGTCTACCGCGCGTAGGATGCGCGCACGGTTGGCGCCGCCACGGGTACCCGAGAGCACGAACCAGAGGGCAGCCTCCATTAGTTCCGTCGAGGATGCGGGCCTACCTAAGGCCACCGACCGAGGCGGTTATTCCTCGACGATGAACTGGCCGGCGATCTCCGTGACCTCGGCCATCGTCATCGACTCGTCGACGCCTGCGGGGAACGGTGACACGACGTTGAGCTCGTTCAGGAAGCTGGCGTGGCGTGCCTCAACGGAGTGGATGCTGATCGCGGCGTTGAACACCGCGTCGGCCTTCACGGTCCCAGCTGCGCCCGCGTAGGCGGCGACGCCGGTGTTCTCGAGGGCCTTCGCGACACCCAGGAACTCCGAGGCGTTGCTGTAGCCGAAGTCGTAGTTCGCCTCCTGCACGGGGTCGCCACCGAGCTGTTCGATGGTGTCGGTGATGGCACTCACGTGAGCGGCCTCGTGGTCGCCGACGAGTTGGAGGTGGCCCGGCACCTTCTCGCGGATGCCGCTGCCGTAGTCCATGAGGACGTCGGCGTTCATCAGCTCGGAGTCGCTGAAGTTCTCGAGGCCGTCACGGTAGAAGGCGTTCTCGAGGTGCTCCAGGGTGAGCGCGTAGTTGAGGACGTTCAGGTCGGTGGTGTCGTCCTCCATCTTCCGGTCGTGCTTGGGGCGGTCATCTTCGAGCTCGTAGACACTCGGGTCGACCTCACTGGTGACGAACTGCCCAGCGATCTCGAGCACATCGTTGACGGATCGAGCCTTGTCGACGGCCTTGGGGAACGGATTGTCGTCGTTGACCAGTCGCAGGAACGCAGCGTGGCGGGCTTCCACAGAGTGGATACCCGCGGCCACGGCCAACAGGTCGTTGTTGACGACTTTCGGCGCGGCGCCCGCGTAGGCGGAGACGCCGGTGTCCTCGAGTGCCTCACCGATGGCGAGGAACTCCGAGGGCGTGTTGTAGCCGAAGTCATACTCGCCTTCCATCACTGCCTCGCCGTTGAGGTCCTGAATGGTTGCCGAGAGCGCGTCGACGTGGGCCTTCTCGTGAGCGCCGACGGTCCGCAGGTAGTCGGGCACCTGCATCCGGACGGTCTCGTCGAACTTCGAGAGCGTATCGGCGTTCATCAGCTCGTCGTCGCTGAACTCATCGAGGCCGTCGCGGTAGAACGCGTTCTCGAGGTGCTCCAGCGTGAGCGCGTAGTTCAGGATGGGGACGTCCGGTGCCGGGGACTTGGGCGTCGCCGTCTCGGTCGGCGTGTCAGTCGGCTCCTCGGTCGGCTCCTCGGTCGGCGTATCGGTCATCATCGGCTCGTCGGTTTCCGTCGGCGTCGAATCGCTGCCGGAACAGCCGGCCAGGCCGACTCCTGAGAGCGCTGCCGCGGTGCCGATGAACTTACGTCGGGTCTGTCGCGAATCGTCGTCGTCGGAATTCGGGGGGAACATTTCCAACTAAACACAAGGGTGACCCCTTAATACGTATTTTCCGAACTCTGACAAAACTAGAGCCGAACCGAGGGGGAATTCTCTCCCAAATTCAACCGAAATCGCTAGACGTGGGTGGGTCGATATATCGACAAGACGGCTGGTTCGGAACTGACAGCTCAGTAGAATAGGGTGACAGAGGGGAGTTCTACAGCTGGTTCATCGTTCGTCTCACGGTCACCATTGGTGTCGGGGAAACCGTGTTCGCCCTTCGCTGCGCGCGCATGCGAGGGCTGAACAGAGAAGGTTGCAGCGAGGTTGGCTCACAGTTCGCGATACTCACCGCTCGGGCAATGGCGTCGATAGAAATGCTCCGGCGGGGATTCGAACCACGAGGACTTCGCTCTCGCTCGCCCTCTGGGCTCAGGAATCCCTGCGACGAGCATTCGCTCGTCACGTTGTTCCTCGCAGAATGCTCCGGCGGGGATTCGAACCGGAGTCAGACGTGCTCACTCACTTCGTTCGCTGCGCGCGACTGACAGGGTTCGAATCCGCCCGCGTTCGTCGACGCCGACTCGCGGTTCGCTCTGCTCACCGCTCGGGCAATGGCGTCGACAAAAATGCTCCGGCGGGGATTCGAACCCCGGTCATCACCGTGAGAGGGTGATATGATTGGCCGGACTACACCACCAGAGCGCGTGCAAGCAACGGTAGCGGGGAGATACGTAAAACCGTTGTGTTTCCTC
>Ga0306885_100725_pt1 | contig 9470 bp, 9 predicted proteins | sample AntDeeMetagen134_FD_190434 | JGI IMG/M metagenome (GOLD analysis project Ga0306885, IMG submission 190434) | Saline lake microbial communities from Deep lake, Antarctica - Metagenome #134 (v2) (version 2) | ecosystem: Environmental > Aquatic > Non-marine Saline and Alkaline > Saline | place... | reverse complement strand
TGACGGAGGGTGGCCAGGTCCACCCCGAGCCCGAACCCATCGAAGCCGGCTCGCCCACCGCGGAAGGGGTGTTTTTCGTCCTGTTGGGCATCGGGCTGACCATTTTCGTCCTGGTCGGGTTCTGAAGGTAGTGTTCAGATACGCTGATTCCATGCGAAGCTGAACGATCTGAGCCAGTCGTCGGCTGTTTCGGCTTCGGCGTTGCTGAAACAGTTTGAGAATGCGACAATTCAGTGTTTTATATCTCTGAAGACACGTTCAATAGCATTCCGATTTCCATGTTTTCGCATCTGAATCGAACCCATGCTGATGACACGCAGCTTGGAGATGTTTTGAGCCATCAACGAGAAACACTGCGTCGTCAACGTCGTGTTTCTCGGTAAGTTCGCTGAGAAATGAATGAGCGAGAACCTTCGTTATTGTTGGCCTCAGCTTCGTATGCAGCAATTCGTTCGTTTCTGGATCGACAGCTGCGTACAGCCAGTACTACTCATCATTGAGTCGGACCACAGTTTCGTCAACCGCAACGTGATCCGGAAATCGCCCATCTTCAGGCTGTAAATCGGCTTTGTGAACCCAATTATGCACGGTTGATCGAGTGCGTTGGAGAGCGAATACCTTATCAATAGAAATTGTATTCAAAAGTGATAGTCCAGCCAGATGCAGCTGAATACTCAACTTCACCAGCAGTTGTGGTGTCGCTTCTCGCTCCAAAAATCTAAGTCGACTTGTCGATATTACCGCTGAGGCTAGCATTTTTGGGCATGAATCACTCAGAAAACGCTACGCCTTACTCTTCAATCCGTATCTGAACACCGCGCAGTATTCATTCATAATACGGTAATGGATAGCTGACGAAGTGGGCGAACAATTTATATAGTCGCTCGCGGAACGTTAATTCGTATCATGGTTATGTCAGACGGGGACATAAAACGGCGTAACTTCCTGAAAGCGACTACCGCCGGCGGCACGGTCGGCATCACGGCCCTCGCTGGTTGCTCCGGCAACGGCGACGACGACGGTGGTGGAGGCGAAGACGGTGGTGGAGGCGAGGACGGTGGCGACGGCACCGACAACAAAAGCAGCAATCTCCCGACGTACACATACGTCAATAATGCACAGAGCTACAACCCGCCGCGACACGACGCGATCAACCTCATCGCAAGCCAGTTCGGCGATGAACTCGGCCTTGATATGGAGGTCGACGTCCTCGAGTGGGGGACTCTGTTCACCCGAGTCTCCCAGGAGTACGACTACAGCTTCGCGACGTGGTGGACGTTCTTTGTCTCGGAGCCTGTGGCCGAGCTGAACAATCTGTTCAACTCGAACAACACCGCCCCCGGTCAGGGCAATTTTTCAGGCTACGAGAACCCCGATCTCGACGAACTGATGGGCAACTATCTGGGCGAGCCGGACGCCGACACCCGGATTGACCAGGCGCACGAGATTCAGCAGATCCTGATGGACGACGTGCCGACGATGCCCATCACGCAGATGCCGCAGGCGGCCATCTACAACAACAACCAGGTCTCCAACTGGGAACCGGACCTCGCGAACGGGTTCAACTCCTACTGGACGATGATCAACCTGGAGATGGAGGGCGGCGAAGATACCCTGAAAGGGTACTGGCCGGAGACGCTCTCGACGATGAACGTGCTCGGGCACAACGGCGAGAGCAAGCACGTCCACCAGTTCACCATGATGTACGACTTCCTGGTCCAGCTCAACAACAACGCCGAGCCGGACCCCGAAGTCAGCCTCGCGACGGACTGGAACCGCGTCGACGAGACCACGATGGAGTACACCATCCGGACGGACCACTCGTGGCACGACGGAGAGGACCTCACCGCGGAGGACGTCGCGTTCACGTACAACTACATCAACGACAACGAGGTGCCGCTGTACTCCACGCAGTCGCAGTACATCGACAGTGCCGAAGTCGTCGACGAGCAAACAGTTCGGATCAACATGAGCGAGCAGCTCGGCCCGTTCAACCTCGCAGTTGCGAACCTCGTCCCGATCATCCCCGAGCACATGTGGGCCGACCGGGAGAACCCGAGCCAAGCCAACATCGAGGAGCCCGTCGGGAGCGGTCCGATGATGTTCGATTACTGGGAGCAGGGCAGCGAGTTCGGAATGGTTCGGTTTGACGATCACTTCGCGCCCGTCAGCTTCCAGCAGCGCTTCTGGCGCGTCATCCCCGAGGCGTCGACGGTGTGGGAAAACCTCATCAATGGCGACCTCAACTACGAGCCGTTCGGCCGGATCGACCGCCAGCTCGACCAGAACCAGGACAACGAGAACATCGGGACCCAGTTCAGCGTCGGCCCGTCGTTCTGGATGTTCACCGCCAACGAGCGCCAGGAGGGACTCGACGACCCGCAGATGCGGAAGGCGCTGGTCGAGTCGATTCCGCGGACGGCGATCGTCGACCAGATCCTCTTTGGCTTCCCGGACCCCGGCTTCAACATCGTCTCGCCGGCGTTCGGTCCGCTGCACACCGAGGACGTCACCGAGTACGAAGAGAGCACCGAGGCTGCCCGGAGCCGGCTTGAGGAAGCCGGCTACACATGGAACGACGACGGCGCGATTCAGGCACCGGAATAGAGCGAACAGTCCTTCCACACCCTTCCCGACGCAATGTTTAAACGACCAACAATAATACTCGTGATCAAGTAACATGGGAAAAGCTAGCTTCATTATCAGACGTACGCTCCAACTCGTGCTGACGTTGTGGGCGGTCGGAACGGTACTGTTCGGGCTGTTCAGGCTCATGCCCGGTGACCCCACGTCATACGTAATTTCTTCCCAGATGACGCAGGAAGCCCGCAGACAACTTATCGAGAGCTACGGGCTCAACGACCCACTATACGTCCAGTACATCCGGTTCATGGAGAACCTCGTCACGTTGAACTTCGGCCAGTCGTTCCACCGGAACGAACCGGTCATCGACATCATCGCGACGTACCTGCCGAACACGCTCGTGCTCATGCTGACAGCGTTCGTCGTCGCGTACGCCATCGGCATCACGCTCGGAGTGATGTCCGGGTGGTACCGCGGCTCCCGCTTCGAGCGGAGCACGGTTATCACTGCGCTGACTGCCCGGAGCGTCCCGACGTTCTACGTCGGCCTCATCGTGTTGTGGATCTTCGGCGTGAAACTCGGTGTCATCCCGATGAGCGGGATGACCAGTCTGGGTACGGGAGGGGAGTACACGGGGTTCTTCGATATGGTGTTCTCCGCTGATTTCCTCCATCACCTCATCGCCCCGGCGGTGGTGCTCGGCTTCTACTACATGGGATACCCACTGTTGATCATGCGCTCGAGCATGCTCGAGGTACTCTCCGAAGACTTCATCGATGTCTGTCGCGCGAAGGGACTTAAAGAACGGACAATCATGTTCAAACACGCCGCCCGTAACGCGCTCCTCCCGATTATCACGGCGGCGGCGATCGCCCTCGGGTACGCCGTCGGGGGAAGCGTCCTCATCGAGACGGTGTTCGCATGGCCCGGTATCGGCAGGGAGATGGTCCGTGCGGTGCTCCGGCGTGACTTCCCCGTCGCTCAGGGGACGTTCATGGTACTCGCAACGACCATCATCTTCCTGAACTTCCTCGCAGATCTGGCGTACGGCTATCTTGACCCGCGGGTGACTTACGATTAGTACAATGGCCCAAGAAGAACAATCAAGCGAGTCGATATTCACCGACCTCGACTACACTGGTACTGACAAGGAGGTCAACAAGTGGCAACGGACGCTCCGTCTCTGGCAGGAGACGCTTCGAGAACACTGGGGCATGCTGACCGACAAGCTGTCGGTCAAGCTTTCGATGCTAACGGTGGCGGCGTTCATGCTCATCGCGATCTTCGCGCCGTACATCGCCACCCACCAGCCGCTCAAGCGGCAATACAAGGGAGAACAAGAAATCCTCATCGACAAGTGGGTGGAGCCGTCGCTGACCGGCGCAAATACCGAGTATATCCTCGGAACGACCGCCGAGGGCTTCGACATCTTCAGCCAACTCGTCTACGGAACGCGCGCAGCGCTGATGGTCGGGCTTATCGCCGCGGTGTTCACCGCGGGCATTGGGACCCTCGTCGGACTCGTCGCGGGCTACTACGGCGGAACGGTCGACGACGCGCTGATGCGGCTCGTCGACTTCCTCTACGGGATGCCGCTGTTACCGACGGTCATCGTCCTCGTCGCGGTGCTTGGACCGAACCTCTGGAACATCATCCTCGCATTGATCGTCCTCCAGTGGCGCTCCACCGCCCGTGTCATCCGTTCCCAGTCACTCTCGCTCCGTGAACGCCCGTTCGTGAAGGCCGCGGAGGTCGCTGGAGCCAGCGACTGGCACATCATCAGTCGACACCTCGCGCCCAACGTGCTCCCGATGACGTTCCTCTACGGCTCGTTCGGGATCGCGTGGGCCATCCTCGCTGAAGCCGGCGTCTCGTTCATCGGTCTCGGCGACCCCAACACGGTCTCGTGGGGAACGATGCTGCAGGCCTCCCGTGCATACTCCGCGCTCTCGTTCGAGGCGTGGTGGTGGTTCGTGCCACCGGGGATCTGTATCGGGCTACTCGTCATCAGCGGCTTCCTCATCGGTCGCGGCTACGAAGAGATAACGAACCCCAAACTACAATGAATCAACTCAAAGTTGAAGACCTCGAAGTCTACTACGAAACCGAAGAAGGGCCGGCACAGGCAGTCGACGGTGTCTCCTTCGAACTCGAAGAGGGCGAGAACCTCGGCATCGTCGGCGAGTCCGGGTGTGGAAAGACCACGCTCGCGAAGGCCATCATCGGTATCCTCCCCGATGTCGGCTACATCAACAACGGCCGCATCAACTTCAAGGGCGACGACCTGACGGAGATGTCCGAACCCCAGCGGCGTCGCCTCAAATGGGAGGAGATCTCCATGATCGCTCAGTCTGCGATGAACTCGCTGGACCCGGTGTACACCATCCGCGAGCAGATCGTCGAAGCCATCGAAACTCATCGGCCCGGCACTGGCCGGGTGGAGTCCCAGGAGATCGTCACGGAGATGTTCGAACTCGTTGGGTTGGACCCGGAGCGCGCCGATGATTACCCCCACCAGTTCTCCGGCGGGATGCGCCAGCGCGCTATGATCGCGATGGCGCTCGCGCTCGAACCGTCTCTGATGCTGGCGGACGAGCCCACCACGGCGCTCGACGTCATCATGCAAGACCAGATCCTCAAGCGGATCAGCTCGATCCAGGAGGAGATCAACTCCTCGATGCTGGTCATCACCCACGACGTGAGCGTCGTCGCCGAGACCTGTGATCGCGTCATCGTGATGTACGCGGGGAAGATCGCCGAGGAGGGGCCGGTCGAGGAAATCTTCGATAAGCCGTATCATCCCTACACGATCGGCCTGAAGCGCGCGTTCCCGAACATCCGGAAGAGCAACCAGGACTTACTGTCCATCTCGGGGTACCCGCCTGAGCTGGTCGACCCCCCACAAGGGTGCCGGTTCGCCGAGCGGTGTCCGATGGCGACCGAGCGGTGCTGGGAAGAAGAGCCCGAGGCCCATTACAAGAACGGCCTCCGATCGTATTGTCACTATGCTGATGATATCGACACCGAGCTCCGGCCGTACGCCGATGATCCCGGGACTTGGAACAAGACGACCGCCGCCACGGACGGGGGTGTCGAGGAATGAGTGGTGACGATGTCCTCCTCGAGGTCGAGAACCTGAAGAAACACTTCAAACTCAACCAAGGCTGGATCACGAGCCTGATGGAGTCATTCGGTAGCGGGGAGCCTGACTACGTCCACGCGGTCGACGGGGTGAGCTTCGAGCTTCGTGAAGGGGAGACCCTCGGGCTGGCGGGTGAGTCCGGTTGTGGGAAGACCACGACCGGGATGTCGATGGTGAAGCTCCACGAGCCGACCGGCGGCGACATCGTCTACGACGACACTCGGCTCTCGGAGGCGAGCGACGCCGAGATCAAACAGTTCCGGCAGAACGCGCAGATGATCTTCCAGGACCCCTTCGAGAGCCTGAACCCGCGGATGACGGTGTACGACACCGTCGCCGAGCCACTGCGGATCCACGACATCCGTAACGAGACGGCACGGGTCCAGCGTGCCCTGGAGTTCGCGGAGCTGCTCCCACCTGAACAATACTTCGATCAGTACCCCCACGAGCTGTCGGGGGGCCAGCGCCAGCGTGTCGCCATTGCGCGTGCGCTGGTGCTTGAGCCGGACTTCATCGTCGCCGACGAGCCGGTGTCGATGCTTGACGTGAGCCTCCGTGCTGGCGTGCTCTCACTGCTCAGCCGGATGACCGAGGAGTTTGGTCTCTCGGTCGTCTACATCAGCCACGACCTCTCGCTGCTCCGGCACATGTGTGATCGGTTGGCGATCATGTACATGGGGAAAATCGTTGAGAAGGGCCCCACCGAGGAGGTCATTGAGAACCCACAGCATCCGTACACGCAGGCACTCATCAACGCGGTTCCCGTCCCCGACCCGTCGGTGGGCCGGGAGCGCGTCGAGCTCCAAGGGGAGGTCGGCGACGTTGTCGACATCCCGACTGGTTGTCGGTTCAAGGAGCGGTGTCCCGAGTACATCGGCGACGTCTGTGACCAGGTGATTCCCCCGCTTGAGGAAAAGATGGAGTTCGAACAGGCCGTCGCGTGTCACCTGTTTGATAGCGCGGAGGGATACGACCCCTATGAGGAACTAGCGAGGGAACCGGCCACAACGGACACCGGTAACGACCCCGAGTCGACGCCCGCCGACGACTAGTTCTCTTACTCCTTCTCTCGGAGCGGCGCTTCCAACCGGACGCCCGGTGTGGTCACTGCGAACGGAAGCCGGGATTTGTGTTTCTCACAGACGCCCGTCACCGTCTCGCGGACATCGCCGATTTGGGAGACGGTCCGGAGGACGTCCGGTGTGTAGTCGAGAGACAACCCGTCGACACGCCCGGCCCGCTCCCCGCCGTCGAGCCGATATGCCTCCGCGATCGGGAACTCCGCAGAGCCGCAGTCGGGCCGATCCTCGCTCTTCCGGTCGATATCCTTCGCGTAGAGGACGCTTGGCGGGAACAGCCCCTTCCGTTGGACGCGTTCGAACTCATCGCGGAACCACGGCTCCCTGAACCGATTGACGTACACGTCGGCGCCCTCGCGGAGCGCCGCGGCGTCGCCGGCGGCGACCTCGAGGTGGCGGGCATGGATCCGCGGTGGCTCGGTGAATCCGAGACTCGGAACGCTGTTGCCCGCCGGAAAGGTGCCTTCCTCCGCGGCTGTAGTGGTGTTGTGGAGCAGTCGCTCGATCTGTCCGTTCGAGACCAGTCGTGTCGGCGTGGTCGGTTTGACCTCGGTGTCGTAGGCACGGGCCGCCCAGGAGCCGGCGTGAACCGTATCCTCGATGTCGAGACCCTCGGGGCCGATCCGGTCGCCAACGTCGTAGGGACTCATCCCCATATAGCAGGTGTCAGTCTCGAGGTAGTGTGACACGAAATGAAACAACTGGCCGGCCGCCACCGGACTCAATGCGACGCTCGTCTCCCCGATCGATACGCCGACCGGATCGGTGTTCGAAAGCGAGCGGGCGTCGGTGGCGGCGGCTTCACATGTGTCCACAATTTCGTCGAGGAAGCCGGCCCCCTCCGTCGATCCGGCGTGACGGCTCACTTTCGGCCCGTCAGTAAGCGAAAGGCTGATCTTTATTCTCGCTCGGTCGAGTGTCGTGCGGACGACGCTGTCGGTTGTGGTACCGACCGCTTCCTCGATGTGTGCGTCATTATAGTTGGCCCACTGACGGTCGAGTTCGAGGTCATCGGCCGCCGCGAGAGCTTCTTCGATCACGGAGGTTTTTTCGTCGAGCGAACACGTGTGTATTCCCTCGCTCGCCCAGCCGTCATGGGTACCTCGGTGGGTCGTGTAGGCGTCGAATCGCCCGGGCTCCTTTTGAGCAAGCACCTTGCCGCTTCGGATCGCACGGTCGGCCACGTCGCGCAGGCTGTCCTCGTCGAGTGAGTTCGTGTAGCGGTAGTCAGCCGCACCGTCGGCGAAGACCCGGAGCCACACGCCCGTCTCCGTGAACTCTGTCGTGTTACGGGGACCGTCACCGGTGACGACAAGGTCGGTCTTCTCCTGATAGACGCCGCCCACCTCCGCGTACGACACCGCTTTGTCGGTCTCGAAGCTGTCGAGCAGCCAGTCCATCGCGTCTAACACGCTCTCGCGTTCGTCGCCCATGGACGTGTAATCTTTACTCTCACACATGAAACCCCGGACTTCCGGAAAGCGCCAATTTCCGGGGAAGGGACTCGGATGGATCGTCGGCTCAATAGCGTCTCGCGGGTCAGTTCCCATCCTTCCGGCGTTGCTCCTCGGCTTCGGCCTCGTACCGTCTCGCCACTCGCTTCTCTTGGAGCTTCTTTTTGTACTCCCAGTAGCCGGCACCGAGAACTATGAGGCCGAGTACGACGCCTTGAAGGGGGGCACCGGCGATCGCGAAGTAGCCGACGGCGCCGACCGCAAAGAGCAGCGAGAGCCCGAGTGTCGCCCTCGCCCACCGCTGTTTCGGCGCACGAGGGAGGTTCATGCCGGTGTATCCGCTTCGGAACGTATCAACCTTGGCCTTGCAACCGGTCATATTTAGTTAAGCGTCAAAAGTGATGCGGACGGATTTCTTGGTCCCTATGCCAAAAACCAACCGCCTCAGCTGGGATAAAGACCGGGTTGAGTTGGATTTTGTGGAGCGCGAGTGCACACCCGAGTTGGGATACACACGTCGGGAATCGGCATCGGTCATCGAACAGAAGCCTCTGTGGGCCCGAGAGATCGATAACAGACAGACGTTCAGTCCGAAGCCTCGCCCGTGCTCGAGACCTCAACGTCGACCCCGTCGTCCACGCTGACGACGTGTTCAACCACGAGATAGCCCGGACGGGGAGAGACCACGTTCGCGAAGAGACCCAGCGAACCCACAAGACGGGTATTCCCGTCTACTTCGTCCATGGGAACCACGACAACGAGGTGGGTAACAGGACGTTACGTCGAGGGCCCGGGATCCATATCGGTGGTGAGACGATTGTGTTCGGAGATGCCGCCGTACGGATTTGGGGACTCGATCACGGGTTGGAGAGTTCTCGAGTCCACCGCCAGAAGACGTCGTTGACGAAGGGTCGTCGACATCAATCCTCGTCATACACGATACGCCCTACCCGGCTGTCGACGAGAATGGATTTCCGATCCATCGATAGGATTCGAACCATCTGGACCTCAGAAGGTTCCTCAACTCGGCTGATGAGTGGGTGGACCTAATCGTTTCGGGTCATCTACACGTGGGGGGGTTCTGAAGGTAGTGTTCAGATAAGCTGATTCCATGCGAAAGCGAACGATCTCAGCCACTCGTTAGCAGTTTCTGCTTTGGCGTTGCTGAAACAGTTTGAGAAATTGGTTGTTCTGCGTTTTACCTCACGGAAG
>Ga0306885_100712_pt1 | contig 9581 bp, 17 predicted proteins | sample AntDeeMetagen134_FD_190434 | JGI IMG/M metagenome (GOLD analysis project Ga0306885, IMG submission 190434) | Saline lake microbial communities from Deep lake, Antarctica - Metagenome #134 (v2) (version 2) | ecosystem: Environmental > Aquatic > Non-marine Saline and Alkaline > Saline | place... | reverse complement strand
GTTCGGCATCTGGACGCCACTCGACTGGCTGTTCGAGGCCTACATCCTCGGGCTCCTCGGCTAACAACTCAGACCGATGAATCGTTAAACCCACTCACCATCTAAGTTCACTGTTACACCGGAACAGTTAACACCGATCCCGTGTAACAGTGATGCGATGGGTAGTCGACAAACATTTGATGACGATGTCCGCGTCCGGATCACTTCCGAGAGGCGAAAGCGATTAGAGGAGATCGCACACGCACGAAGTGAGCCGGGCGAGACGGTTACCCCGTCCCACATCGTTCGAGAAGCGCTCGACAAGCACCTCGAGCAGTTAGACAGCGATGAGACATCGGCTGGAGCACAGGCTACGAACTAAACTGCGGAAGTCGGGCGTCCCAAGCGCCCGACTCGTAGGAGACTCTGGTACGCATGATCACAGACGCGGCACGCGGACATAGTAAACCAACGGATAAACCGGCCAGTACCCCCGGTAACAGCCGATTACTCCGCGCCTCGGTTATTTCGAAATGCCGCGGGTCGCTTTTAGTGTGTATCAGGTCCAACAGAGAATCAGTTACTCGCGGCCACGGCCGGAGCGCGTCTCACCTTCCAAAGCCTGACGCACCCCAGCTGTCCGCGGGTTCCAGACGACAACCATCCGGGGCTGGAATGTGCCCCGGTACGACTGAAACCATGTACGCAGACGACAACCATACAGAAGACGATACCGGATCGAATAGTGCGCAGCTAACCCCCGCGAACTACCTGCAGTCCGTCCTCGGGCGGCTGACCGGCGAACCGCCGCGCATCCAGCAGCGGGTCGACGAGACGGGCCGTTTCTGGCTCGAGGACCGGGAGAACCGCGAGGAAGCGTACGTCTGGTCACGCCAGACGATCGACGTGGAGGCGGTTCGATGATCTCCGGCCAGCTGGCCCTCCTCGCCGAGCCCGCCGCCGACCCCCTCGAGAACCACCACGACCAGACGGGGCGCGCCCTCGAGGTCGAAGAGACCCAGGCCTATCTGGACGAGCTCACTATCCAGTCGGGGCTGGTCGCCGGCGAAGTCCCCCAGGAAGAGGAACGCGTCCTCCTGGATGGCCACGAGATTGAGACCGAGACGCGGAAGGTCACCCGGAAGGTCGCCAGCGAGTGGGTCGCCGACGTCGACGGCGAGGGCTGGATCCTCGCCGAGCGCACGCACACGAGCGACCTCGAACACGAGCCCGACTGGCCGTTCAACGAGTTCTCGCGGTTCGCCGGTCCGGAGATCGCGCCGGTGCGCCTCAAACCGTGGGAGTTCGTCCGCAACCAGCGCGACGCTGATCGGGAGTGGACCGTCGAGATGGCTACCCACGAGTCCAACCTGGACGACGTCACGATCGAGTGGGGCCACGGGGCGCTCAAGTCCAAGGCGGTCAACGCCGACGTCGGCGTTGCGCTGACGACCCACTGGCAGGGCGAGTTCGTCCGCCTGGTCATCTACTCGAGTGGATATTTGGCTCTGTGGGAACCAGAGGAGATGAAGTCCGAACTGCTCGGGCGGTTCATCCACGAGGAGATCGTCCCGATCGCGACGTTCGACGACGAGGCCAAAGTCGAAGAGGAGCAGGAGGCAGACCAGTCGACGCTCGAGGACAGCGGGGCGGAAGCATGACCGCCCGCTACGAGGTCGTCGGTGCCCTCGACCGATCGGTCGCTGACGCGATGGGGAACCTCGGTGGCGACGCGATCCTCGTCGACGACGGCAACGACGAGGTCTTGGTCGCACGCCCCGCGACGGGTGATGACGATGAGTAGCTGTCCGACCTGCGGAAACCGCGACTACCTCTGCCAGCAGTGCAAGATGGAGGAACTCGAGGACCGCCACGGCACGCCGTCGGACAACTTCGACAGCGACGAAGGTATTGTCTGTTGGATCCAGGCCGTCGACGAGACGTGGCACGCCTCGATGTACTTCGAAGGGATGCGCCACGCCGCTGCCTGCGGCGAGTGCTTCGAGACGCCGGTCGCTGGCGTCAAGGACGATCCGCGGTTCGTCGACGAGACGCACACCTGCGAGGACTGCGAGGCGTACCTCGAGGCCGATGATGACGAGACCGTTCCCGACGGCGGCGAGTTCGCGACGGCGAGTGAGCTCCGAGCCGATGGCGGCCTCGAGGAAGTCTTCCGTCGCGAGACGATCACCGAGGCCGCGGACGGCGGCCTCCAGGTCGGCGAGCGCGAGGTCGTCGATCGAGTCGACGACGTCTGCTCCGAGCTCGAGGCGCTCCACGATGAGGTCGACGATCCAGACGTCCAGTCCGCGCTCCGATCGGCGATCGGCAACGCGTGGCGAGCATCGGTGCTCCAGCGCGTCGACAAGAACAGCGATATCCGGATGGTCGATGCTGACACCGGAGAACTCCTGTACTATCTACAAGGGACCGATCCAGACGAGTGGAACCACAAGGAGGGTGAGGTCGTTCCCGAAGATGTCCTCGATCGAGATTCGAGCGCATGGTGGTACGTCGAATCGGAAAACAAGCGCGACGGGGGTGAAGAGTGATGCCCGGAACCGTCCTTCGGACCCTGGCAGCGCTAACGATCGGCTTCGGTTGGGGGATCGTCGTCGGGGTGATCGTCCCATGAGTGCCGTCACGCAGTCACCGCACTACACCGAGGTTGAGGTGTCGAATCACGCGCACAGGCGCTGGGCCGAACGCTCCGACCGACCGAAGATGAACCCACGAGCCGCTTGGCTCGAGGCAGTCCCGGTCGACTATCCGAGTATCAACCCGCCAGCGAAATACGCACGCTACCACGAGGAGACCGGCCTCCTGTTACTGGTTGCGGCGGACCGCACGCTGACAACCTGTGTCCCGATTTCAGGACGGACGCGAGCCGAACAGCAGTATATCCGATCGCAGGTGACCAACGAATGAACGTTACGTATAGCACTCAGCGATTTATGGTCGCTCAGATGTCCGCGTCGATGATGATTCCAGCCAGTACACAGTGCACTATTAACCCAGGTGGTCTCGCATGACGGTCGGTATCGTCGAGTGCCAGCACTGTGGAGCGACTGCCGACCTCGAGGAGATCTCCGACAACGAGGACGTCTGTCTCGAGTGTGGCACCGAGATCGACCCCGATGCGCCGGTGACGCTCCCGACGGCGCTAGCCGAAGGAAACGGATTCGGCCCGTTCTGCGGAGCGCTCGGCTGTATTGACGGCGCCGACGTCGTGATCGATCATCCGAAGCACGGAGAGCGGACCGTCTGCTGGGACTGTACGGACGATTACCCGGTGATCCGCCATGTCTGAGGACCTCGAAGAGACGGTGAAAGACCTCGAGGCCCGGCTCGACGACGCCGTCTTCCTGGCGAAGCGAGCAGAGGAGCGCGTCGACGACCTCGAGGAAGAACTCTACGAGAAGGACGAGCGGATCCGTGACCTCGAGGAGACGATCGAGTCCCTCCAGGACCGTGATCGGCTGATGAAGCACGTCCACCAGAACGCCGCTGACACGCCGACCAAGCGAGCGGTGAGCCTCATCCAGACGCTCAACAACGAGGCCGTCACGAACGGACAAGCCGGCCAAGCGAAAACGGCGTCAGTGACTGCTCGCGAGGCAAAGAAGTGCCTCGGTGGCGACGTCAACCGGTCGCTCATCTATCCGACGTTCGAGAAGGCAGAGAACCTCGTCGACAACGATGCTGTCCTCGAGTACCGGAAAGAGGATCGATCGTCACCGAAGAAGTCGCGGCTGATCCTCGATCTCGAAGCCGGACAGCTCCCGTCCGAGATCGCCGGCTTCGAGATTCGAACTCCGACCTACGAGCAGGAGGGAGCACGGTCACGATGACGTCCAACACCGATCGAGGGGGTGTTGGAATCTTACAACACCGGGGACGTGACCGACCCCCTCCAGAGCGGGCGTGACTGAAAGCTCGGTTGGACTGGATACAACCACACACGAACTCAACAAAAACACGACCACAAAGACGATGAAAGCAACGCTACCGCTACTGCAAAGTACGTCCGTCGATCGCTCGTCTCGCTCTGCTGTCGAGGCTGGAACACAGGGAATCCGGTGTTGTAAGAATCCAACACCGGTTCCGACCAACCACGTCCGAACACTCCCGTCGGAGGAATCCCAATGAGCGCTGTCGGCACTGCCGAGCTGGTGGACTCGATTGGGAAGTTCTTCCGCCGGTACTACGACGACGAGATCAAGCAACTCGCCCAGAAGTACCCGCAGGAGCAACGCTCTCTGTACGTTGACTGGAACGACGTTTTCCAGTACAATGATCGCGAACGAGAGATCGACGCGATCGCCGACGACGTCCTAGCCCAACCGGAGCAGATGCAACGGCTCTTCGAGGAGGCACTTCGGCAGTACGATCTTCCGATCGATGTCAGCCTCGGGAACGCGCACGTCCGGTTCACGAACCTCCCAGACGGGGAGACCTACGACATCGGCGGATTCTCCCCGTCCCTGAAGGACGGTAGTCTGATCGCCCTCCAGGGGCAGATCGCGAAGAAGACGAAAGTCGCGCCGATCCCGACAGAGATCGCCTACGAGTGCCAGCTTTGCGGGACGCTCAACCGGGTCCCACAGAGTGGTCACGGCTTCGAAGAGCCACACGAGTGCAAGGGCTGCGATCGGCAGGGGCCGTTCCGGGAAAACAGCGATCAGTCTGAGAAGGAGGACTACCAGAAGATTCGCCTCAAGCAACCACCGGAACAGACCGATGGGGGCGACGGCGAACATCTCGACGTCCGCGTCCGCGACGATCTCGTCGACTGTGTCGAAGGTGGCGATCGCGTCACTCTCGTCGGTCAGTTCGTCCTCGAGCAGCCGTCGAAGAACTCCGACCAGGAAACCTACGAGATGGCCGTCGAAGGCCAAGCCGCCGAGGTCGAACAGACGGACTTCAAAGAAATCGAGATCACGCCCGAGCTGGAGGAAGTCATCGAGCGGATCGCCGCCGGTGAGTACGGTGACCCCATCGAGCAGTTCATCGGCTCGATCGCCCCGACGCTCGAGGGCCTCGACGACGAAAAAGAAGCGCTGACGCTCGCACTGTTCTCGGGCGTGTCCGTCGAACACGATGATGGAACCCGGACGCGCGGGGACATCCACATCCTCATGATCGGGGATCCCGGAACCGGGAAGACGACCCTCCTCGAAGCGATCTCGGAGATCGCGCCTCGATCGGTTCGGGCCAGCGGTGGCGGTGCATCGAAAGCCGGCATGACGGCGGCCGCTGTTCGCGACGAGTTTGGCGATGGGGAATGGGCTCTCGAGGCCGGCGCGCTCGTCGTCGGCGACCAGGGTGTCGCGACGATCGACGAGATCGACAAGCTCGACGACGGTGTCGAAGAGGCGATGCACGATGCGATGGCCTCCCAGAAGGTCTCGGTCAACAAGGCCGGGATCAACACGACGCTCCCGTCTCGGACGTCGGTCATCGCCGGTGGGAATCCGAAGTACGGCCGCTTCGACCAGTACGAGCCGTACGCCGAACAGATCGAAATCGGACCCACGCTCCTCTCGCGGTTCGACCTCACGTTCACGCTGACCGACCAGCCCGATGAGGACCGCGACCGGACGATCGCGAGCTCGAAGATCGAATCGAAAGAGGCGGCCAAGCAGCAATCGGACGAGGATGATGCTGGAAAGGCGGAACTAGCGAAGATCGCGGAGCAACACGACCTCGAGCCGCTGGAGTTGATCCGCGGCTACATCGCCTACGCGAAACGCAACGTCGACCCGGCGATCGAGGACGACGAGGTCGCCCAGAAGATCGAAGACTCGTACGTCGGCCTCCGGATGGCCAACGGAGATGACGAGGACGCACCGGTCCCGATCACGGCCCGTAAACTCGACGGGTTCATCCGTCTCTCGGAGGCAAGCGCACGGGCCCGACTCTCCGAGACCGTCGAGATGCAGGACGTGATGCGCGCGAAGCGACTGATTGGTTCCTGCCTCCAGGACATCGGTGTCGACGAGGAGACTGGTGAGTTCGACACCGACATCGTCGAGGCCGGGACGTCGCAGAGTCAGCGTGACCGCATCAAGAACCTCAAAGACCTGATCAAGGAGATGCAAAACGAGTCCGACCGACGTCAGGCGGATAAGGAGAAGGTCATCGAGACGGCGATCGACGATCTCGGAATTGACAAGCGGAAGGCAGAGCACGAGATTGACAAGCTGAAAACGGGCGGCGAGGTCTACGAGCGTGAAACTGGCTGGATCCGGGTGGTCGAATAATGGCCCGATACGAAACCGGTTACGACCAGACGGAAGCAGAACGCCGCAAGCGCACGAAGGAAGTCTACGAAGGACTCATAAGCGCCGTCGACCACAACAGCGGGAACCAACAGCCACCACTCGCAAAGCAGTCATCGGTCATCGGGACACTTCACACCGCGGGTTACGGACGCTTCGGGCTGGACGAACTCCATAAAGCGATCACCGCCGCTCGTCGGAACGGCGATCTGTTCCAAGCCAAAGGCAGCGAGGGGCGCATTTGGCTGGGCATCGATGACGACGAGACACTGGTCGAGAAGGTCCAAACGAACTTCTCGAGGGTCGACAAGTCCCATCGCCGCGACGATGTGATCGGGCTTGCCAACCGGCGCATCCAGAAGCTACGGGGTGAGGACGATGGGTGATAATTGCACGGGCGATACTGAGCGATACGCAGACTGGAAGAGTCAGATACGTTCCGAGTTGGAAGCCTTCGAAGGCGAAGGCCCGCCGTCGATCGAGGAGCTGTGGTCCGTCGCACAACACGAGTCAGAGCAACGAGGAGTCTGACCGATGATTAAAAACCACAATGGAATAGCGGAACTGTCCGTCCACAAGGATGGGCCCAAAACCGCTGTAGTGTATCGGACTGTCAACGACGAAGTAATCGTTGCAAAGGGGAGCGGAATGAGCGAAGCACTTGCAATGATGGCCAATGAAGTGGGTGGGTTCCCCCTTCGATTCGACTATCCTGACGAGCTGAACTTGGAGCCGGCAGTAGCGGAGAAGGGCACCACATCAATCGAGCGTTTTGAAGAACCCGCCAGTCCCGAACTGGATTTCGATGCGCCAGCAACCCCGCCTCACAAAGATGAGGGGTGGTCGGCGTGAGCGGAACTGAGCGCGGAGAGTGTAACGAGTGCGGGAGTGTGTTCGATCTCATCGGCGTGGACCCGGACAAAATGGCCTGTCCGGAGTGTGGCTCTCGTGATTGGGTGAACGAACCGCGCTCACTACAGACGGGCAATGAGCATTCCGCTGGAACCGAAGGAGGTGACTCGGATCGATGAGCGTCTTCGAGGACTCCTACGAACTCTGGTACAACGCCCTCGAGCACGACGTCGTCGCGACCGTCGACGGCCCGGCCTCGATCGAGACACTCCTCGAGGCACGCGACCGCTTCGAGCAGCTGGGCAACGAGCCCCGCGACGGCTGCCTCGTCATCAGTCCCGAGACGGCCAGCGAGATCCCGCGGGGCTGGATCGTCCAGGAGCCGGCCGGTCCAGTCCCACTCCCGAGAGAACATCGCGAATCGTTCGAGCCGCTCGAGGACATGATAACGGTTCTCGGCGGCGCTGATCGCGTCGCGTACATCTGCCGATCCGACGCCGTCCGGCTGGACATGACGATCCTCGAGCCCGGCGGCGTTGTCGCGATCGACCTCGAGGTGAGGACCGATGACTGACGTCGTCGACGAGGAACTCCGTAAAGCGATCCTCCAGGAGGCAGAGGAGGGCGACATCGGCGAAGTGCTGCTCGAGGGCTGGCAACTCGGGATCTACGATGCCGAACTGGCCGACGATGGGGAGGTAGCGTGGAAACTCTCCGAGAAGGGCGCTCTCCTCACGGAAAGAGGCGTGCTCTCAGAGTACGTCGAGCGAGAGGCACAGGGTATCGATATCGAACCGTCTGCACTTCCCGGTCCATAGACCAATGCCTGAACAACTCCCCACCGAAGTCGCCGACGAATCGCCCGCCGTCCGCCTCGTCTACAAGGTCCTCGAGGCCGATGGCCCACTCACGCAGTCCCAACTGGCCGAAGCGACCGCACTAACGACACGAACGGTCCGCGACGCCGGCGTCGTTCTCGAGAACGGGGGGCTGATCACCAGCTACAACCATCCCGATGACCAGCGCCGGCGGGTCTACTTCGTCTACGAGCAGCACGACTCGATTATGGACGCACACCAAGCGTTCACGAAATCGGAAAAGTAGCACTATTTGATTCGTCTTTAAGCACGACAATCACTATACCTGATAGTAACCCGTTTCTCCTGGGGTCGTTGGTAGCGGCCCGGGACCCCCAGAGCTATGTCTGTCCACACATCCACCCCACCCCAGAGCGTCGAGTGCGGACAGTGCGGTGACCAGTTCACTCTCCCAGCGACCGAGGGCTCGTTCTGTTCGCCGAAATGCCATACCGAACACCGCCGCGAGAAGCTCGCAGACGACTTCTTCGAGACGCTCGAGCACGATCACAGATTCTGTCTCACATGTGGGAAGCAGACCAAGGAGATCGAAAAGCCCCCGGAACGCAACTCCAACGGGAAGTCGATCACCGACGCGGCGATCGGCTGGGAGCACGTCACCGAGCACGGCGAGTTCGGCGCGAAATCGAGCGTCGTCCAGGACGACGGTGACGACGACCCCGACGTTCCCGATCTCGACTTCGAGGACGGTCATGATCCGGTCTACGTCTTCGAACTCGGCGACGAAACCCACAACGTCGGCACCTACCGCGACTTCCGGAACCCGCTCGAGCCGTCGATCCGAGCTGACGAACCAGTCCCGACGGGTACGATCTGTCGGTGCGGGCAGACCGATCACAAGCACGAGTCCGAAACACTCCGCAAACGGCTCCCGTTCACCACTGCCCACTACCTGACACTCGCTGTCGATACCCTCCGCGCCGAGGAGAAGACTGACATCCGAGTCGATCGGGAGCAGCTGTTCGACACTGTCCTCGAGGGCGCGTCGACTCGCGAGGCCGTCGCCTCGGCGGTGGTCCTCTCATGACGGTCCAGCCGATCTCCGAGGGGATCCCGGTCGAACTCGAGTTCGCCGGCCGTCACCTCGAGGGCGTCGTCGACGAAGTCCGGTGGACGCCCACCTGGGGCGAGCCCCGATCGGAGATCGTCGTCGACGCCAACGGTACCACGATCACCACCGGCCGAGCGAGCGTACAACCACGATAGTCCCCGATGTGGCCCGGCGTTGCCCCTGCCCCGCCGGGCTGAAGGGGATCCCATCGCTCCCGCTGACACACCTCGCTTCGGGGCGGCTGGCACACCGCGACTGTTAGAGATCCCACGGTCCGTCCCGACCCGCGCCGGGATTCGGCAAAAAGCCTCGCAGACGCGACTCGGCGCACCCGTTTTCATACTGATCCACCATGATCGAAGCACTCCCAGACGACGTCGTCTTCCTCGGCGGCGTCGCCATTGTGTCGCTCTTGCTACTCGCTCGGCTCTACGTTGGCGAGCACCTCTTCAACGACCGGGCCCGTTTCTGGGGCCCGCTCCGGCGACACGCCATCCCGCTCTTGCACCGACTGTTTCAACGTCACGACGAGGACCTCTA
>Ga0306885_100692_pt1 | contig 9753 bp, 10 predicted proteins | sample AntDeeMetagen134_FD_190434 | JGI IMG/M metagenome (GOLD analysis project Ga0306885, IMG submission 190434) | Saline lake microbial communities from Deep lake, Antarctica - Metagenome #134 (v2) (version 2) | ecosystem: Environmental > Aquatic > Non-marine Saline and Alkaline > Saline | place... | reverse complement strand
TAGGTTCGCTCGCAGAGTCGGACCCGTGAGGGTGGCGTCCCTCACGGGGCGTCGTAATTGGCCCCGTGAGGGGCGCCAACCCGTGAGGGACGCCGGCGGATTTGGCCTACGGCCAAATCCGACCCAATTCCGAGCGCATAAATTGCGTCCCTCACGGGGCAATTTATGCGACCTCCGTCGGATTTTTGTAGGTTCGCTCAGCGAGGTCGCTTATTACGCTTTAGCGTAATAAGCGCTAGGATTTTTGCATCCGCAAAAATCCGACGAAGGTCGCAGAAATTGCGTCCCTCACGGGGCAATTTCTGCGCTCGGAATTGGCGCACGCCAATTCCGACTCTCCGAGCGAACCTAGCCTCGCGAATAGCGGGGCGATTCGCTCGGACGGACGCAAAAATCCTAGCGCTTATTACGCTTTAGTGCGAAGCTTCAGCGTAGCTGAGCGCTTCGCAGAGCGCAAGCGCTCCGTAATAAGCGACCTCGACCCCCCTACGGGGGGAGGGCAGGAGAGCGGACCTACAACTCGCAGATCTTCGAACCCCCTTTTTATAAAGGGGGTTCGAAGTCTGCGACTTGCGTCGGAATTGTCCCCCTCCCCCCTGCGGGGGGGCGGACAATTCCTAGCGCTTAATTTGTCCCCCCCCGTAGGGGGGAGGGCAAACCCGTGAGGGAAGCGACCTCTGCGGCAGGACCCGTGAGGGCAGCGCTCAGTCGGAATTCGCGATCACGATCGCGAATTCCTAGCGCATCCCTCACGGGTTTGCGTCCCTCACGGGGCAAATTATGCGACCTACGTCGGATTTTTGCGTCCGTCCGAGCGAATAGCCCCGCTATTCGCGAGGCTAGGTTCGCTCGGAGAGTCGGACCCGTGAGGGTGGCGCATGCGTCGTAATTGGCGTACGCCAACCCGTCCCGCCAGGGGCGGGGGAGACGCCCCGTCCCGCCAGGGGCGGGGGACGCCACCCTCACGGGTCCGACTCTACGAGCGAACCTACCCCCCCTATATATATAAGGGGGGGAGCGACGATCCCCTATATATATAAGGGGGGGAGCGACGATCCCCTATATATATAAGGGGATCGTTCGCTCGTACTAGTGAAGAGTACTTGTGTTGCGGAACTTCCACGAACCATTTGTGCTTAACGTTGCGCCTGTACTTTTGTTTGACAAATTCGTAGCCTAAAAATTGAAAGGACTTACGATAGGTGTCAGTATCAGGCATAGTTGTTAAGTCTGTTATCCTAGTTTTCTGGGCCGAGAGGGTCATTCCTCCCCGTGAGGGGGGCTCAGAAAATTGTTTATGAACCTATAGGACTCTTCACACACTTTTATGCATTTGGCCAGAACTACCATGTCGTCAGCTTACCGAATGAATTTTGTAAAGGATAAGTTACTTCTGTATATAATGTAACCTAGCTCCTTAATCGACCAGCCAGGGGTCTTATAAGTAACTAGGTTATGAAAGTGGCTGTTAAGAAGAGACTCTAAACCATCTAATGCTATATTACATAGCTCCCCCCTACGGGGGGGGGAGATAGAACGCCTCCTTGTGGGACCCCTGCGTGGAACTGAAACCTACCTAGTGGGAGGAAACACATAATCCCGGATCATGTAGCCTTGCGAGAACCACTCCCTAAGGAAGTGTTTTGGTACGTAAGGTACATTATACATTAACCATTGATGGTTGATAGAGTCAAAGCACTTGGCGATGTCTATCTCTAGGACCCACTGAGAGTCACCCCGGTTAGAAGTATTAGTTTGGATGGCCTTCATTGCCCACTGCGGACCCGTGAGGGCGGCCCCTGCGGAAACCATATGAGCTAGGGTCAGCATTAAGTTCGGCAAAAGGTTCAAGCCCTAAGGCCCCCCTCACGGGACCGCCTGCACGCACCTATCTATGATTGTGGGGACCGATAGAGGACGCAGACCTTTCTCTTGAAGGTTTGGGTCATCTCCTTTCTAAGGAGGTATAACGTCCATAGTGCTGTCACCTTTAGGGATGTAGATCCTTTCCAAACGGGCAGCTTTGTAGGATCGAGGATGTTTGATGAACTCCTTGAGAAGTTCGACTAGGCCGAGATACCCATCGTTCGTGGTGGGCGCTTCCCTCACGGGTTGCCCAGACCTTTTGACCGATGCCCAGAGCTTATTAGGACTCTGTGTACCGCTGTGATCCTGCCAGCCTTATATATTTGAGGCTACTAAAACATCAACGAGCCTTATATATTTTATATTTGAATAGACGTTTGGTTCGCCTGTGAACCGTTTATCTTTTCCAATTCCAAGCCTACCGTGATTGCAAATTGCTTCTGCTCCACTATTTTATAAGCTTCCGCTACTGAGATTCCGAACCTTTCATCTAGTTCTGGACGGAATCGTTCACGTTTGCGCTTCTTTTTACTTGAGTGCTTGCGCTTGGACTTCTTCTGTGTAATATTACTCTTTTGTTTCTTTAGTGCTATCATTTGATTTAGGATTGGGGATTACTTTAGCTGCTAGTTTAGACTCTTTACGAGCCTCCTGCGCAAGTTTCGCCTCCCTCCCCCCTGGGGGGGGGGGTTAGTCCTTGACGGAGGTCAAGAGGCTTTAGATGCGTCCCCCCTTCTATATATAGGCGGGACGCACCCTTAGGCTGCTGGGCTTTTGACCTAGCAGTCTTGTTTGACGACGTTAACGCCGCCCTCACGGGCCTCCCCCCTGCGGGGGGGGGGTAACGAGTTACTCGAGGCGGCCACAGGAAGTCAATCCTCTGTTGCCTCACGGACCAGGTTGAAAGCTAAGTCCCATATATATGGGTATATGGGTATATGGGTATATGGGTATATGGGGGCTACCTTCTGTTTTACCTCCCCCCTGCGGGGGGGGGGTAATCGTTGATAGGAATAGGTTGAGCAGATTGACAGTCGAAAGCTGTCGCGATTTCCTCTAGGAGGAAATCTACCGTGAAACTGCTAGCGTCGTAGCGTCCCCCTCCCCCCTGCGGGGGGGGGGGGGTAGGGCCGATCTCCTGAAGGATGGATTGAATATAGGCAGCCAGGTCCCATTTATATGGGACCGTGGTAGTCTTATTAACCAACCCAGATGTTAGGGTACTTGGTTTATAGCACGGAGTGTTTAGCCAAATACCTTTTATGGTACCCCATATAAATGGGGTACCGCGAGCGTATTGCACCCGTTTTTCAGGAGTGTTAACAAGGACGCTTTTACTGCCGGTCCCCTTTTAGCAGAGAAGACCGACGTCACCTTGCATAGCAGAACGAAGAGAAGCATCGTCGACCATCTCGTCAGCGAAAAACTGACGTTTTTGGACAGCTACCTTGATGGCATAGCTCACCTGAAGGGGAGCGATGCAAGTTTTGTTTAGGCACTTCGCGAGCATCGCATTGGAGTTCGACTCTTGGAATACCTGTTGTTTGGACTGAGTTCTGTCTAATCGCCTTGAAGTACGAGTATAGGTCTGTGCTGCCCATATTAGGACTGTTAGACTTAAGAAGAAAGCCCGAAATATCTCCTCCGGGGAGAAGATACTGACCTCTGTGGAAAGGTAAATAAGAGCCTCTAGCGAGACTGCTCCCGAGGGAGGTCTGCTATTGGTATCGATATAGACACTCGGTAAAATGAACTTACCATTTGATTGAGCTGATATATTGGTACTCATAGATATAAGTGTTATGTAATATATAACGACCGTAGCAAACCGAGGCCCTATAAAGGTATATAAGGTATATAAGGTATATAAGGTATATAAGGTATATAAGGTATATAAGGTATATAAGGTATATAAGGTATATAAGGTATATAAGGTATATAAGGCCTTACGCAGTTTACAAACGACCGCTAGCAGCTTAATTTGTCTCCAACAATCTTTATGTAAATGATAGTCTATTAGGTAATAGATTAATTGTACTGAAGCTATTCCAAAACGTTGTGCGGGACTCAACCTTACGTGTAAGTTGGGCTAGACCGCACCTTTTGTAAGGTAGGATACGGGTTAAAGACCCAGTGGAGTCGCCACGGCGATCATACGACCCGAAGGTCTAGGCTACCGGTCTGTGAGCTACCTTTCGGCGTTTACTGCTAAGGCACTGGGTCGTTGACCTAGTGCCTGAGTCATCCGTCTCATTACAAGACGGCATCCGTTTATGACCGGCGTGGTACTCCCACCATAGCCGGTTAAGGCCTTAGGTGGGGATACCAGGTTATTGCTGCGGATCGATAGGATGGGGTTAGGTACCTCCTCTCACACTTCCCCTGCAGGATCAAAGTGACGATAGACGCCCGTAACACTGCTATTGATTTGGCGGGGCTTAAGGCCTTAGTGGTAACACAGAGATTCACTTTCGTTCACCATACACATCCAACTTGCCAAGCAACCATCCGCTACGAGGTTACAACTGTCCCGGAGCTATTAATACAGGGTGTTACCACTACCAGCACCCTCTCGGTAGGCACATTCTTGATCCTAAAAAGGCTGGTCCCTATAACAGCCGAAGCTATTTAGAGCCAGCAATCACGCAGACAACATCATCTGTCTCACCTGGACTAAGGAAGGTATCGGGGCAGTGCCTCTTCTTCCTCGTCCCAGAACCGTACGTACGACTTTCACCGTATACGGCTCCTCCTCGGACTTCTTTATATCGAGCCTTGTATTTATAGCCAAATTCTATTCTCTAACATATACTACTGTTGTATACTATCTATGACAGTTGCATGCAAAACATCTTTTATCGAATAAAATTCTATTGACGATGTTTTATACGAAAACATCGTCGATCCCTCCCCCCCGCGGATATAAGGGGGGGAAAAATTCCTTTATAAAGGAATTTTGTTACGGTATAGAATTTTCTTTAGGTCCGCTCTCCCCCCTACGGGGGGAGAGCGGACCTAAAAACTCGAATGTTTTCTCCCCCGAAGGGGACCCGCCGGTACCGGCGGACGAAAAATTCGACTTTTGCAATCAGTTCTTCGCATTGTTCTATGTCTCTAGAGGCAACAGCAGAGCTGACTCTAGTGTGACATCTTTTGCAAAGAGGGCACATGTGAGTAGTAGAATTTTTACCCCCAAATCTAATTGGGAGAATGTGATGTATTTCATACTTGATATTGGTAAATAAAAGAGGAATTTCGCATAGGGCACAGTTACCGTGGTATTTTACGATAACGTCCCCCTCTCCGCCAGGGGCGGGGGACGAAGACCAGTTCTATAATTCAGGTTAATCTTAATGATTCTTTCCCAATCAGATGGGACACAAGCATTAAGACCTGATTTTGACACAGGAAACGCTTTGTTGATTTTTATAATTTGAGGTGCAAATAATGCATAGTAGTTTGTTCGGAGCTTTTTTGGGTTCTTAAGTACATACCATTTAATGTTATGTCTTCTCCCCCGGTAATACCATCTATTTTGGTATGTATTACTAATGTAAGATGATATTCGCTTACGCGATGCTCGGTGGCGGGCGCCTTTAAGTGCTTTAGCAGCTGCCGATTTCTTAAGTCTCCTGACCCGTGAGGGAATCCCCAATAAAATTTTATCCATAGATACTGTCCTAGCCATCTTAATGTTCGTCTAGCATTTGTTGTGATGTAGTAGTTAACCCACCCTCGGACGTTTTGATTTGTTTTGAAGAAATATCCCTCAATTGAGACGCTTGTATCCCTGCTAAGAACATCTAGTTTCTTAGCTAGGCCAATGCGTTTAGGCATTGGGGGGAACCACGAACCATTTGGCTTTGTTAATGGAATGATAAAAACATCGTTCAAATCTATATCCAACAAAATCGAAGTAACTATAATCCCCTCTTAAAAGGGTGATTTTAGTTTTGGTTGGTGATAGGTTCATTCCGCGAGGAGCCAGAAATTCATTTAGCTCCCTAGCGGCGTTTTCACACATTTCTTGTGAACGTGTTAGGACAACCATAACATCAGCAAACCGACAAGCATGCCAAGCTTTAGCGCTTTTAGACGTTAGCTTGACGTACTTAGTCTGAACGTCCATTAAATGCTGTTCAATTCCGTTAAGAGACAGGTTACATATCATTGGGCTTATAATTCCTCCTTGTGGGATTCCTTACTTAGTAGGGAAAAGACCATATTGTTTGTAATCCCTAATGATGTACCCTTGTTTTAGCCATTGAATCATGACCGATTTAGGGATCACCGGGATGTTATCAACCATCCATTCGTGGCTGATCCGATCGAAGCATTTTTCAATGTCGACCTCTAGGACCCAAGAAGGATCCGCTCGACCACGAAGTAAAATTTTAGGTCCGCTCTCCCCCCGTAGGGGGGTCCCCGTGAGGGGGTCGCTTACCCCCCCTTCGGGGAGGGACGCGCCGCCCCAGCGTCCCTCACGGGTAAGCGCTCGGATTTTTGTAGGTCCCCCTCACGGGTCTCCTGCCCTCCCCCCTACGGGGGGTCCCCGTGAGGGGGTCGCTTACCCGTGAGGGACGCTAAAGCGTAATAAGGTCGCTTATTACGCTTTAGCGTCCCTCACGGGTAAGCGCTCGGATTTTTGTAGGTTCGCTCTCCCCCCGTAGGGGGGTCCCCGTGAGGGGGTCGCTTATTAAGCTAAAGCGTAATAAGGTAGCTTACCCGTGAGGGACGCTAAAGCGTAATAAGCGCTAGGATTTTTGCGGACGCAAAAATCCGACGGAGGACGCGTCCCTGACGGGTTTGCCCCGTGAGGGACGCAAATTACGCGCTCGGAATTGGGTCGGACCCGTCCCGCCAGGGGCGGGGGAGGCCCCCGTCCCGCCAGGGGCGGGGGAGGCCAAATCCGACCCAATTCCGACTCTCCTCGCGAACCTAGCCTCGCGAATAGCGGGGCTAGTCGCGAATAGCGGGGCTAGTCGCGAGGACGGACGTCCGAGCGAACCTACAAAAATCCGACGGAGGACGCGTCCCCCGCCCCTGGCGGGACGCGTCCCCCGCCCCTGGCGGGACGGGTTTGCGTCCCTCCCCCCGTAGGGGGGGGGGCAAACCCGTCCCGCCAGGGGCGGGGGACGCGCTCGGAATTGGGTCGGACCCGTCCCGCCAGGGGCGGGACGGGTCCGCCGGCGTCCCCCGCCCCTGGCGGGACGGGTGCCAACCCGTGAGGGAGACGCCCCGTGAGGGACGCCAATTTCGACTCTACGAGCGAACCGAGCGACGATCCCCTATATATATAAGGGGATCGTTCGCTCGTACTAGATATTTCATGGCCCAAGAGGGGCTTCGACCTCTGCGGAAACCGTAGGAGTTTCTGTCGGCTGTATGTTCTGCCCATGGCTCTAGGCCAATGGCGTACACTGCTTGTATACATCTATCAAAAATAGTAGGGATAGATATAGGACGCAGTGTTTTCTCACTAAGATTTGGATCCTCATCTTAAGATTTAAGGTAGGTTCTATTGTTTCTGTGTCAACTTTACCTTTTGGTATGTATTTTCGATCCAACGGTTTAGCACGATATGATTCGGGTTTTTTCGTGGTTACACGAAGTTTCTCGACCAATGTTACATAATCCTCATTCGTCCTAGGTCTTGGCGGGCCGAGACCTTTGGAGCGAGAACCTGTGTTCGAAAGAACACGATGTACCGCGACAATTCTTGTACGAGCGAACCTACCCCCCCCTATATATATATATATATAAGGGGGGGAGCGACGATCCCCTATATATATAAGGGGATCGTTCGCTCGTACTTGAATATTCGCTCTTCGTACTAACTGTGATTGATCACGACTTTCCGACGCAAGGCCGTCTGCTAAGACTGCTTGTTCCTTATATATATGGTCTATTGCTTCCCTTAACGACAAGTTCAGACTAGTTAATTCTGGCTTGAATGGTTCAGGGGGTTCCTTTTTCTTTCTTTCCTGAGGTTTTTTAACCTTTTGTTTACTTCTTCCTCTTGTTATAGGGATTTGATTCCTATATTAGACTACTCGTTGGTAGTTTTGCGCCCGCTTTTAGAAGAGGCTTTTTTTGAGGGGGTTTCTTTAGAATTTGAACTTTTCTCCTGGTTTGGGTTCCCCATGTACTTGCGTAATAGAGGATTGTTGGCCCCATAATTGGGGTCAGATGTTGGATCGTCCTCGCTGATACGTTCTACCATAAGTAGACTGTCCAGTGGGACTTCCGGATATGCTCCTTTGTGAGGAACATCCGAGATTTCAGTTGGAGCATCAAAGTGCTCTTCTAAAATATCCTTGATCCCTGCGTTAGGATCAAATTCTTCTATTTCCCATTCTGGGGAAGAATTTTTAAGAATTTTTGCTGTAAGTATAGAGCAAAATAGATTAAAGTCGGGTTCTGTAAGAGCCTTTATGTCAAATTTTGACGTTAAGGTACTCGGAGAATAAAGAGGGACGTTGAGCCACGACCCATTAAGAGAGCTAATCACACCACGTTGGTATGTTAGTCTTTTGTCCGAAGAATTTACATGCACCCTAGAGTGGGTAGGGTGCCCCTTACGGAGCGATCCCCCCCGTTAGAACCGTACGAGCACCTCACAGTGCATACGGCTCACGCCAACGCGTTAACTGGACAGCCATTAAGTAACTAGAGTGACAAGACTATAGGAGAACAGGTACTGTGAAAACCTGTTCTCCCCAAAAGAAAAGCCCAGAGCCCGGCCCGTGAGGGGGGCACTAGGCTACTCCATGCGGCGAAATTCATGTCCGCGTTTTTCCTATATATAGGAAAAACGCGGAGATCTCGAATAAAATCCTATAAATATAGGATTTTATTCGACATGAGGACGGCGACCCGTGAGGGACGCCTCTTCCTTTTTGGCCGCGGGAGTTTCGCCAAGCGCGTCTGCGCCCAGCTTTTGCCCAGAGTATCCTTCCATCTGGCCATTTCCCAATTTAACTTGGGCTTCGGCAGTAGAGGATTCTTTTTCGCTTGGTTGACTGTCCATAACAGCCCCAGCGAGCTCTGGCCCCGGCTTCTTTTCTTCATCAGTAGTTTCCGGAGGGACCGGCTGAGAATGAAGAGTCGGGTCAAGAAAAGTGGGAAGAGTAGTTTTTGGATCGGACGGTGAAGAAGAAGACGTATTAGGTTGAGGTACTTCCATAGTCGGATTTTTGCGAACGCAAATATCCTAGTGTCGGATTTTTGCGTTCGTCCGAGCGAATAGCCCCGCTATTCGCGAGGCTAGGTTCGCTCGGAGAGTCGGAATTGGCCCCGTGAGGGGCGCCAATTCCGAGCGCAGAAATTGCCCCCCCCCCCTACGGGGGGAGGGACGCAATTTCTGCGACCTTCGTCGGATTTTTGTAGGTTCGCTCTCCTGCCCGCGAGGTCGCTTATTACGGAGCGCTTGCGCTCTGCGAAGCGCTCAGCTACGCTGAAGCTTCGCACTAAAGCGTAATAAGGTCGCTTATTACGCTAAAGCGTAATAAGCGCTCGGATTTTTGCGAACGCAAAAATCCGACGCTAGGATTTTTGCGTCCGCAAAAATCCGACGAAGGTCGCAGAAATTGCGTCCCTCCCCCCGTAGGGGGGGGGGCAATTTATGCGCTCGGAATTGGCGCCCCTCACGGGGCCAATTCCGACTCTCCGAGCGAACCTAGCCTCGCGAATAGCGGGGCGATTCGCTCGGACGGATGCAAAAATCCTAGCGCTTATTACGCTTTAGCGTCCCTCACGGGTAAGCGACCTTATTACGCTTTAGTGCGAAGGTCGCATATTACGCTGAAGCGTACCCGTGAGGGATGCGCTAGGATTTGTCCACGGACAAATCCGACTTCAGCGTAGGTCGCATCCCTCACGGGTTTG
>Ga0306885_100674_pt1 | contig 9965 bp, 9 predicted proteins | sample AntDeeMetagen134_FD_190434 | JGI IMG/M metagenome (GOLD analysis project Ga0306885, IMG submission 190434) | Saline lake microbial communities from Deep lake, Antarctica - Metagenome #134 (v2) (version 2) | ecosystem: Environmental > Aquatic > Non-marine Saline and Alkaline > Saline | place... | reverse complement strand
TGGCAAGGACGACTTGAAAACGGGTGGGTGGTCATCTGATGGTTTCTAAAGACATCTATTCTGCTATTGATCCAATAGATATTGGTTCAATAATTGTCTTGTTCGCCGTCATTGGGAGTGGCGGTGCCGTCGTTGGTGTTCTTACTACGGGCTGGGCTGAAGCGGTCTTTTCGACGGGCTCGACGGGAGCTGTTGAATTCGGCCCAATCTTCGTTGCTCAATTGTATCTTGCGATCACGGCCGCTGCTCTGATTGGAGTTCCTCTATTGGCCGGTCTGACTGGGTTTTTGTTCGGCTCACAACTCTTTGGGTATGGTAAGACGCTGGTAACCTGTGTCAGTGGTATTGGTATTGGTTCGTTAGTATATGTATTCGTGTTTATTGGTGCTGTTGTCGTCTTTCAGGGCCCCGGTGCAGAACAGGCATATGGATTCGGTGATGTCGTCTCATTAGCCATTCTCACTGTTTTCGTGTCGACTGGCGTTGGTACAGTTGCTGGTCTATTGGGTCAAGCGATTAGTTAAGAATATTCGCTCTGTAGTTTCGGTACATGGTGATCGATTTATGATATTTTGATAGCATGACTACGATACTCTGCTCAGTGATGCCTCTCGTCCTTACCGAAGTTCTCTCCCACCCGGAATTAACTGGAACTGTTCTGGTGGATCGAGGCCTCGCCGTTTCCACGTCGCCAACATCGTCGTTATCGTTTCGTGAATCTGGACCCCTTCCGGTGATCTGGTATCGTAGAAATCGGTTCTCAAGCTCTTAGACTACGAGCTACTGGTGTAGTACTGAAATCCTATCGGTACTGATTACGGAATCTGGCGATTCGGTTTATCCGTGACTCCCCAGCGACACAGCAGTTCAGTACTGGTGAATGATCTATGAGACTGCTACGAAATCGTCCCGAATTCGACTGTTCCATCTTGGGAACCTCCATCGCGAGTGAGTGTCGCACTGTTGCTATCTAATGTTTCGACGCGAGTACCACCGTTGCCCGAATTTTCATTGACAAAGAGCGTACCATCTTCAAGATTTGCTTCGATATCTCCATCAGACCGTAGGATAGCGTCTCTGAGATCAATATTCCCATCATCATCCACAGTTAGTGTTAGGTCTTCTTCTGCTGTTAGCGTAGCCCCTCTAGCGTTGATATTACCTTCATCTTCTGCGTTTAATGTTAATTCCTTACCAGCATTTAGTTTAGCTCCTTCAACATTAATATTTCCTCCATCTTCTGCAGTCAGTGTGAGATCATTGTTGTTTGATTCAATAGTCACTCCATCTCGGACTGTAATACTATTCGCTTTAAATTCTCGATTCCCAGTTACCGAGATATCTCTTTCAATCACAAGATCCACATCATCTTCATAATCGCCACCATCAAACTCTTTTTTTCCATACACATCTTCTCCATCATCATAGACGCCATTGCCATTCTGATCATTAAATGCATTATTATCTTCTGGGAGCGGGTCGCCACTACCACCATTACTGCCACTACCACCATTACTGCCACTACCACCATTACTGCCACTACCCTCTGTTTGAGTCTGCATATTCTTCGCAGGATCTTCAGTTGGTTCCTCACGGATCCCGACAGTATTCAGCTCCAGATTAGAGACATTATTTACAGTGAGGTTGAGCCTATTGATATCTGGCTCAATCCCGGAGTCTACAACCCCATTATACTCAACCGAAGAACTACCTTCAAATTGACCTTCCCAATCGTCCGGATCCAATCGCGTTGGTAAGTTAACGGTTAGTTCTTCATTCTCATTAAGATCTGAGATATTACCTGCAACCGACGTTGGGTACAACTCAACAGTTATTCGATTCGTTCCACTTCGCTGGAAGTCATTCTGCAAAGCTGTAATTCGAAGGGTATCCCCGTCAGTGACAAGGCTTTGATCTTCAATGATCACGAGTCCGCCACTCGATTCGAGTTCGTCTAGATACAATACCGAGTTTTCATACCATGTTGAACCAACGTCGAGTTCGTTGTAACCAGGCTGATACTCTATGAATCGCGTATTAACGACAACATCATTGGTACCATCAGAGATGGTAATTGGGTACGCATCACTCGTCTGGAGGAGTCCAGCCGGTGGAGGTCCATTTACTGCAAGAAGCCGTGTTTGATAGTTTATTCCGAGTTGAACTGTCGGAAATTGTGGTCGGTCAGCTGCCCCTGCAGTTAATATTGCACTTCTTAGTTCAACCATTTCATTGTGATTCTGTTGAAAATGCTCAAACTCCGTTTCAGCGTTCTGTTGAGGAACTACTTGTGCTTGGTAGCCAGTAAATGCGATCACAAGAAAGCCGAACAAGAGGATAAAACCTATTAGTGGGGCTACCGCTCGGGTGTCATCTTGCAGGCTCACATCTATACTGTTCCGTTTCATGATGACGCAGTCCCCCTGTCTGGAGAGAATATTGTGCGTATATCCGCAGGACTAAGATGGCTATATGCAATCCAACTCAAAATTAAAATCCCTTCAACATAGTATGGGACTCCCAACTGTATCTGCCGCCAGAGTCCTGAAGAAATCATAACCAGTGCTGTAATAACTCCAACAACGAATGGTGCGATAGCCATAAATTGTATTCCTTGTTTAGATTGTGTATCTGGATACGATATCTCCAAGCGGAACATAGGAAAGGTCGAAATAAGTTTCATTGAGGTCATCCCCTGATATTTTGCCACACCAATATGCGTCAACTCATGTAGCAGCAGGCCAAGTATCGGACAGACAACCGCAGCTCCTATCCGATACATTTGTTCCATATGTCTGATACAGTTCCTTCATACATATAGCATTTCGGGACGGATCGGTTTCGCTTAAGTCTCTTCTGCACGCCTAACAACGGCCGTAACATCGAACCAATCGGAGTTTAATTGACGTGGGGCCTCGTCTTGTAGGACTGCGATCTCGACTTGAAACTGCTCTGTTCCGCTAGCAAACGGAGAACTACTGCCAAAATCTTTTGTCTCGTAGTTAAACTCAAGTGCTGTTCGTCCTTCGGCATTCGGGGTTGTGCGGTACGCATCTGCTCGAATCTCAACTAGTTCGTATGCGGTCTGGCCCCTATTTCGGACCGTAACCGTAGCTCTGAGTATTACCCATGCATCCTCAATTAATATATTATCTATTGTTGTTTGTGTTACAATGAGTCCTGTATCCTGTGGATCTACGCTGTCTTCCGACTCTTGATTGGCTGATGCGCCTTGTATTTCAGCTTCTTGATTTTCGGAGTTATTGCCGACTGTGCTGTTATCCGACTGAGAGCTATCTTCAACAACACTGGAGACATCGGGCTCGTCTGCACATCCAGTGAGACCAACGATGCCTACTGCCGTCGAAGCGAGAACTCGTCGGCGCGATAAAGACGGTTTCATTGGTCCATCCTTCTCTTTCTATCATCTGAATTGGATCGTCTTTTGGCGAGTAGAATGAGACATCCCACTCCGAGTAGGGTGAGTAGGATACCAAAGCCCGGAGACTCCTCATTGATCTCTTCTTGTTCTTCTTGTTGACTTGATTCATTTACCTCGTCGTTCGGAGTCTGAGCGTCTTCATTACTCTGTTCGTCACCTTCTGAGGTTTCTATACGATCTATATCAATCTCTGATTGGTTGAATGACGTCACTTCGCCCTCTTCAACCAATATTCCGGGTGTAGTTTTTAGACGAGTGTCTCCAGTCCAATATATCGTGTCAAACTCGGCTCCTACATCGTAATTCCGCAAATCGAATGTTGCCGAAAATGAACCCTCATCGTCGATTGTAACTGGTTCACTCATGAAGAACTCTGGAGTAGACGAAGTTGATTCAATACTGACATCCATCACTGATCCAGGTGCGATATTTGTTCGGCCAGTAATCTCAGCTTCGGAGACTGCTTCAACCTGTATATCGCCGTCGCGATTTTGATTCTCGGTAGAGATCTCGCGAGGTGCCAGCTCGAATTCTGTTTGTGCAGTGGCTGTGGTACCTTCAGAATAATATGGATAATTTACGGAATTAGTTGCTGCAGCAAACGGATCTGGATTCGAATCGCTGGCGAATCGAAACCGCTCGTCTTCATTATTAGCATCATACTCTAGTCTTGCTGTAAACGGTGTCTCTTGTGTTGGCGAGTCGCCATTTTTGAATGCGTTATCGGAGCCCGTATCGACGACTACAAAGAACTGTCCTCGTTCATTGTCCATCAGAATATACGAATCACTGGTACTGAGTGCTTCTAGATCTACCTCTATTGGGTCTTGATTTCCAGTTGTTTCTCCTGCCATAATCTCGAATTCGATTGACTCATCGGTTGTCTCAACTACGTTATGGAGCACTCGTGTAGAAAACCCCTCATCTAATCGATCGAACGAAATGTCTGCAGCATCTCCGTTTTGTGCCCCCGCAACTAACGCCCCGTAGAGTCCAGTCGCTTCAACCTGAACGACTAACCGATCGCCTGTAGCGACCTCATCACGGACTGTTGTCTCTGCAAGCAACTCATCAATGTCGTTGATACTGTTTGCCGACCCCTCAGGGGCGGTATGTACAATGACCTCGCCAACTGTTGGCTCGCTCAACTCAACGACAGCCCTATCGAGTTGGTCGTTTGCTTCGCCATTGCGTATCTCTGCATCAAAAAGAGCGATATCTCCATTATTTTCCTCAATATCGGTCCCCGCGATTTGTAGGCTGTATGTACTTGGCTGTAGTGGTCGAACTAACTGTTCATCAGCACGATCGGCGATACCGAGATAACTAACATAGCTATCTAAGTCATCTGCTGGGTTATTTCCGTCATCTTCGAACAGACTCATACTCGCTGGCGTATTACTCATATCGCCTCCATTGGCATCGTGGTAAGCACTTTCGAACGTCTCTACATTTTCGAAGTCATATACCTGCTCGCCACGGAGATCCGTTGTAGTTCCCAACAGCCGAGTATTTACTTTCAGCTCTACGCTCTCACCTACATTTTCGGCTTCAACATAGACGACATCCACGAAGCCAGAGTCTGCCCCGCCGATCTGGATCCACGCACTGTTTGACCCCTCCAATTCGAATTCAAATGTCGCAATGTCACCTGCAGTGCTCCGATAGATGCCATCCGAGAACTCTGCGTCTGGTTCTCCGAATGTAATTGTATCTTCGCTAGTTGCACCTGTGTCTGCTACTTGGAATCTGAAGGTATATTCGCCAGGATCCAGCATTTCTTCTTGTTGAGCCAAGCGGGTAACGTTCATTTCTAATTCGCCGTCATTGAGTGTTCCATTAACGTTTTTTAGGTTTTGTAGGTTGAGTGTGACATACCCGTCTTCTCTGAGATCATCGACGGTGTCACCCCCCTCACGATCGTAGTTGAGCCGGTCCATTGGGAGATCGGCTGGATCAGTAACAGTTGCGCCGGTCCCGTTGGCAGCATTGAATAGTGCTTCGATCATCTCGGCGTCGACTTCATCAGGACCTCCAACACTAACTGTGAGATTATACTCGCTTGTATCTCGATCAGAGCCTAGTTGTACAATACTTTCATCACTACTCTGATCAACAATATCATCCTCAAATTCTGCACTGAATCGTTCGTCAAAAACAGTAAACTCTTGTGTGATATTAGTGCTGTCTCCGCGGTACGAGGTGGTATTAGCAATCGCGTAGTCGCTTCCAGGATCAAAATCAGTTGTATCTACTTCGTATCGGTTATTTCCATTATTCTGTAACGTAACTGGACTTTGGAATGGCCCCGGACCACTGAAACTGTTTATATCACCACCATCTCTTTCAATCTCAACCAAGAATACTACATCATTGTCAGGGAATGAGGAATCTATTGATGTATTAAACTTCTGTCCGGGATACACAGGGTCTGGGATTGTATCAACTTCTGCTGGCGTCGTGGCACTCCCTCGATCAGAAAAAACTGGTGACATAGAAAATATTGAGAGTAAAATAATCATAATCAGAACTAAAGACGCACCTCTTCTGACTATTTGAGCAATGAATCTGTTCATAGAGATCGTGTCGACCGATATATTATACTACTTTTAATACTCGTAAACAACGCTGTTGAAGACACTATCAGATGTTATAAATTGAATGTGTATAAATCTAATTGGTTATTCAACGTTAGTCTGTGTATTAACCTTGTGTAGCATATTCTATCTTTCTTTAGGAATTATCTGGTTGCACTCATTAATAACTCGGTGGCCAAATACTACCAAAAATATTCTAATCAGAAAATAATCATAGTATTTATAATATTAGATTGTTAGAAGAAACTCGGTCCACGTACACCATTTATTCCATGAAAATTCTGACATAGTTAGTTAGGAACTTCTTGATATGTTTCTGAGTAATATAAGAAAATAGGTAAGTTCGCTCATATAGATTTGAGCCAATAAGGAACCGGTTTGTACGGCGTTTCTATATCTGAGATTAGAATTAGAACCAGACGTGATCGAGTTATACGATAATCCGATTACGATGAGTCCGCGACAGTTATGACAGGGACCGGTGCTGAGCGCACGGTCTTTTCGGCGACACTACCGAGCAGGATACGATCCGTGCTACGTTTCCCCGTCGTCCCCATCCCGACGGCATCTATGTCGTTCGATTCGATGTAACTGAGGATTTCCTTGACAGGCGTTCCGTGTTGGATATGGCGGACAGTATTTGTAACACCATGCGTGTTGGCCTCTGAGACGACGGTCTCGACAGCGTCGGTCGCAGCCTGTTCGTTTTCTTCAGCGGAGATCGTCGACCGGACATCCAAGCCAAGTGATGCCTCTTCGATGATAGATAGAACGTGCACGGTCGCATCGAGCGACGCCGCAAGTGAGAGAACATGTTCGGCTGCGTGTGTCGCAGCGGCACTCCCATCTGTCGGCATAAGGATGTTCTCGTAGGGGAAATTGAGGGCTTCATCTGGCTGCATCCGGACTGTGAGAACAGGAACCGAGGACAGCCGGACGACCTTCTCGGAGACACTTCCGATGAGGTATCGCGAAATTCCCTCCCGGCCGTGGGTCGGCATTACAACTATATCTTGGTCATACCGCTCGGCATAATCGGCGATTGTCGGGGCCGGATTTCCCTGAATAACATCGGTGCTGTATGGGACGCCAAGTGTGTCCAGTGTTTTCGCGGCTTCCTCTACGATGTTTTCACCCTTCTGTTCGAGCGCATCGATAGCTTTGCCGTCGACGACGGTCACGCTGTCGCGGGTCGTATCGGCCACATAGAGTATCTGGATGGTCGCGTCGGCCCAGTGAGCGAGTTCGCTGGCGTGATGGAGCACCTCGGCTGCGCCCTCGCTGCCGTCGAAGGGAAGAAGGATGTTATTGTACATGGTTCGGTAGACGAGTGTATTGTTGCCAAACGCCTAATAGTTGTCACCGACACCCCAGTAGCGGCTTCCAGCTCCGGGAATCGTGACTCGGCCGCAGAGGGGTTTCGTAGGAACCGAGTCCTTGTTCGGAGTGTTAACCGCTAGGACAGGAGCAGTCACTCCATTTCGTCCTCCGTGTCTGGGACCTCGTCTTCGACTGACTCAACGGTGTCGCGTTCGACTGTCACCCTGACCTCCTTAATCCGGGTCTCTTCCAGCTTTTCGGCCCGTAACTTCACGTTCTCGTAGTCGAACACCTCGTCCTGCTCAACGAGGCGGCCCGCGAGGTTGAAAATGAAGCCCGCGATTGTCTCGAACTCTTCACCTTCAGGGAGGTCGATATCGAGGGCCTCGTTGACTTCGTGGATGTTGACCTCTCCTTGGACCAGTATCTCGTTGTCGTCGACGAACTCGATTGGATGTTCCTCATCACCTACCAGTATCTCTCCGACGATCTCCTCAAGAACATCCTCCATCGTGATGAGGCCCTCAGTGGCACCGAACTCGTCGATGACCATGACCATGTGCTTTCGGTTTTCACGCATCTCCGCAAGGAGGTCGTCGACCTTCTTGGACTCGGGGACGTATAGTGTCGAAGCGACTACGTCCTCCACCTTGAGGTCGGAAAAGTCATCGTAGTTGGAATCCTCTAGCTCACGGATATCGAAGATACCGATCACGTTGTCCAGCGAGTCAGCATAGGCCGGCAGTCGGGCGTGCCTCGATCGGATACATGTCTCGATAGCCTCCTTGACGGTCGCGTCTTTCGAGATGGCGGCCATGTCGAGGCGGGGAGTCATCACTTCTTTTGCAGAAGCATCGGTGAATCGTAGGGTACGCTGGAGGATCTGACGTTCCTCCTCGTCGAGGATTCCCTCGCGTTCGCCCGTCTTGATAATGTTTCGAATCTCATCGCGAGTGACGTATGTTGACTCGATGGACGCGCTGCCGCCGGCAATCTTGTTGACGACTCTCGTCAGATAATAGAACAGGGTGATTAGCGGCCACAGTATTTTCTCAACGATTTTTAGCCCTCGGGCGACGCGCCGTGCGTGCAATTCAGTGTTTTCAACGGCGTAGGACTTGGGTGCGCTCTCGCCGAAGATCAGGACCATCGACGTGATTCCAAGCGACGAAATAATGACTGCTGTGCCCGCGTCGAAATATAAGCCAACGAGCGTCGTCGAGACTGAAGACATCGTGATGTTAACCATGTTGTTTCCGACGAGAATCGTCACGAGCAATCGATGAGGATCCTCTTTGAGAGATTTAACCGCCTGGGCCCCGATTTTTCCCTCTTCAACCATCGCGTCAATCTGGTAGGTTGGAAGGGAGAACAGTGCAATCTCGGACGACGAAAAGAAGCCCGATCCTACGAGAAGCATCAGAATCAGAAGAATACCAAGGGCGGTGATTTCCGTCTGCCCCAGTTCGACACCGATGACCGGTATAGTGGTCAGTGTGATACTGGTCTCAAATACGGCTGTGAGCACGGGTAACATCATCAGTACCGACTATGTTTGGAGTAAAAAAGTAACGCCTTGTGTACCCCGAGTCAGAGTCGCTGCAGACAATGACTGTTGATTTCCAGTGTTCGTTTGGACAGATTCAACAGAGAGTTCCCAAGTCTGTTAGTGAGTCATATGATCGAGTTGTTATCTAACTCGATCAACACCTGAGTCAGTCGAAATCGATCCCAGACTCTCGGAGTTTGTCGGATTCCCACTGCTGACGCTCTTCGATAACGTCTATCCCCAGCGGTGTGAGTTCATACAGATTCGTCCGACCGTCTTTTTTCTCCTTCCTGAGCAGGCCCTCCTCGACAAGATCGGTGAGATTGGGGTAGAGCCGTCCATGATTCACCTCAATCGATAAATCCTCTGCCAGCTCACGAGCGATCTCCTGTCCGTTAGGCTCATTCAGTGCCGCAACACAATACAACAGATCTCGCTGAAAGCCACTTAGTTCGTACATTGTTCATAGCTCTAGTTTAGTTGTGGTAAATAATACGCGATAGCACAGTCCACAGTAGAACACACCCTCACACCCGAGCACTGAACCACTCCGGAGCACCCGTATACTCGGCCCAGCAGTGCTTGTGGCACGCTTCGCCACGGGCATTCGGGATCGCCCGGTCAAGGTCGACCATCTCACCGCAGAGATCACACTCAGCTCGGTGACCCATCTGTCTCGTCTCGACATCAAGATCCTTCACCTCAATATAGAGCTCGTGGAGCGCATGGGGCGTCAACCGGACGAGAATTGTCTCGCGGTCGTCTGGGTCTCGTTCTCTGGCGTGTACGTCAGTACCCAGTCCTGCCCTTTCTCGCCGTCGCCACCAGGGCCCAGCGATATCGTCTGGGCAAGTTCGTCAGGCACGTAGTGCCATTCGTTGTCTCTGAACCGTGGGTAATGGCCAGCTGGACGTGGGTTCTCTGGGTCGACATCTTCGCTCTCGTCGGTCATACTCGGATCATGTGATCGTACACTTGCTCAGTTGTCTGGATGCTGCGGTGCCGAAGACGATTCCTCACGTCGTACAACGTGTTACCATCCTCGGCGTTCATCATG
>Ga0306885_100640_pt1 | contig 10309 bp, 5 predicted proteins | sample AntDeeMetagen134_FD_190434 | JGI IMG/M metagenome (GOLD analysis project Ga0306885, IMG submission 190434) | Saline lake microbial communities from Deep lake, Antarctica - Metagenome #134 (v2) (version 2) | ecosystem: Environmental > Aquatic > Non-marine Saline and Alkaline > Saline | place... | reverse complement strand
CTCCTCTCCGGTAGATCTGGCCTCATCCAGCTGGTCGTACATCTCATCTGGGAAGGGGAGACTTCCCCAGATAGAGTATGGACACTGGTCCTGTCCGATACAGTACCGCTGCATATCGTCGTTGTCGCAGTTCATCGGAAGCGGAGTGTCGCCACCGATCGTGTTCGAGAACTCGTAGCGAAGTTGGTAGTCGGTGACCTGTTCGTCATACCAGGACCAGCGCGAAAAGACGCCTTTGAGATCTTCCACAATCGTATCCAGATCACTATCCTGGTACTGAGGGAGCCACATCACCATCCGAGCGAAATTGTAGAGGTCTTTCCGGACTGGTTTCTGTTCATCAAGTCGCTCAGCCATATTCGCCATGCAAGGCAGTTCGAAGAGGTCCTCGATTGCATCGACAGTAATGGGCTGAACACTACCCGTCGACTGTTGGATCCGATAGTGGTTGGTATTGCCCTCCTGTCGAATCGTGAGGCTTCGGTGCTCACGCTGTGAAACAAGAATATTTCCGAGGCTTCGTGGACTGGATATCCGGCTACAGACGGTTCGCTTCCACTCTGCATCCGGTTCGTATGCTTTCACCGCTTCGTAGAGCGTCTTCGCTGAATAGAACTCACCAAGCATAACGGTCTCATTTGGGGCATCCCGAATCGCATCCCGAAGCACACGGATCGTCCGTTCACCGGGGTCCCAATTTCGCCAAATACGCTCGTTGTGTCCGGTTTCGATGAAGCGGTCAATACGCTCAGAGATGGCTGTCTCGTTCGTCGTCAGCCATGTTAATTGATCCTCAGAGAGGTTCTTCTCGTGAACCCACAGTAGTTTCTTGAACGCACGTTTAGCGTACTCTCGATACTTGGTATCGAAATCGCTGACCGGAACATAGATTCGGTTGTTCTTCACCTGAGTGAGTAACTCACCGGGGTCGCCGATCTCACTCTTGGCACGAACGAGACATTTGCGAGAGGCAGCAGCCATCGGGATTTCGAGATACAGCCCCTCTCCAAACTCTGGCATCTCTGTAATGGCTGTACAGACACGACCGGGATGTGGGCCGTCCTCTCCTGGACCCTTCACATACAGCACCTCGGCAATATCCTGTTGGAGGCTTGCCTCACCGAATTCTCGAAGAAGCGACGCGAGATTGTTGACATAGAGTTCTCGAACGTCGTAGAGTACCTGAATCGTACGCGGCGGGACATCCTCGAATTTCGGATGTGCCTTGACACAGATCGCACTCAGTGTCGCAAGCACAGCCAAAATTCCCGGTTCGTCGACGAAAGGCTCCTCTGCAGCGTTGGTTCTACTCTTTTCTTTGAACGCTGCGGTTCCAAACCGTTCGAGGTCTTTCAATAGATCTTCGGGCTGGTCTTTCCCATCAACGATATAACGGTTGTAGCCTCGCGTGAACAGTTGATTAATGCGTGCAGGACCGTATTCGAGTGGGAGTGCAGCGACTCGGTAGGCATCACCCTCGTCATCAGCAGGCGTCGACACACTCATTGCAGAACCTCTGGGGTTGCAGATCGAACGTCGAAGTTCGGGCTCTCGATTGGCTGAACGACACTACAGACATCAGCGTGTAATGAATAGGGGAGACGGGCAACACGTCGACGATCAGCAGTCACTACCGGGTCAATCGGAATCTCGTAGGTTTCCTGTAGGAGGTCATTCAGCACCTCTCGACTCTTAGCGTCGTACCGATGGGCGAGATTGGTATCGAGCAGGTAGATATGGACACCCTGACCGCTGTAGACCACCATCGTCTCCTCGGCGTTGAAGTCGTCCTCGAAGATATCTCTGAGCTCGAACCCATACTCGATAGTACGCTCAACATCCTCGAATGCGTATGGATAGCCCATTGGGTCCGCCTTTAGAATCCCTGCAGCATCTAGGAGGTCCTCGGAGTCTAATTCACCAGCGTCGTCTGGTACTGCTTGTGATGCTCGTTGTCGGGCAATCTCCTTGGCATCGATGTCGACAAGGAGTACCCACGGACGGTCCCAGTGATCGAGCGCATAGTAGACGGCATCAGGGCAGGGTGCAGGCTTCTCCAGTAGATCGGGATCGGCGAGTGCGAACGGACTCTTTCCGAGTGGGTCATTCCGAGCCGGGTGGCGGATGAATTCGACCACATCCTCAAAATCGCTGAATGCGGTTGTCGTGCGTTCTCCTGACGCATTCGTCTGCCATGTATCTCGGCGGATGAAGTCTTTGGCTGGGACTCCGTCTTTCCGAACAGGATGGGGCTGTCGAAAGGCAATGGCATACTGCTTCGGTCCACGCGCTGTGATGAACGATGGGAGCTGGTCGACGTACGAGGGGAACTCCTCTGTGTAGTAGGTATAGATCTCCTCCCGTGTCGCCTGTCGCCACGTCATGGATTGAGCTCCCTGTCGAGATTGTTGAAGCTGCGAATCGTCGTTAGCCCCGGTGCATCCAACTCCTCGACAGCATCACGAATGTCACTGAATGAGCGTGCTGCGCGTCCACTGACACTGCTCTCGATTCGGTCGGCCTCCGCTAACCAATCTAATACTTCGACGGCCGTCTCTCTCCGATTGAACGCCCAGATGGCCTTTGCGTCTACCTTACTCTGCTTGTCGTAGTCGTCGACGGGCGCGTGTTTGTTATTGCTCGAAAGCTCTGCTTCGCCGACCCAGGTGAGTGTTCCCTCGGCATCGAAGCCAGCGACATCGAAGACCGTCTCATCGTCGTACTGGTAGTAGGGTTTGACCTCTGCAACGTCGTCTTGGGCTACCAACCACTGTTCGAGCAGCCTCACACCAACCTTGTGTGGAGTTTTTTCGCCGATATCACCCACTCCAGGACCGACTCTGAGTTTCTCTCCAAGGAGCTCTCGTCCTGCTGGAAGGACAGTGTAGTACTTCCGACCGCAAGCACGTCCCTCATCTAACAGAGATTGGTCGACAAGCCGCTGGACGTCTAGGTCCTCGAACTCGTTTTTGAATGAACTCATCGTGTCCAACAGCGTGTATTCCGTCGATTCGCCGTTCATCACCTCAAGAACACGAGTCAGAAACCGAACGTCGTCGTGGGTAAGTCCGCGCTGTTGCAGTTCTTCATCAGGGACCGTCACACCACCGGCTTTGATCGGTGAAGATGTACTTTCGATCTCAGAGACAGACTCTTCTTCTGTTACAGGCTCCTTCGGCTCTGGTTGACCCCCGAGAGCAAAGATCGATTTGGAGGCATCAGCGCTTGTCTCTTCGTCTTCATCGACATCTGAACCCGTGGTCGCCTGTCCAATGAACGAGGACTGGGTCGACTCGTTAGATGCAGTCGACTCCGTTGTTCTGGAAGCTACATCGCCGGATTTGGGCGTACTTCCCCACCCTACATCCTCGGACGAAGCTGTCGTGCTCTGACACTCTGTAAGCCCATACCGGGCCTCTGTGAGCCTCATTAATCGCGGCAGTGCAATGGTCTCAAAGTGATCTTCTTGTTCGTCAGTAAGCGGCTCGTCGCTCTCTGGGTGACCAGCTGCTATTGGCAGTGGCTTCACCGAGAATGGCGATGGTCCTGTCTCTCCAAAGGATGGGCTCGGTAACTGAGCGATCCACTCACCACTGGGAAGCGTATTGATCCGGTTTCGCAGATCCGTTGGGCTCAAATCCTCATGAGCGAGGGAAGTGGCGAGATCAGGTTCTATCGAGATGTTCCCGATGAGCTTCGTCTTGATGTTGTTGAGTACCTCGTCGTAGGCACGCTGACTCCGGTTTCGAACTTGACCGGGGAACTGCATGACGAGTCCCATGCTAAGGCCGAACGACCGGCCTTTCGGCAGCAACTGTTCGGAGACGAGTTTCGTCGAGGCAACAGGAGCTGCTTCCTCTATGATGAGGTTGGTGAGTTTCTCGTAATTCTTCTTGCCATCGCGCCGGCGAAGCTGGACTGCATCCCAGAGGTTGCTCAACAGCAACAGCGTAATCGCCCGCTGTGCTTCTGGACGAATATCGCCCAAGTCAAACAGAATCGTAACGTCCTCGTCGAGGATTTCACGGAAGTCGAAATGGTTGTCGACGTACTCGCCGCGGTCATCTCGTTGGGGTGCGTGACTGAAGATACGTCGAAGGTGGGTATCCTCTCGGAGCTTGTCGAGGCGATTGCCGACTGCATCCATCGACAGTTGGAACTGGCGGTCGTCTTTCGCAAAATGCCGGGTCAGCGATTCCTCGACGTTCTGATTGGCAGCACAGACTGGCGGCACAATACGCTCACGTTGCATTTCGAGGACTGCCTCAAAGAGGTCATCAAGCCCAAAGACGTCAGTGCCGTATTCACTGTCAAAGAGAGCCTTGATCAGGTAGCTTTGAATCTCGTTGGCGACGAACGCTTGATTGTACTGCTCACGACCCATGATCATCCGCATGATGTCGTGGAAGTGGTCGACTTTGTCCTGGACTGCGTCCTCGCGATTACGTCCCGCTTCGAGAGCTGGCCGGATATCGAAAAACGAGAAGGCAGGCAGCGTCTCTGGGACGCGGAACTGGTAGACATCATCTAAGCCGTTGAATCGCTCGTAGTGGCATCGAAGGTAGTTCAAGCACATACCATCGCCTTTCGGATCGACGATCACGACAGGCCCACCAGTTGTTTCTCGCAGCGAGAGCGCATCGTTGATGATCGCCTTAGATTTACCGCCACCAGTCGACGCAAATCGACCGAAGTGCGTGGTCAAGAGGTCTGGTGGGACACGAATCGGATCAGATATAGAAGCACCATTCTGATCGAGAGCATAGCCGATAGCCATGCCCTCTTGGAACTGCTGAATCAAATCCGGATTAGGCCACGGGAGTGGATTTCGGCTTTGCTGTTCGGCACGAGTTCCTCGTGTCCCCTCGACTGTGAGCTGCTCTGACGAAGGAACGATTACGAAGTTGGCGAGTTCTTTGCTCCCCAATACGAACTCGGGACGAATCTTACCGCGTCCAGTTACGATCTCCCGATCGAGGATGTGTCTGAGAGTAGCCCGTGCGTTCTTTTCCTTTGTCTTGGTGCGGAAGCCACGAGAGCGGATTCGTTCCCCTTCGACTTCGTAAAAGGGGCCATCCAGAGGATCGAATACCGAACAGAGCGAATCCATCTGATCTGTGAGTTCAGCAGCCGTCTCGTCTCCAGTGGGGATGCCGATTGCCCGGACATTAGCTGTAAACGACCGCTTCGAATTTTTCGCATCAAGATACTCGATTCGCTTCGCAACAGACCCGGTAAGTCGTTTTTCATCAGGCCGCTGATCGTTGATCTCGAAAATTGAGCCGAAGATCTCTTGTGAGAAGGTATCTCTGCCGTCGACCAGATCCTCTCTTCGAAGTCCAGCATCAGCCTGCCAACTTTTCTGCCGTTGGAAGATAACCTGAAAGGCAACAGGTGCGGCGGCCTCCATCAGGTGGTCGATGAGCGACGCCAGTGTACTGCCGGGTTGGTCGACAGACGGTAGTGATTCGTCGGGTTTCCCGGAAGGGAACGGCGTTAATGACGTCATCCAGTCTTTCTTCCGAGTGGCAGCCCCACACCATCGTACCCCCACTGGAGAGACGTTCTTGATGCTTGGTCGGGCGAGAATCGTCCCATCGGATGTCTCTGTTGGCTTTTCGAGTGGCGAGAGCGAACCCTCGTCGGGAATTACACTTGGCGGTGCAAGCTTGAGTTCGATATCGTCGACCGCGATAGAATGCTCAAAACTCGAAGTGGCTGCCGTACCACCATCTGCTACGGGAGAGGCTTCAGCCGCTTCATCCCGATCTGTTTCATTAAGCGCACGCAGTTCATCGTCACCAAATTCGTACTGCAGTCGACCTTTCTTGTAGTGCTCAATGAATTCCTCTCGAGAGAATTCGGCCGGCTGAATGAGTCGTGAAACCACGTCCAGCTCGACTCGTTCGATATCGAATGTCTTGGGATAGATCGAGTGGAGACGCTTCTCCAATGTATCGAGGTGATCGTCGACGCCGTAGAAGAACTCGACTGGATCGTCTTTTCCATCACTCAGTGCGAGAAAGTCGAATCGGAGTGGCGTCTCTGTATGCAGGGGATTCAACTTCTGTGTGATGCCTGTTGAGCCAGCTGTGGTCAGTTTGTGCAGGCTATCGAGAACCCGTGGAATGCCTTCTGGACTAAGACCTTCAGATGTGGGCGTGACACGGAGGTACTCACGCATTGTCCTCACCCTCCACTAAACCGCCGTCTGGCTTCGGAGGGACGACGTCTGATTGTCGACCCTCTCCATTGGTCGATTGGGTTCCTAATCTCTTACTGAATTGCTGTACGTCAGCCTCCACAGCCGTCTCGCCAGCACCGGGAAGCGTCGACCGGCCTTTGCTCGGATCGAAGTCGATCACCTGCTTTTCTTTCGCCATAGCTTCGACCCGAATCCCGCGCCACTCTCCGTCGACACCGACGAGTGCTTCAGAAAAGCCAGCCTCCTCATTGCCGGGAACGGCATCCTGGACATACCGCATCTGGGCGTAGTTCAGGCCGAATTCCTTCGCCCACTGGTCGTCCATTCCATCGAGGCGGTGGAATTGCTTGACTGCACACTGATCCAGGATCGCCTCAGATTCAGTGTGTTGGAAAAACTCGTCGACTGTCTGTGTCACCAGCCGAATCGAGAGGTCGTGGTGACGGTGATGCCGGAACACGGTCTCCAAGAATGAGAGACTCGCAGCATCCTGCATGATGTAGCGAGCCTCGTCGATGACGAAGACGACCTCTTTGTCCGTTTCTTTTGCTCGCTCGTAGACAAGCGAGATGAGCAACTGCATTGTGAGCGCCGTGCTACTGTCGACGCTTCCCTCCTGCTGGGCGAGATCGAGGTAGATTACCTTCTCGTCGCGGATGTCGAACTCCGAATTCTTCCCGAGATTGGCGTGTCGACCATCCTCTTCGAAGGGTCGAAGCTGATCTAGGAGCCACGTCGCGTCTTCGCGGATCTTCCCTGCTTCTTCATCCGAACGGACGACGAACTCCTCGGGATTGTCGACCATCTCCTCGAAGAGATCCATCATCGTCCGGATCGTCGGGCTCGGATTGCCGTGGGTCGAGATGTCGTCAGTGATCTCGTTGCGTCTGTAGGCACGCTTGAGGCCCAGCTCAAGTGTTGTTCGACGGTCTCCGAGGGAGATCCCCCGGAGCGCAAAGAAGTTCGTTAGGAAGCTCATGGCGTCGTCGAGCTTCTCGTTGAACGGGCTCGCATCCTCACCCATCGCTCGTTGGACGTGATCTGGTGTACGACGAATTTCCAAGGGATTGAGGCCGAGTGTCCCACCGACCGTGATTCGCTTCGCATCGAGAGCCTCAGAGACGCCTGCCCAGTTGTTCAGCGGTTCGAGGATAATGCCGATTCGGTCTTTGCTCTGTTCGATAGACCGGATGAAGTTCTGCTTCGAGCCAAACGATTTCCCCGAGCCAGTATCGCCCACCGTGAACATCGCATAGCCGTTGTCACGGGCAAACGGGTCAATCACGACGGGACTCTGGTTGTCCTTGTGAATCCCGAACTCGACTCCACCCTCTTCAAGGATGGTTGCGTTGTGCGGCGAAGCGAGTAAGGCACCAACAGCTCCACCGAGCGCGATTGATTCACGACCGAAGACGTTGCCCCCGATTGGGGCCGCAGACTGCAAGGCGAGGTCCTGTCGACAGATCGCGGTCTTTGGGGTGAGGTTCGCTGGCTCATCACGGAGCGCACTCTTGACCTTCTGGACGGCATCCTGCAGATCGTCTTTGTCGTCTGCTCGAACGGTGACGAACAGCGCCTGTCCGAAGACGTTCGCCCCGTTCTCGACGGCCTTGTACGTCAACGCAGCTTCGTTGGCTCGCTCTTGGAGGTAGGAGCTACGAATACTCTGTTCGAGGTCGGCGTCGACTTGGAGGTCATCTGCAAGATCCTGGAGTTCATTCCGAGCTCGTTGTTGATTCTTCGGCGTGATGTGAGTCGTCAGATCGAACTCGACATCGGTCAGCTCGAAGAGATCGCTGAGATACCCATCGCTCGGGTAATCAGGATAGTCAGCAATGTAGAGCGTCGACGTCCACTGCTCGCCGACGTGAGCGGCTCGTGTGTCCCACTCGATGGCTGCGGGTGCGGTCACCGTTTTGTGGGACTCAGAGATATCATCGAGCAGTTGGCCTTCAGCGTGACCGGCTTCAAGCGTTTCCTCGTCGAGGAGATCAGTAAAGTCGACCTCTGGTTCGTCGTCCGTATTGCGCCTCTCCCAGAGTAGTTTGCCGGCGATCCCGAGGACTGCGATCAGTACGACGTAGAGGACAGCACCCTCGGTCGACGTTGGGTTCTGGAGGTACTCGCTAAGTTGGACGAGGACTCCACTCGACTGCAAAACACTACTCATCGGTCTCATCCTCCCGGCGTGAGTGACCGATGATCGGTTGCTTGCGAACAACGTGTGCTGCCTCGTCCTGATCGTGCTCGCGACCGTTCCAGAAGTCCATATTCAGTACGAACAGCTCGACGGTGCTGAGACGCCGCGCCGACCAGCCAGAGGCCTGTTGGATGAACTCCGTCTGGACATCATTAACTCGGCCATCGAGCTTCTCGAACATCTTGACACGGCGCTCAACGTCGGTGAAATCCTCTCGCCGAGTCACGAACGGGTTGAACAGAAACCCGATAACGGGGAACTGTGTGAGTTTCTCAGCAGGCGTACCCTCGTCGCGGAATCGATCATAGACTTCCAGCGGAGTGACCTCAACGCCGATGTAGTACCGCATCTGTTGGGTCCCCCGCTCGCGCATTTCTCTGGGACGTGTCTCCTGATATTCTTCGAGGAGTTCCCGGAAAATCGTATTCTGAGTGACGTCCTCATCACTGAGCCGTTCCTCGATTGTCTCGGTGATTTGTTCGACCGGAAATGCACGGGTCGTCGCGTGGAGCTTGAGCTTTGAGTCGAGTTCTTTGTTGGCGAACTCTTCGCCCGCCTCCTGGAGCTGTGCCCAGTCAGCCGACATTGCGAAATCCATGTTTCCCGGAGAAATCTCGATGAACGCCTCCATCGTGCCATCGGTGCGTTGAATCGCTCCGGCACCCGGCCATGCCCGCTCTACGTTCGTGAGATCCTGCGTTCGCTCGTCAGGCTTGAACGGTGTGTAGTTGGCGAGGCCGCCCTCATTCCGTACGGTCTCGTTCGTCTCACTGTCGGCCTCTGCTGGCGCGTTGAACGTAACCTGAGGTCGTTTGACGTACCGGTAGACATCTTTCGTCCACGTCCACGCGTTCACGTGGTCGGGAGAGACGTAGATGACTGCGAAGCCAAATCCCAGACCACCCAACACGAATGGAAGGGCGAGTGAGTCGACTCCTGTGAGGCCAGCGATGAGAAGCCCGATAATCGGGAAGGAGATGAGCACTCCAACGTCACCCTCCTCGATGTTGAGGTAGGGAATACGGCTTTCTTCGCCGAACTGATCCATGATCCGTCGTGCTGCTGCGTCTTGATCCATTAGTTTGGGTTATCAGTAGATTCCGCGGTCGTACTCGGTACGCCGGTACGAGGGCGCTGTGTTCGATTCTGCACTGTTCTCGTCAGTCGACTCCGTGTTTGAGCCACCATTTCGCCCAGCGACTTTCTGGGCGACTGCTTGCCCAGCGGCGGCTCTCGGTCCCCATTGTGCAGCAGTCGTTGCAACACCAGCGCCGCCAACATACGCCCCAGCTGCAACCCCGCCGATGAGAGCCGCGCTTTTCGTCGTCCCACCGATGACCTTGGCAGTCAGCGGTGTTGCGTATTTGAACGTCTTCCACGTGAGATAAAGAGCAATTACCGGAAGAGACACCGCTACAAGGTACTGCAGAAACACTGTACTCGGATCGAGGGTTCCACTTCCGTACAGCAAATCATAGCTCTTGAATACCATTGCTGCTGGGAGCGGCAGAACAGCCAATGGAACGAACCGCTTGGCGAATCCCATTGCGATCTCAGATACGACTGGGATGTTTCCATATGCGAATGCGAGAGCTATCGGCATCCCGTAGAGGTATACGTAGAGGAGGATCTCGCGAATAAAGAACAGAGCCTCCAAGGCCCACATTGAGATCCCGCCAATAAGAGCAAACAACAGCCCCAAGCCTGGGTTTGTAATCGAAACACCCAGGAAGCGAATCATCGCCGCAGCTACTGAGGAGAGATCAGGAATTAATGCGATAGAGGGTGTCATAGAAAGCGTCACACACGAAGACGCAGGATGTTGGAACTGTGTCTACGAGCGCCAGCATCCTGCAAGAGGAGACTTCTATCGACGAGTTCTTCAATGTAATGGCGACCGAGAC
>Ga0306885_100597_pt1 | contig 10788 bp, 5 predicted proteins | sample AntDeeMetagen134_FD_190434 | JGI IMG/M metagenome (GOLD analysis project Ga0306885, IMG submission 190434) | Saline lake microbial communities from Deep lake, Antarctica - Metagenome #134 (v2) (version 2) | ecosystem: Environmental > Aquatic > Non-marine Saline and Alkaline > Saline | place... | reverse complement strand
GCCACCGCGGCACGTAGTCATCCATCGTGACGGGAAGTTCTACCTCGACGTCGAGAATCTCATCAACCGTCTCGACAAAGCCCGCGATCTCATCCAACGGTTCGACCTCGTTGAGATCCGGAAATCCGGGAATCCCCGCATCGCCGCGTACGACGAATCGAACTCACGGTTCGACATCGCGGACAAAGGCGTTGCCTTCCACGTCCACAACGGCGATCACTCCTACCTGACCACGACCGGTGGGAAGGAGGGCAGTCCCGGCACGCCGCGACCACTGCAGATCGTGAAACGCCATGGGTCGACAGATCTCGACACGCTCGCGGAGCAAACCTACTGGCTGTCGGAAGCCCACGTCGGGTCGCTGAGCCGGTCCACACGACTCCCCATCACCACGTACTACGCCGACAAGTGCGCCGACTTCGCCATGAAGGGCTACCTCACCAAGGGCAGCGTCATCCGCGGCGTCCCGTATATCTGACCATGCACCAGCACAGCCCCACGCAACCACTCACGTACCCGTCGACACACCGGTGACCCTCGCATGACCAAGACAGCGTTCGAAGCAACAGTCGAGTTCGATGACGGCAGCACCGCCGACCTGGAGATGGCTGCCGACAAATCATGGGACAGCTTCCTGAACTACTTCGGTGACGCCCAGCACGTGTACTGCGTCACGTACAGTCAGTCCCCCGCGTTCATCTACAAGATGTTTCAGAATCAAGACCTCGCAGTGGACTCACTGGAGGTCATCGTTGGGGACAACCAGCACGATGACTACCGGCGCTCGTTGAAAAACACGAACAACGCGAAGAAAATCGCCGCGCAACTGGAATCGCTGCGTCAAGACGGTGATCTGCTCATCCACACCGTCGATTCTGCACGCGTCCTGCTTCACACGAAGCTCTACATCGTCGAGAACCAGGACGGGTCTCGTACACTCATCTGTGGGTCGGCGAACCTCTCCAAGCAGGCCTGGCAGGGAAGCAAGCAAACCAACGTCAACATCGCGTGGCGTACCGATGGGGACACGCCCGTCGACGAGTGGTTCGAACGGCTCTACGCGTTCCACAAGGACTACGCGACGCCGTTCATGGAGGACCTCACCGAGGAGATCGAGGACGCCGAAACGGCAGAAGAAGAGGCGAAGATTTACGATATCTGGCTGGGTGGCGACGAGTTCAGTGATGACCCCATCGCCGAACTAAACGCACGGCTTGACGAAGCAGTTGACGACGACCAAGTCAACACGTACAATGTCGTCACCGACGCCGAGGAAGCAGAAAAGGCGGTGTTCGCAGCTGAAGATACGGACACTGACCCGACCGAGATCAGTCCCGAAAAGCGTGTCCGCCTCTCCCCGCAGGGCCTCGAAGACGCTATCTCGAATCTGGACGACACGCTGTCTGCCAATAACATCAGGATTAACGACGGCGAAATCGTAGCGACACCCGCCGGCATCGCGCGGTACAAAGAGACCTTCACTGGGTATCCTGATCTCAACGTCGATAGAGACGAGAAAAATGTCGGGTTGCGGGTTGACGACTCCGTCCTTGAACTAACAGCGCCACTGCCGGACGATCCGCAGGAAGTCGCTGACGCACTCGACCTGGTCGAGCAGTACATCGAAACTGTCGGCGAGTTCGGTGAAACGCGAACGCCAAAGGAGACGCGGGCACATTTTCACGAAGGAATTATCTACTTCTGCTGGGCTCCGTTCGCTAACTACTGCGCTCATCACTACGCCGAATACGAGTCCGCAGAACTGGACAAGGATCTACCGTTCCTGTTCCTCCACGGTGACAATGACAGCGGGAAAGGCATGTTCCTGCGGTTCGGGACGCGTCTCATCTCGAACGGGTACGTGCAGGAAGTCACGACCGGGGACGACTTCGTCAAAAACAACATCGAGCGCGCTCGTGCGTCGGACACCGTTTTCCCGTACATCGTTGACGACGTGGCGAAGTCGAAAATCGACCGGGACATCATCAAGTCGTACTGGGAGGGGAAGTGGGACGGGTCTATCCAGATGCCGACGTTTATCTTCTCCTCGAACGACTCCACGAAGCCGAAATCCGAACTCCGTACTCGGATGAAGACGCTGGATTTCAACGTTAACTTCTCCGAACTGAAGAAGGACGAACGCGAAGCAGCCGCGCAGATCGCGGGGCAGGCAGACAGTTGTAACCTGTTCCCGTGGTTCGCCCACCTGTTCTTGCAGCGTGATATTTCGCTTCCAGATCAGTCGGATCGGCTCGCGGATGCTCGGGACGTGTTCGCGGAGCTGTACGCGTATGCCGAGAAGGAACCGCCGGAGTACGTTCCGCTGGAGACACCCGCCGAGCAGGAGCACGATCCAGGGCGTCGGAAGTGGATTAGTGCGCTGTCCGACGGGCTTTGTGAACTCGATTTCAAGGACGACGGGCGGATTGTCGCTGATTTCTCGGCACATCTGGACCAGCAGCAATGCTGGGAGTTCCAGAAGGCCACGCCAGCCCATATCCGGGCGGGTATTTACGGGCCGGCGGTTCAGTTTGAAAGCGCGAACAGGTTCCAGAATTGGATTGATGAGCCCAGTGTCATTGAAGATGCACGATGCGATACCGAGACAACCGCTGACGACACCGGTGTGCTGTCTCGGGTCACGCGGCTCGTCCGAGGGTAATAGACATGTCTGATCACTCATCTCACCGGCGGTTCGACGGGACGTTAGTCACGGTACCGTTCGGGGGCGAAAACGTCGAACGGACAGCGCGAAACGAATACCGAATGCTTCTCGACGAGCACGATTCTGAGGATGTGCTCGTCATCACCGGTGCGCCGACGAGCGCAGACACGTTCCGTGAAGCGTTAGGTGAGGAACTGCCGGGCGCGGCGACGCCGTACGTGACGTCGTCGGTGGTGCACGCGACCGATGTCCTCAACCAGACCGATGACCGCGTCATTCTCTCCGACGCCCTACGGCGGGAGCTTCTGTACCGGTTCCTCGCAGACTACGAGTGGGAAACGGAGTACCTCCAACGGGCGTCTGCGCAGCCGTCGTTCATTGAGGACGTGGATGCCGTGATGGGCACGATATCCTGGCAGACGGTCAGGCCTGACGATACTCCAGAACTCCGTGATATCACGGCTGCGCTTGACGCGTTCCACGAATGGCTCGCCGAGCACGGGCATATGGAGCGCGGGCAACTCATCTCGGAAGCGCTCGATGTCCTCACCGGGGATGCCCGCGACAAGGTCGTTGACTTCGACGCGGTGCTCGCGGTCGAGTTTGAGGAGTTCTTCCCGCTTGATCGCGCGTATCTCGACGCACTCGTGGGAGACTGCGACCTCGTCTGTGTTGCCGAAGAGAACGCGAATGTACGCCGGACGTGGGTCGAGACAGGGCCAGTCACGGACTATGTCTCGTTCAACCAATCTCGACGTGGGGCATCGGGGACGCCGTCGACGCGACCAGCCGCGACGGCAGCCTATTTCGCCGACGAAACGGTCCCGGAAGATCCAGAATCCGGGTCGGTGTCCGTCCTCGCTACAGACACCAGTGACGAACAGCTCGCTGAGATTGCGAACGAGATTGAAGCACTCGTCGGGCAGCCGGACTGGGGGTACGACGACATCGCTGTCGCCACGAAGCAAAGTGGTAGTGCTGTTACAGACATTATCGAAGCGTTCGAAGGCACCGGGATTCCAACGGAATCGACAACCGTCACCGGGTTCGGTGACGACCCTGCGATTCGGGAACTCCTCGCGGCCGTTCGGTACCTCACCGACGAGGAAGATGATGTGCCCGAGCACGGTCCGGAGCTCGATACGGACCGCTTAGACCGTGTCAGCGAGACGGAGAGCCTCGAAGACGCGATTCGGTGGTGGGCAACGGACTCCGGGTTAAAAGAGCGGATCGCGGAGCGGGCGGCCCCGTTGGATGCACGGGCGCAGTTCGGGAACGCCCGTCGGACGTTCCGCATGGCCGAGTTCCTCGAAGAGACCGAGTTCGTGGATGCGACGTGGGAATCCTACAAGGAGATGCTCGAACGCGCCCACGAATACGCACCGCAGCAGAATCAGACTAGCGCGACGGATCTCAACGGTGGTGTCCGAGTCGATCACTTGCAAGCGATTAAGAACGAGTCCTTTCGCGCGGTCTTTCTCGTAAATCTCGTCGACAGTGAGTACCCAGGTGACCCGTTCCTGACACGGTTGTTCCCGAGCGAGCGGGTCGCGTCGATGCCAGACTACCCTGGTGTCACGGAAATCGATGGGGCGGATGTGGACGCGACGTTCTCAACGACGTCGACAGCGTCGGGACGACAATTCGCGCAGTACCACACGGAACACGCGCGGCGACGGTTGGCTGTCGGTGCGGGTGCGGCGACAGAGCGGCTATACTGTTGTCTCTACGAGTACGAAGACACGGCCCTCGAAGAGCGGACGCAGGCGTCGCGGTTCCTCACAGCGGCGTATGCGGATCTCCCGTGGGTGACCGAGGCCGATGAGCCATACATTACGAGTGAGCAAGCGGCGGAGAAGTACCTGCTGTCACGGGTTGACGACGCGCTCGCGGAGGTGCGCCGCGCGAACAGTCAGGACGTGACGGTGTCGCTTGACGAGGTCGAAGCGGAACTCGGTGAGATTCAGGACCTCCTTGGACAGAGCGGCTCCCGAGGGGACGAGCTCCGGGAAGCATTGCGTGCACGTGTCGAATTCGCTAACGGGGAGGTGCGACGATGAGTTCGTCGCTCTCCCCGTCGCGGTTAGCGAACTACGCGACGTGTCCGCGGCTGTATGACTACCGCCACGCGCAAGACGTGAACGCGCCGGACCGTACAGAACTGTATCTCAACCAAGGAACGATCTACCACGAAACTATTGAAGACGTGTGTGATGCGACTGACCGCGATGACGACCCGGAGACAATACACGACCGGGCGATGCAGGTCTTCGATGCGAAGTGGGACGAACACAGCACTCCGGACGACTACGAATCTGCTGCGCATCAGGAGTACCAGCGAGCTGAGAACCGCGCTGCCATCGCGTCGTTCTTCGATCCGGACGGCAGTGACGGGATCGAGCACGCTCGCTACTCGGTCGCTACGGAATGCTGGGTGGAGTGCGAGGTGGATGGTCGAGAACTCCACGGGAAAGCTGACAACGTCATCCGAACTGACGACGGACTCCACATTTTCGACTACAAGCGGAACACGAACGGGGTTCTTTCGTCGGGGACGGCCGAGTACCTTGGCGACCATCTCGACGGGGAAGCCCACGAACCGAAGCGGGTCCGGAACGCATTCCAGACGGCGACATACGCCGAAGGCGTGAAGAACGAACCCTTCTACGAGGACGGGATGGAGGTCCGGTTCAGTTTCTACGGGATCCTCAACAGCACGTCGTTCGAGAGTACTCCAAGCGGATACGACGTGTCCGCGCGCGGCTGGCCTCGGGAAACCACGGAAATCTACGAGGAGCACTACGACACGATCTGGGCGCTCATCCGGGACGCCCACGATGGCATCACGAGTGAGACGTACGAACCGGACCTGCTCGACCTTATCACGGAGGAGGCGTGCCCGGACTGCGACTATCGAGAAATGTGTGCTGACCGACTGCCCACGGAGGTGCAACGATGAGCGACGAGGCCGAATACCCGTCCTGGTTCCCGGTACCGGAGGCAGATGTCTCACCAGAGCCCCAACAGGAGTCGATTATCGACTCGGACGCGTACCCGATGCGTGTCCTCGCCGGCGCAGGCACGGGCAAGACGTTCACGATGGTGCGGAAGATCGAGCACCTAATCGACGAGGAAGACGTCTCGCCGGACCGGATTCTCGCGTTGACGTTCACGAACAACGCGGCGGACTCGATGCGGGAGAAGCTTAACGCGAAACTCGGGACAGCGGGGTACGACATCGACGCGTACACGTACCACTCGATCTGTAACGAGATCCTCACTGACTACGCCTACGAAGCCGGGATCGACCCGGACTTCGAGGTCGCCACGGATGCCGAGAAGTACGCGATCGTGCTGGATGTTCTGGACGACATCGAGTACCGGTCGGTCAAACCCAACGTGTACGGCAGCGACGGGTACGCGTCCGGAGCAGCGTCGAAGTTGCTCAACTTCATCGGGTCGATGAAGCGCAGCGGCATCTCGCCAGAGGACATCGACGCGTTCCTCGGGCCCGCCGACCGCGTCTACGATCTCGCCGACCTTCCGGAGCGCATCGAAACGATTGCCAGCGATCATCTCGGCGGCCGGTCCGTGTCGAGCGTGCTGGACTCACTTCCCGATGTGCGCGAAGAGCTCGCCGCGGAACGCGACGCATTAGGAACTGACGGGATCGAAGCCAGTACTCGGGATTTCCTCGACCGGCTCGTCGATCTGTGTGATGTGCTTGAAACCGTGTTCGAGACCCACCAGGATGGCGAGCGTGACCTGCCAGACAACGCGTACAAACTCCCGAAGTACCTGTTCGGAGGGTACGCAAGCGGTGCTCCGAAAGGGATCCCGGACGATCTGGATCTTGAACTCACGGATCACCTCGACTCGTTCATTTCCGACTGTCTTGATGCCCGAGATCTCACCGCAGGGTACGCTGCGTACGAGCGAGAACTGGACGAGCGCAATCTCATTGACTTCGACGGTCTGGTGGTCGAGACGGCTGCGCTGATGGATTCGCCGGTTGGTGAGGAAATCGCCGAGCGGTGGGACTACGTATTCTGCGACGAGTTCCAAGACACGGATCGCCTTCAGTTCGACCTCGTCACGTCACTCGTTACCGACGATAATCTGTTCGTCGTCGGGGACGACGATCAGGCGATCTACGAATGGCGCGGCGCGAACGTCGCCAACATCACTGACGAACTCGACCGCGCGTTCGCCGCACTCGAAGATGAACCGTTAGAAGAGAACTTCCGGTCCCGACAGCCGATCCTCAACCTGGCGAACGACGCGATTCAGAAGCTCGATCACCGCGAACGACACAAGACACTGAAACGCGTCGACGAACCTGCGTACGACGGCGACACCGTCGCAACCGTCGAACTGCCGGACGAGGACGATGCGGATGGTGCGACCCAGCTTCGCACCATCGTCCAGAATCTAGTGAGCGGCGCAGCAGCAAACCTCGACGAGGCGTACGATCCAGGCGATATCGCGTTACTCGTCCGGAAGAACGCCCACGCGACACCCGTCATCGAGGAATTCGAAGACGCTGGCATCCCGTACCAAGTTGCTGGCGATCTGGCCACGGAATCAGTCGGTGTCGGCACCGTGACCGCCTACCTGAAGGCGCTCGCACGCCCCGAAGACGAGGTGAGCTGGAACCGCGTCCTCCTGATGCGGTACCGTCTGTGCGACGCAGACCTCCGCACGCTCAACGCGGGAGACGAGCCTCTCGTGGACACACTCCGAGAGACACCACTCGACGAGTTCGAAGAACCTGACCGCGTCGCAGAAGCCCGCGAACACGCCACGGAACTACTCGATATCCGTGATTCGGCGTCGCTCAGTCACCTGTACCGCGAACTCACCGACATCACGAACATCGAGTGGTATCTCAGCGAACAGGAGCGCCGGGATCTCGCCCAACTGGTGGACGTCATCGAACAGTACGGGGATAGTGCCGTCCAACCTCCGCTTACCCCGGAGTTCATCGACTCGCTCGAACACTACGACTCCCTGTTTGACGAGAGTGGCTCGACACCGACGAGTCAGCCGGACATCGCCGACGACGCTGTCAACGTGATGACCATCCACAAAAGCAAGGGCCTAGACTTCCCGGTCGTTCTCATCCCACAAGTCACAGCTAATGAATGGGCCCCGAGCTCACGTACCTACGACGCGCTCGAAACCAGCCTCTCGGATGGCGCGGAAGCAGCGTTCGCGCAGGACTTCGTCGAGCGGGATGCTCGTGAGACCCGCCGCGTGTTCCACGTCGGAATCACCCGTGCCGAAGACGTCCTCGTCCTGCAGGGTGGCAGCGAAGAAGACGACAATGGTGAGGGCGAAAACTCTGTTTCAGAGATGGTTGACGAAATGCTTCCATCTCAAATCCCATGGCAGCCAAAGCGAGGACACCTCCCGCTCTGGAGCGATGTCCAAGAGTGTCTCCCGGACGAGACGGCAAACTGGACTGACACACTGGCCAGCGAGACAGTCGGCGATGTTGGTGGGACCGTCAATCACGACGGCGAAGAACTCGCAGTCGAAGCTGCGCGCGGCCGCGTGCTAGACTTCGCAACAGCCACTCTCAACGGAGCTCTCTCACCGAGCGCCGAGCGAGAGACACTCCAAGTGACGTCGCTGAACGGCCCGTCGGAACCGTCGCCGCCGCTCTCGCACAGCTACACGTCGCTGGCCGCCTACGAGGAATGCCCGCGGAGCCACTACCTGGACTACGTGGTCAACGCATTTCCCGACTATCAGGAAGCGACGAATGAAGCCCGAGATGGTGTTCCGCAACGTGAGATCGGGTTGCTATTCCACGACACTGCAGAGCAAGCCGCGAAGCAAGATATAGAACGGCGTAAGGAGTGGTACGAGATCTGTGAGCGTCTCGCCAGTCAACGACGCGCAGAGGACGCGCTCCCGCCGGCGAAACAGTGTATCGACCGGTACTTCGAGTTAGACCTTCCCAGCTACGAGCTCATCGATGCGGAGCGAGAGTTCGAACTTGACATCAATGGCCACGAACTCATCGGTTACATCGACGCCGTCTACCGAACGCCGGATGGTGAGCTTCTCGTCATCGACTACAAGGCGACTGAGCGTCACCGCGACTTACACGACGACAAGCAACTCCCGATCTACCTCTTAGCGTGCCGTGATCTATATGACGAGCCAGTGACGCGCGCCGGGTACGCGTACGTTGGTGAGATCGGGCCGAAAGTCGAAGCGCGAACGTTCTGCGACGGTGACCTAGAAGTGGTTCGGAACGATGTACTGGAGTCGATGAACCGTATTGCTGAATTCTCCTTCGGCCAGTACACAGCTGGCGAGCACTGTCAGTGGTGTCAACACAACCAACTGCCCTGCGCACCAGACTCGTTTACCGTTGGCCCAGGGTTCGAGGAGTAAATATTGACACCACGCGAAGTCTCTCGACGCACGTTGTAACCACGTTCGGGGATGTGTGACAAGAAGCCGCCTGCGAGGGATTCGATCTGGCATGATCGATCCGTACTTGGAAGTCGGCCGCTGGTGGCACGAGGAAGAGGAAATCAATATCGTCGGGCTGGCACCGAATGACGACTGGGTACTCCGACACCAATCTATGGGAAATTCTTTGACTGGCCGGCTAACTAACTCAGGAGCGGTTCTCGGCTTGCCTCTGTCGTGTCTTTGGAAAGCCTTCGCGCTATACTGGGATTACAAAAACTTCATTGATGAACTCCCCTCCATATCGGCCTGCGCGCGCGGTGGTTCACCATTGATTCGCCGCTGACTCTTGGCAATCGGGGTACTCAATTGCCCTTATTGGCGATATGGTCGTGCTGTCAGTTGGGTGTCCACGCTGTGGGTCCGAATTTGGCTTCTAACGGCCTGTAGCGTTAGAATCTCGGACTCAGGGGGCGAGGGTTTATAACTGCCAGATTCATGATGGCAGGCTACCCCGATGTTAGATGAAACGAACCTTCGACGCTGCCGTACAGACACCCCAGTAGATCTGGAATTGGCCCTGAGTAAAGCGGAAATGGCAGATATATCACCGATAACTCCTGCTGCGCCTGATCATCAGTGGGTAGATAAGGATCACGGGATACCCGAGTTCAGCCGGTCAGTTGACACCGACCGCCTCGCCGAGATCATCACAACGGTAGCTGATCGACTCGCACCTGCTTTCGCTGAGATCCCAGACTCACTCCACGGACGAGTCGATACGTGGTGTCTGTCTCACGGATACAATGATGCGACTACCAGTGTTAGGAAACGCCTCGTCGCCCGCCAGGCCGTGCTCAACCGGTTGTTAAAGGTCACTGTGTATGAGTGGCATCATCGACGTGGTGAGTTGCCGGAGTTCCCTGCCGATACTTGGGAGATAATTCAAAGTGTTGCAGAGGTTGGGGCGAATCCAGGGTTCGGAGAGTGCGTGTTGGATTATTTCCTTCTCCATGTCGATGAATCGGAGATGGAGGTCATCGACGAGAATCGAGATCGGTTGCTTGCGTCCACGCAACCCGCGGAAGACATCGGACGACTCTACGAGGCAGTAATCCCGAAGGAATACCGGCAGTCGCTTAGCCAGTTCAGGACACCACCTGACATCGGTCAGTTGATGCGGTTATGGGCAGGGGAAAGTGACAACACCGTCGTTGATCCTGGGATGGGTGCTGGCGTCTTATCGAGCCCATTTCATCCAGATTGGCGATTGAGTACCGATTCAGCACGCGTAATCGGGATTGATCAGAGCCAGCTCGCCCTCCTTATGGGAAGCACTGCGCTGACCTTGTACGGGCAACCACACGAACTGCTTGAAACGGATTTCTTCAATATCCCATCATCAGATCTGCAGCAGGATCTGGATGCACTCGTCTGTAACCCGCCCTATACGGAAGGAGATGCACTCCCGGATTGGTACAAAGAACGGATTAACACGCAACTGGAGAAGACCACAGGACTCGAAATCAGTGCTCGGTCACCGCTCCATGCCTACTTTATATACCACTCACACGCTTTCCTGTCGCCGAGCGATCGTGCGGCCTTCATCACCCCTCAAAGCTTCCTCAGCAACCGATACGGAGAGTCACTCAAACAGTTCCTCCTCGACAACTACGCAATCAAAGCCTTCGTAC
>Ga0306885_100581_pt1 | contig 10958 bp, 3 predicted proteins | sample AntDeeMetagen134_FD_190434 | JGI IMG/M metagenome (GOLD analysis project Ga0306885, IMG submission 190434) | Saline lake microbial communities from Deep lake, Antarctica - Metagenome #134 (v2) (version 2) | ecosystem: Environmental > Aquatic > Non-marine Saline and Alkaline > Saline | place... | reverse complement strand
TCGGATTTTTGCGGACGCAAAAATCCTAGTGTCGGATTTTTGCGTTCGCAAAAATCCGAGCGCTTATTACGCTTTAGTGCGAAGGTCGCATATTACGCTGAAGCGTAATATGCGCTAGGATTTGTCCGCGGACAAATCCGACTTCAGGTCGCTTATTACGCTAAAGCGTAATAAGGTCGCTTATTACGCTAAAGCGTAATAAGGTCGCTTATTACGCTAAAGCGTAATAAGCGCTCGGATTTTTGCGGACGCAAAAATCCGACACTAGGATTTTTGTAGGTCCGCTAGGAGAGCGGACCTACAAAAATCCGACGTAGGTCGCATCCCTCACGGGTTTGCGTACGCAAATTATGCGCTAGGAATTCGCGATCGTGATCGCGAATTCCGACTGAGCGCTTCGCAGAGCGCAAGCGCTCCGTAATAAGCGACCTCGACCCCCCTACGGGGGGAGAGCGGACCTAAAGAAAATTATATCGAAGAAAATCTTCGATTTTCTTCGAGATCTCCGCGTTTTTCGTCGAAAAACGCGGACATATATAATTTTCTTTAGGTCCGCTCTCCCCCCGTAGGGGGGTCCCCGTGAGGGGGTCGCTTACCCCCCCTTCGGGGAGGGACGCTAAAGCGTAATAAGGTCGCTTACCCGTGAGGGACGCTTTAGCGTCCCTCACGGGTAAGCGCTCGGATTTTTGTAGGTTCGCTCTCCTGCCCATATCCCGCCCCGTGAGGGGGTCGCTTATTACGCTTTAGCGTAATAAGCGCTAGGATTTTTGCGGACGCAAAAATCCGACGGAGGACGCGTCCCCCGCCAGGGGCGGGGGACGCGCTCGTAATTGGCGTCCCTCACGGGGCGTCGTAATTGGCCCCGTGAGGGGCGCCAACCCGTGAGGGACGCCGGCGGACCCGTCCCGCCAGGGGCGGGACGGGTCCGACCCAATTCCGACTCTACGAGCGAACCTACCCCCCCTATATATATAAGGGGGGGAGCGACGATCCCCTATATATATATATATATAAGGGGATCGTTCGCTCGTACGAGAAAACTCGAATATTTTGCCCCCGCGGATATAAGGGGGGGAAAATTCGACTTTTGAGAAAGGGGGGTTCGAAGTCTTCGACTTGTTAAAGGACGGCCCTATATATATTATATATAGGGCCGAAGGGTGGAGAGTTTCGCGCCTGACGCGAAACTCCCTTCGACAAGCGCTGCGGGGCTATTCGCTAGGACAGCGTCCTCGCTACTAGCCCCGCTATTCGCGAGGACAGCGTCCTCGCGACTAGCCCCGCTATTCGCTAGGACAGCGTCCTCGCGACTAGCCCCGCTATTCGCGAGGCTAGGTTCGCGAGGAGAGTCGGAATTGGGTCGGATTTCGCGTCCCTCACGGGTTAACCCGTGAGGGACGCCTAATTAGGCGTGCGCCAATTAAGACGCTGTCGGACCCGTGAGGGCGCCCCCCTGACGGGTCAACCCGTGAGGGAGGCGCCCTCACGGGTCCGACCCTATTACGACTCCCCCCAAAGGGGGAGCGAACCTAGCCTCGTGAATAGCGGTTACGCGTCCCTCACGGGTAGGTCTTCGTCAATTACGAGCCCGGATTTGTCCGCACGTGGACAAATCCGACTATTCGCTCGGACTGTGCAAAAATACGAAGGAGGTCGCCTCCCTGACGGGGCAAACCCGACAGGGACGCTAACCCGTGAGGGAGGCGCTCGGAATTTGCCCCGTGAGGGACGCGTCGGAAGACTCCCCCCCCCCCCCCCCCCCCCCCCTACGGGGAGGGGGAGAATTCCGACTCTCCGAGCGAACCTAGCCTCGCGAATAGCGGTGACGCGTAAAAGGTCTTCGACAATTACGCGCCCGGATTTGTCCGCGTGTGGACAAATCCGACCATTCGCTCGGACCACGCAAAAATCCGACGGACTCGCGACTTTTTGTGTTGTTGACCTAGTCCTGCCTGAGTTAACTACTGCCGGGATTTGTGACAACATATACATCATCGTCAAGGTTTCCTTAGAGTATTGCCAATGAGGGACCAATCTCGGTTAAGACACCAAGGAGCTAGTAGGCAAAGTCCTCAGGCGTAACTTACGTTATGTCAAAAACGGAAATCAAGGTTGAAGCTTTGTAACAAGGAGTGTTTTACCAAACACCCTTAATTTAACCTATCGTGCCTTAAGCGTACTGTACTCGCTTTTAGGGCGCATTGATCCTTAAGTGCTTGTCGAAGGGAGTTTCGCGTCAGGCGCGTAACTCCCTTCGAGCAACTCGCAGATATTCGACCCCCCTTTTCTCGAATATTTTCAATATCGAAGATATTGAAAATATTCGAGAAAAGGGGGGTTCTGAAGTCTGCGACTTGCTGGCGGATCCAGTCGTTAAAAAGGAGGTCAGTGTCTTATTTGATAACACGCTTTAAGGAGTCTTCGTACACTATTTCTCTTTAAAGGTTGTACAAAACTTACGCACAAAACTAAAAAAAAAGACTTGTAATTTTGATAATACATAATAGAATTATACATATACACAAAAAATGAAAAAAAAAACGTCGAGTCCACCTTTAACCTTTAGGGTAACGGAGTTAAAGTAAACATCGTAAACCCCGCGGTAAAAAATAAAAAAAAAAAGTCACTTGGCGTGAGAAGCCCCCCTCCCCGTGAGGGGGGCCAAACCCGTGAGGGACGCACTAATAATTTTTTCTTCGTGACTCCAATAGGTCTACCACAGATTAATATTAAAGTACGACTTTTACTGTATTTTTGTATAGATCTTGGTAAGTAATTTATTTCATCCCTATATAAATTTATAGAACGAAGCAAATTATCCTTTAACAATTGTGAATTTTATTTACATTTAGTGTCCTTACCGAAGGGGGTCATCGAAGGGGCTTTTTAGAATACAATAAGTTTAAGTATAGAATTAATAGCTTTTCGAACTTGAAATTTTTTTTATTTCATTTTTTAGATTTTCGCTCTGTGTTTGACTAAATAAAATTAGACTATTTTATATAAAAGAACTACCCCCTCACGGGCCCGTGAGGGGGTATCTGGCGTGCCTCTAATAGGCACGCCACTTTTCTTTTATGTAGGTACCCCTCACGGGTCCCATATATAAGGGAGCGGAGGACGCCTCCCTGACGGGTTTGACCCCCCCCCCGTAGGGGGGAGGGACGCAAACCCGTCAGGGAGGCGCTCGGTATTGGCGTAAGCAGCGTCCCTCACGGGTTGCCTGGACGACCCTATTTGTATAGGGTCGTCCAGGACAACCCGTGAGGGACGCTGGTACTCGCGACGATCCCCTTGTCGAATAAATTTCGTATACTCGCGAGAGGGAGGCAAAATCCTACCCAATTACAACTCTACTCGCGAACCTACCCCCCTTATATCCGCGGGGGGAGCGAATAGTGCGAAGCGTCAGGTCGCTTATTACGGGTCCCTTCGGGACAGGACCCCGTGAGGGGCGCTCCTAGTCTATTCGCGAGTATAAGATAAATAATTCTTATTTATTTAACCGCATTTGACTTATTTTAATGCTTTTATCTATATAGCTGTATGAAGTTGATAAACATCCTAATGTATTATTAAAACGCGGTTAAATAGATGAGACAAACTTTTTAATAAATAATTTTCTAGTTTTATTAAGCATAGTAACTCCTACTTAAGGGTAGCATAAAATAGATACTAATGCTTCACTAAGTGGTAGTTATAAGCTGCCGTTTTAGGGGAGCGCAACCGCGGAACCTCTTGCCCGAAATAAAAAGAGAAAAAAAAAAGAAACTTAATAGAGCTTTTTGTTGTAATTCAACTCTTTTCAAAATTATTAAAAATTTATAGTTCTCATTAAGAATAAGTCTATTTGAATACTAAAAAAAAATAGAGTTAAGAAGACACTTATTTAAAATAAATCTAATATTTAGATTGTGCCTTACCTAAGCGGCCCCCGGCTTATATTTTTTTCTTCTTGGGTGCTAAGGTCGCGTAATTCTCGCCCTCACGGGCCTCCCCCCTACGGGGGGGGGCAAACCCGTGAGGGACGCAAACCCGTCCCGCCAGGGGCGGGGGAGGCGCCCTCACGGGCGAGAATTACGACGTAGACGCCAATTCTGCACTCGGATTTGTGCCACGACGGCCGCGGATACCCGTCCCGCCAGGGGCGGGGGAGGCCGTCGGGAAGCGCCCCGTGAGGGGCGCTCCTTAATATGCGATCTTCGCTCCCATATATATGTATATATGTATATATGTATATATGTATATATGGGACCTCCGCTCTGCGATCTCCGCTCCCATATATATGGGACCCGTGAGGGGGACCTACGGATTTAGCCAAAATTACCCGTGAGGGAGGCGAAATCCTACCCAACCCTTGAGGGAAGCTGGCGGACCCGTCCCGCCAGGGGCGGGGGAGGCCGCCCTCACGGGCCTCCCCCCTGTGGGGGGGGGCCTAATACGACCCAATTAAGACTTAAAAAAAAATTGGCACAAAAACTTCCACAACAAAATATATAAGACTTTACGGAAGCAAAGCTGCTATTTGAAAAGCCGTTCCCTTTTAAGTACAAGTAATCTACTTGTATATAGCTTGTTAGTGTTAAAAAACCAAATTAGCATCTTATGCATATTTATGGGGGCTCATTTTAAGCATAATTAGGCAAATACAATAGTGGTGTGCTTTGTGCATCCATTAATATATTTATATATACCTAATATATATGAAATTGAATTTCAAAGTTTTTCTTAACTCCTACCTAAAAATCAGATGACTGAAGCAACAGAAAAAGAAACAAAGGATGCTACTATGTCGATTCAATCTATTTCTTTTAATATAGATTTAGTCAAATATCCTGTTATTACAGAAAAAACATATTTAGCATTATATAAGAATCGCCAATACACGTTTGATATTGATAAACGCTTAACTAAAACTCAAATTAAAAAATTATTTTCTAATTTATTTGATGTGAATGTTATTGCGGTTAATACACACATACCACCTCGTCAACAACTTCGTGTTGGTATGGCACAAGGTTTTCGTCCCTCTTTTAAAAGAGCTATTGTAACCTTAAAAGAAGGACAATCGATTAATTATAATTTAAAACCTAAATCGTAAATTGGCTCAAATTAGTATCCGTAATTAACTAATAACGATTTTAATTAATCTTTACTGACCGCTCCGCTATAAATTTCTATTGACGATGTTTTATAGGTCCCCCTCACGGGTCTCCTGCCCCCCTCACGGGCCCCCGTAGGGGGGTCCCCGTGAGGGGGTCGCTTACCCCCCCTTCGGGGAGGGACGCGCCGCCCCAGCGTCCCTCACGGGTAAGCGCTCGGATTTTGGTAGGTCCGCTCGCTGAGCGAACCTACAAAAATCCGACGGAGGACGCGTCCCCCGCCAGGGGCGGGGGACGCGCTCGGAATTGGCGTCCCTCACGGGGCGTCTCCCCCGCCAGGGGCGGGGGACGCCGGCGGACCCGTCCCGCCAGGGGCGGGGGAGGCCCCCGTCCCGCCAGGGGCGGGGGAGGCCAATTCCGACCCAATTCCGAGCGCATAAATTGCGTACGCAATTTATGCGACCTCCGTCGGATTTTTGTAGGTTCGCTCAGCGAGCGAAGCTCTCCGAGCGAATCTAGCCTCGCGAATAGCGGGGCTATTCGCTCGGACGGACGCAAAAATCCTAGCGCTTATTACGCTTTAGCGTCCCTCACGGGTAAGCGACCTCTGGGGATATGGGCAGGAGAGCGGACCTAAAAACTCGAATAATTTCTCCCCCGAAGGGGACCCGCCGGTACCGGCGGACGAAAAATTCGACTTTTGAGAAAGGGGGTTCGAAGTCTGCGACTTGCGTCGGAATTGTCCCCCTCACGGGCGGGGACAAGACAATTCCGACACAAGCGCTCCGGGGCTATTCGCGAGTACGAGTTTCTCGAATAAATTGAATATTCAATTTATTCGAGAAAGATGTTTAATATCTTCGATATTAAAAACTTCGACTTTTATAAAAAAATTTTAATTTTTTTTTTCATAAAAAAGACTGTTATAACTTCGTTATATGGATTAATCATATGTAAATCGAGGTATTGGATATTTATTCCATCATAGATTATAAAACTATTTGTATAAAACGGAATTAATTAATTGAATTAAAAACATTCGTCGTCGAATAAATATTAATTATTTTTTATATAGATTTATATATATATATTATGGAAATATATATATTTTTTTTGTACTACCTATCGAAGAAAATCCTATATTTATAGGATTTTCTTCGAGATCTCCGCGTTTTTCCTATATATAGGAAAAACGCGGACATAGTTTTATAAAAGTGAATGTTGAATTTCCTTCCTTTGTTAAAAGATTTATTAAAATCTTTTTAATTAGAGTTATTCTAATAATATGCTTATATTATGTATAAAAATTGGTCCTTAGTGCTCTCACTATTACGAAATCAAAGTTTGCGTACTAAGGAGACTAGTGTATTTGCGCGGGCGCGACACTCGTACTAACTTCTCTCCAAACATAACCCGATTGTAGAGTTGCGCACGGAACTTGATTTCTTTTCCTCCAATGTGCTTATGGCGGCGCGGGCTACGAACGCCCGCCAAATTTTAAAATATTCCCCCTTAAGGCGAATATTTTATATAAAATATATACAAATGTTGCACACTATATAATGGATAAAGTAATGCAGTTTCCTATAAGTATATTTTTATCGAAGAAAATTATATAGAATTTTATATCCCCCTAATATATATATATAAGGGGGGGGAAAAGTAGAATAATACCTCCCCTTATATATATATATATATATTAGGGGATATAGCAGATATTTAAAACTTCGACTTTTTTCTAGTACTCGCGAATAGACTCGGAGCGCCCCTCACGGGGTCGAAGGGAGTTTCGCGCCCCCCCTCACGGGGAGGGAGGCGCGAAACTCTCCACCCTTCGGCCCGCCCCATATATATGGGGCGGGGAAGCAACTCGCAGATCCCCTCACGGGCGACCCCCCTTTCTCAAAAGTCGAATTTTTACCCCCTTATATCCGCGGGGGAGAAAATATTCGAGTTTTTAGGTCCGCTCGCAGAGGTCGCTTACCCGTGAGGGACGCTAAAGCGTAATAAGCGCTAGGATTTTTGCGTCCGTCCGAGCGAATAGCCCCGCTATTCGCGAGGCTAGATTCGCTCGGAGAGCTTCGCTCGCTGAGCGAACCTACAAAAATCCGACGGAGGTCGCATAAATTGCGTACGCAATTTATGCGCTCGGAATTGGGTCGGATTTGGCCTCCCTCACGGGGGCCAAATCCGCCGGCGTAATTGGCGCACGCCAATTACGACGCATACGCCAATTCCGACTCTACGAGCGAACCTACCCCCCCGAAGGGGGGGAGCGACGATCCCCTAAGGGGATCGTTCGCTCGTACGCGTTTTTCGTCGAAAAACGCGGACATACCAATAAATCCAATGTTCTGAGTACAGCTATTTGAATATAGGATATAGCTATATCCTATATCTATACCTATTCTTTGCGTTTTCTTACTGTTATTTGACTCATTATTGAATTATATATATATATGAATTCATATGTATATTAGACATCTATATTTTAATACCTTATCTTATCGAGATATAAGATACTTATCAAAAAAGTATAAGTATCTAATGGGACTTATTATCGTCCCTGTTGTAAAATTAGATTTTACTCTCCTTTAATTTTTATGCATCAATTGATTTGATGCAATCTTTTTAACGTACTCGCGAATAGACTCGGAGCGCCCCTCACGGGGTCGAAGGGACCCGTGAGGGGAACTCGCAGTTCTTCGACCCCCCCTTTTCTCGTACGAGCTAACGATCCCCTTAGGGGATCGTCGCTCCCCCCCTTCGGGGGGGTAGGTTCGCTCGTAGAGTAGGAATTGGCGTATGCGTCGTAATTGGCCCCGTGAGGGGCGCCAACCCGTGAGGGACGCCGGCGGATTTGGCCCCCGTCCCGCCAGGGGCGGGGGAGGCCAAATCCGACCCAATTCCGAGCGCGTCCCCCGCCCCTGGCGGGACGGGTTTGCGTCCCTCACGGGGCAAACCCGTCCCGCCAGGGGCGGGGGACGCGTCCTCCGTCGGATTTTTGTAGGTTCGCTCTCCTGCCCATATCCCGCCCCGTGAGGGGGTCGCTTACCCGTGAGGGACGCTTTAGCTTAATAAGCGACCCCCTCACGGGGACCCCCCTACGGGGGCCCGTGAGGGGGTCCCCGTGAGGGGGTCCCCGTGAGGGGGTCCCCGTGAGGGGGTCCCCGTGAGGGGGTCCCCGTGAGGGGGTCCCCGTGAGGGGGTCCCCGTGAGGGGGACCTATAAAACATCGTCAATAGAATTTTTATCTAGTTTTTTATTGCCTACTGCTAGATTCGAACTAGCGAACCATCGGCTTATGAAACAGACGCTCTACCACTGAGCTAAGCAGGCTTTACTTTGTATAGTTTTTGAACTATTAATATAGTTAATATTATAAATAGAATATAACATATTTAATTTTTTCATTATTAACATTTGAAGTTTTTGGCGGTGCGGCTTCGCCGCACGTGAGCGGTAAAGCACGTACTTAAAAAACGCTTCCGCTTAGATAGGTAGCGATCTACATAGCGCCCCCAGGGCCCGTGGAGGGGGCCACATCTAATTAAGGCCATTTGGTGGCGAATACACCCCTTGAGCTATTTTGATCAGCTCTGAAAAAAAGAAAAAACTTTTAGTGTGCGTGGTGGCAAGCGAAGACCCGCAGCGCTCCCGCTATTGAAAACGCAACTCGCGCTTTGATTATAAATCTACAGGGAATACCAAATAACACCGTAGAAGCCCGTCGACTAAATAAGTACATTTAATATTAGGACTTCAACTATGGAGTTCCGGCTTACCTAAGGACGCCCTCTTACCAAAGAAAACGTAAAGCGGCCGTAGGTCTTTAAACGTTGTTTAACTCTTTGATGGAGTTTTGTTTTTTATTTTATATGTTAAAATAATACAAAGAAAATTTCAATTGAAATTTTGTATCGCACATTTTGTCTTCTGATTCTTTTATAAAAATAAATTTATACAATTAATTAAAATAACAATAATTTTGTAGGTCCCCCTCACGGGTCCCATATACCCATATATATGGGAGCGGAGGTAGAAGAGCGGAGGTCGCAGAGCGGAGGTCGCAGAGCGGAGGTCGCAGAGCGGAGGTCGCAGAGCGGAGGTCGCGTAATTTGCCCCGTGAGGGACGCATACCCGTCCCGCCAGGGGCGGGGGAGGCGCCCCTCACGGGGATAATACAGCCCGCGGATTTGTCCGTAGGACAAATCCGCCCCAAAAACGAAACCCCGTGAGGGGCGCTCCGTAATATGTAACCTTTGCACTAAGTTGATACGTATCGGTGGATACTCGTTTTGCAAAGAAGTTTAAAGGGGGAGGTAGCAACCTATTTCTAAAATTTGTTTAAGCGCCTTTATAGGTTTTTGTTAACGAGGCTAGACTATACATCTAACGGATACAACGTTCAGTACACAAATAAAATAGATAATATTTGTTATTGACACCTACGATCCCTTTACACGCTCCCCTAACTTTTAGATTTTTTATCCATAAATGCATAATTTTTATTATATGAGTCTTACTCTAGTTTTACAATTACTAGCACTATTTAGTGTTGTAGCTGCAGGGCCTATTGTTGTTGTATTATTATCTGTTCGCGGTGGTAATCTTTAATGTATAATTCTTCTCTAGAACAATAGTTTAATTTAAGCGTGCCCTCGAGATTATCGCTCGTACATAGTGCTTATGCCCACCTACAGGTTAGCAGCTCCAGCCTTAATTAACAATAGGTAATTCTTTTATCTTTATATTGTAATTATTATTAACGAGTACTAAGGTCAGGAGGCAACCTCCTGACCTACAATTTGGCAGAATTGTCCCCTCTTCGGGGAGGCCCACCCGTGAGGGACCCGCGCGTCACCCGTGAGGGGAGCTCCGACCCCCATATAAATAGGACGCGACATACGCAAACCCGTTAGGGAGGCGCAATCCGTATATATATAAACTATATATTTATATATATAGTTTATATATATACGGATTTTTACGTGTACTCGCGAATAGACTCGCTATTAGCTCCCCCCCGCGGATATAAGGGGGGGTAGGTTCGCTCCCCCTTTGGGGGGAGTAGGAATTGGGTCGTATTTAGCCTCCCTCACGGGTTGACCCCCCCCGCAGGGGGGAGGGAGGCTAAATCCGTAGGTCCCCCTCGCGGGATATGGGCAGGAGAGCGAACCTACAAAAATCCGACGGAGGACGCCTCCCATATATATGGGACCCGTGAGGGGGACCTAGAAAAAAAAAACCGACCCAACCCGTGAGGGAAGCGATCTCGCCTAAGAGAGGCTACCCACGAGTTTTTCCCCGAAACGACGTTTAGGACAAAAATCCGACGCTAGCGTCTTAATGGGGTAACGCTTCCTAATTGTCCAGGACAATTAGGCCCGAATAGCTAGCGCTCCGTAATAAATGACCTTCGCACAGACAACGAATAATTCGCCGAAGACAAGCGCTTCACCAAGCCCCTCTGTCTCTTAGTGGAGGGGTACCCCAGAATATACGCTAAAAAAGCCTATAGTTTCAAATGTGAATAGAACATATCGCGGAAATATCACTCACTTTAGATAGTGATATTTCCGTGAACATAGGTCTTCGGACATATTTATTTACGACTAAAAATTTGAATACAGTACTATTTCTATTAATATATTCGTTTTTCATTTCGAAGAAAATCCTATATTTATAGGATTTTCTTCGAGATCTCTAGGTCCGCTCTCCTGCCCCAGAGGTCGCTTATTACGGAGCGCTTGTCGAAGGGATTTTCGCGTCAGGCGCGAAAATCCCTTCGAGCAACTCGCAGATCTTCGAACCCCCTTTATCAAAAGGGGGTTCGAAGTCTGCGACTTGCGCTCT
>Ga0306885_100576_pt1 | contig 10995 bp, 11 predicted proteins | sample AntDeeMetagen134_FD_190434 | JGI IMG/M metagenome (GOLD analysis project Ga0306885, IMG submission 190434) | Saline lake microbial communities from Deep lake, Antarctica - Metagenome #134 (v2) (version 2) | ecosystem: Environmental > Aquatic > Non-marine Saline and Alkaline > Saline | place... | reverse complement strand
CCGAGGTTGTTGGCGGGCTGGTGACCACGACAGTCGGATCGAGCAGGATGTACGCCGTCGATTGTGTGCGGGTGTCAGAGTACGTTCCGATGTGGCCCGTGAGGACGTACTCGCGAACACCGCGCGTGAAGACCGTTGGGTGTTCGTGGCAGTCTGTACCACACATGATGTAGCCGACCGCAAATTCGGGTTCGCCCGCAGCCCGGTAGGCGTACGCAGTGATGTCGTCGCCTTCGTGGAGAAGTTGTCCGCACACCTGGCAGGCTGGTCGTCCCGTGTCGAGTGGGATGTGTGAGAGTTGCTGGAGATCGTGTTTGGCGAGGTCTGTGAGCGAGAGAGGGACGTCGTCGTGTGCGTCAGTCATTGCACTCCTCCACAATGGTCTCGTAGAAGCCGCTGAATGCGTCAGCGCACGCACGACAAAGCGGGCCGTCGAAGGCGGCGTCGTAGCCGTCGGCTGCGCGTTCACAAAGGCGACATCCGTGTCTGTGGGTGGGCGATACGTCGATCGTCTCGCAGGGCTTAAGCCCTGCAGTTGCCAGCATTAGCATGGTTCTGTGTCACTGCACAGAACCCGTCCCGGCCGGGTGTTGGCGCACCGCAGCCGGGGTTTCTACACTTTCTCATTAGCCGAGAGTTCGTCACTTGGGCTCTGTAGTTGCCACTAGAATCTATTGTAACTTATAAGTTCGGATGGTGTCTAGGAGAAGAAACAGTTTGGAATAAGACTATCCGAACTAATTACACGGACTCCGATAGTAGTGGTAACTATGCTACGACACTCCGGAAATTGGATGGCCCTAGTTGATGATCGGATTTTAGAATATCTCCACGAAAACGAAGCAGCGTCACCCACAGAAATGATGAAAGGCGGTCCAATCAAGTTTAGCCGAGCATACATTGGTAGGCGATGTAAAAAGTTGAAGGAGGAGGGCTTGATCCGAGAAATTAGCGATGCAACGTACGTTATAACTGAAGACGGCGAGGCATATCTCAAAGGGCATCTGGATACGGAAGATTGGCATTATATTGACGAAGAGGCCGACGCGGACACCCACGATGATTCCTGAAGAGTAGCTTCCCGTATCTGTGTGGTTTATGCTGAGCTAACAGCTGAGACTTAACCAACATTGAATCTACACCGGGCATTTTGTTGGTTAAGTCGACGCTCTTTGATGAGAGAGACAGCCATTCGTGTTCAATCATCGAGGGTAGTTGGCTTGTTTTGAGAACTTCTCAGAAGGCAGGCATTTTGCAATGGGTCCGATTTGGGAGCCGGAGCCCGGCACCGAGAAGACGTGACTTCCTACGGAATGGGTCTGACGGCGATCGCGTTACTCGACGATCTCGGCGATCAGGTCTTGTGCTCCGTGGCGGACCGCCTCGTGGCTCGACATAGCGGGCTCCCAACCGAGAGCAGCAAGCTTCTGAATCGATAGCCGCATTTTCGGCACGTCGCCCGTCCAACCACGATCTCCGCCCGTATACGCATACTCGGGATCGGCGCCGAGTTCGTCACTGATGATGTCGGCAATCTCTGTGACAGAAGTGGTAGTTTTCGTCCCAAGGTTGTAGATATTGAGATCGTCATCGGCGTTCTCGACGACGTACTGCATCGCGTCGACACACTCTGAAACATGCAGATACGACTTTTCCTGGCGACCATCACCAAGGATCGTCAACTCGTTGGGATCGTCATCGAGCTTCTCGATGAAGTCCGGAACGACGTTTCCGCGCTGGTAGGGACCAACGATGTTCGCGAACCGGAACACCCACGACTGGATATCGTACGAGTGTGCGTACGTCGAGATGAGCGCCTCGTCGGCGAGCTTCGAGGAGCCATAGATCGAGATCGGTTCAAGCGGCGCGTAGTCCTCAGGCGTCGGGCGTGGTGCCTCACCGTACACCGTCGACGAGGAGGTGAATGCGAACTTGTCGATATCGGCCGCCTGCATCTGTTCGAGGAGATTGTACGTCATTTCGGTGTTCTCCTCGAACAGCTTGCGATCGTCGTCGTAGTTCGTGTCAGTGTACGCTGCGAGATGGAAGACAGCATCAAGGTCGGCCGTAACGACATCAGCGACGTCATCTCGTTCTGTGAGATCGGCTTGCGTGAACGTTGCCTCACTCGGAACGCGTTCACGACTCCCCTTGGAGAGATCGTCAACAACACGGACAGTCGCGCCGTCTTCGAGGAAGCGTTCTGCAAGGTGACTCCCAACGAGGCCAGCACCGCCAGTGACCAAGACTGTCGAATCTTGAAGTTGCATACGGGCCGTTCCGTTTGAGGTGCTAAGTGGTTGTTGGATCAACAGAACCGTCCTAGGACGCGGCCATCCATCGCGCAGTTGAAACGTCTGAAACGCACACCCGCTAGTATGCTTCCGTGGGGACACGCTGCTGTCGGCTATCTATGTTACTCATTTATCGTTCGAGTACGCGATCGACGAGCACCTACCGGACCGGCAGTCCTTACCCTCGCAGTCGGCACACAACTCCCCGATCTAATCGATAAACCGTTGGCGTGGTCTCTCGGTATCTTACCCTCTGGCCGAAGTCTTGGTCACTCACTGCTGTTTGCGGTGTTGCTGACAATCGTCGTCTGGGTGGTGGCACAGCGGTACGATCGGCAGCGTGAAGTGAGTGCGTTGATGGTTGGCCATCTCTTGCATGTGCTCGCTGATTCGACACCAGCTCTCATTGCAGGCAATTGGGAAGAACTCGGATCGCTATTATGGCCTCTCACGCCGGTCTACCAATATACTGGTGAGATGGACCAGAGCATTATCGGATTCTTCCTCGAATTGGATCTGACTGCTCTTCCACTACCAGGTGTTGTCTTGTCACTTCTCGCAATCGGGGTGTGGATTTTCGATGGACGGCCTGGAATCGACGTGATTCGGGACAGGCGGTGGTGAGAATAGTCGTCTGGAATCGATGCCTACAGAATTTTGAGAAGAGAGCCTACGGATTCAGTCGTGAGCGAGTGATGAGCGGTCTATGACTTCGGAGTTGGGTTCGGTCGGAGTAGTGGCTGCGTGAACGGCGGCTGTCTGGGGCTCACGCAAGATGTGCGCTGTCTCTTTGGGAAGTACCCATGCACTGTCGGTGTGTTCCTCGCTGAGTTCAACAATTCGTTCCGATGTGTAGCATCGGTAATGGACTGCAAACCGACCCTGTTCCTCTCCATTCACCCATGAGTTTGCTGCCACGATACGATCAACTTCGGCCGACAGCGCAGTTTCTTCATGTATTTCTCGTTGTAGACCCTCCAACGTTGGTTCTCCCCGACCAAGTCGTCCACCAGGAAGCTCCCATTCGTGGTCACTCGTCCGCTGAAGCGTGAGCACTTTGCCACGGGAGTTGAGTATCACACCACGGACGCTCACCGTCGCATGGAGGAGATCTTCAGTCATTATCCGATCTGGATTTCCAGTGACAATAAATAACGGGGAAAACGATGTTCAGCTGGTAAGCGTCTTCCCGTCCACCGACGTAGCGATCGCAGTATGGTCGACGTCGAGTTCTCCCAACTTGTCGTGTTCTCAATGGCGTACGAAAGCCATCCCCCGTCGACAAGCCACTGGTTACGTTGAGTTCATACATCTTGACGTGATACAGAAAGCGAAATATCCATTTGTCGATAGAGAAACATCGAAGCGTATGTCCACTGAGTTTCCGGCGAGCGTCGACGTCGATTATGCCGACGGCGAAGGAGAAGGCCCAGCTGACTATCCGTCGCTACAACACAAAATCGAGAAAGCGATCGAGGTGACAAAGACGGGCCTCGAAGAGTATGAGAATCCCGCAGTGATGTGGACAGGCGGGAAAGACTCCACTCTGACGCTGTACTTCATCAACCAGGTGGCCGAACAGTTCGGCTACGAGAAGCCGACCGCCGTCTTCATCGACCACTACCAGCACTTCGACGAGATTATCGACTTTGTCGAGCACTGGGCCGACGAGTGGGATATCGACGTCGTATTCGCCCGTAACGACGATGTTGGGGGGTACGTCGACGAAAACGCTCTGGAACCCGGCGACGACATACCCGTATCGGCGCTCTCAGAGCACAACCAGCACCACGTGCGCGACATTCTCGAGTACGAAGAGGACACGTTCCCGTTCCTGTTGGACACCTATGTCGGCAACCACCTGCTGAAGACGGTCGCGCTAAACGATGCGCTTGAAGAGTACGGGATCGACGGCGTCATCTCGGGCGTCCGATGGGACGAACAGGAAGCGCGCGCCGACGAGACGTTCTTCTCGCCGCGTCACGATCCCGATCTATTCCCGCCGCACGATCGCATCCAACCCATCCTGCAGTTTGATGAAGCCGACGTGTGGGACGTGTTTTGGAACTACGTCGTCCCGGACAGCGTTGCAGCCTTCCCGAACGATGGATATGTGCCGGAGACGGCCGACGATCTTCCGGAGGGCGTCACGCAGGAAGACATCCCAATCTCGCCGAAGTACTTCGCCGGATTCCGCTCGCTCGGCAGTGAAGTGAGTACGGAGAAGACGACTGAAGAACCGGCGTGGCAACAGGATCTCGAAGGCACGACTGAGCGCGCGGGGCGCGCCCAGGACAAAGAGGACCTGATGGAGCGGCTCCGCGATCTCGGCTATATGTAACGCAAACGAAGACCTACCGAATCGACCAACCTCAGAACTCTCTTGTGAGCAACGTTCTTGCAGTCTGGGAGCAAACCGACAAACGTGTTCCCTCACGAGCAACTACTCAAGATTGACGCGCTTTGAACCAACGAAGATTGCTAACTGATGTACGTAGTATGCGACAGATCGTTGGATGCCCCTGCAGAGATTGGCAAGGAACATCATAATCGGAGTACACAGTAACTGTGATTGACTATTCTCGTGAGCTTCGTTTGACACCCTTACGGAGGCCCTCAACACCGTACTGGATGTACCGTCCACCAGTGTTCGTCACACTTGTCTGGTTGTACGACGGTGACTGGGTCGCCAAGCATGCAGAAATTGTATATCAATGCGCGATCTAGAGTGCTCAGTAATGCGTTACGTATCAATTGAGTAATTAAAATATCAAGTGTGTTGAGATTTCTGCGTCAGGCGATCTGTATTTACTCTTCCCACCGGATTCAACGCACCAGAGAGGGCTTCGACCTCACGTACGCTGAGGCGATGGCCGCCGACTGTACCGTGATCGCAGCAGACCACCCTGACTCCGCTGCAGACGAAGTGATTGGTGAAGCCGGATTCCTCACAGAGGCAACAGTAACCGACGTTACAGCAGTACTCAGACGGGCGCTGACGGGGGAGCGACCAGCAGTCGACCCAGAGACACACGCGAGACAGTTCGACTGGGATCGGGTCGCCACAGACGCACTTGAGGCGTACACAGCCGCAGCCAACGGCGAGTGGTAAGAGATCAATCCTCCACAGTCACACTAACAGGGGGTCGCCGACCTCTGGCGTCCAAGTAGCCACTAGATAACGAGGTGATGTGCCCGCAAATAGTGCACAGTCCATGTTCAAGCGGTTCATCACCGGGTGGCTGTGCATCGTTGGAATGGTGCTGTATGCACTCCTCCTTGGCCTCCAACACGGGTGCCGACGAATAATCGGTATCCCAGGCACATTGCGATCAGAGCCAGTTTCCACAAACACACTTACGACAAGACACCGACTCAAAGCGTCACATACCGCCCCAAAGAATCAGTCCACCCACACCCAGACAGCTCGACACACCTCACAGAGATCTCTTGAGCCATCTACCTCACGATCAGCACGAAAAACTACCCTACAACATTCACGCCGCGCACGAAGCCACCGGAAGTCACCGACACACGATCGAACGTCGAACGCGATCAGTTCACCGAGCTCAAGAAGAACGACGAGAACACGAGTTGGATGCCGACGACGACGGCGGTAAACGCGACGAGCGCCGAACTCGTGAACGGCACGGCACCAAACCCGTTGAGGACCCAATCGACGATCAGCCAACTAGCATACACACCACCAGCAGCGAACGCAATGACGCCAGCAGTGGCCCCCCGCTCAAGCGTTGCATACTGAGTAATCCACGACGTGATCGGATCTTCGGGCCGCTGAATCGGGTCACTGGCGACCGTCGCAAACACCCCAAGCGATCCGACTTGAACACCCACGATCGCAGACAGACTCCCAGCGATCATCGAGTTGACGCCGAGTGTCACCTCACCGAGCGCCACGCCAGTATGTGCGATCGTCATAACCGCAACGCCGAAGATCGTCAACAACAGCCCCGGTACCGAGAACAGATAGCCAGGAGCATTAACCAGCATAAACCGGACGTGTCGCCACCCATCACGGAAGCTCTCAAGCGTCTCTTCGCCTTCCCGCTCGTGATACACGATCGGCACCTCAACGATCTCGAGATCTTTGGCGCCAGCGTCCATGATCATCTCGGAGGCGAACTCCATCCCGGTTGTCTCCCAGTCCATCGTCTCGTACGCCTCACGAGTGAAGATACGGAAGCCACTATGTGCGTCGCTCACGCCAGCGCGGTAAAACGTATTCAGAAACCGCGTCAACGCCGGGTTCCCAATGTACTGGTGGAGCGTCGGCATTGCCCCATTTTTGATCTCGCCGTCAAGCCGACTGCCCATCACCATATCCGCACCTGTCTCTTCAAGATGGGTTAGCAGCCGCGGAATCTGCTTGAAGTCGTATGTGGTGTCGGCGTCGCCCATCGCGATATACGCACCGCGCGTGCGCTCGAAGGCGTACCGATACGCGTAGCCGTACCCTTTCCCGTCAGGCTCGACGACGATTGCACCCATCTCGCGAGCGATCTCGGGCGTCCGATCTGTTGAGCTGTCACTGATAATGATCTCAGTCGGCACTTGTAGCTCTTCGATCGCCGTTTTGATCCAGTCAATGCACGTCCGAATACCGGATTCTTCGTTGAGTGTCGGCATCACCACAGACAGCTGAGGAGTGGTGTCCGAGTCCTGTCCAACGAGCAGCTCATCAGCGCTCAACTTGCGATCAGCAACGGTTCCATTCTGTCCAACCGGTGGTTGGTGTGTAGTAGAGGCCATATTTCTAGAATTTGCAGTTATACATCGGTTAGCGGCCACATATATGAAACTTGTTCTACAAATTGATAGCGCGAATTCACCGACCGTGTTACATCCGTCACAGTACGGATGAACCCCGCTACATTGGGCATTCTCAGGACCATCTCGTGTCCGCGTTGAGCCTATCCTAACGCAGCAAGCTACTGCCGTATATCACAGATAATATTCGATTTATTATGAAGTGGTCACACCACTCACATTACGGTCCTAAATCATCACGTTGAGTGGTGCCTACTTATACGGAGTACACACCTGCGTGAGTCCCTCAGCAAACGAAATCTGTGGCTCCCACCCGGTTTCTGCATTGAGCTTCGTAATGTCGGCATACGTATCATGCACGTACACTGACTCCGGAATTGGGTTCTCAACGTAGGTTGGCTCGATATCGGTGCCAAGCTCTTCGTTGAGCATGTCGACGAGCGTGTTGAAGCTGTACGACTCTTCCGTTCCAACGTTGTAAATGCCGGTCAGTTGTGCTTCACCAGCAACTTCGAGCGCCCGCACGACGTCGTCAACGTGAGTGAAATCGCGTGTTTGGGTACCATCGCCGTACAATTTGGGCTGGCGGCCATGTGCGATGTCGTCGGCAAATTGTGCGATCACGTTGGCGTACTCGCCTTTGTGACCCTCGGCGCCGTCGTAGCCCTGATACACGGAGAAGAACCGCATCCCGGCCATCGACATGTCGTAGTGGTTCGCGAAGTACTCGGCGTACTGCTCGCGAGCGAGCTTGGAGGCTTCATACCCGGTATTGACCGCAACCTCCATCGACTCGGGAGATGGCTCAGTCCGGTCACCGTATATCGACGACGTCGATGCATACACAACGGTGTCACACCCGTCTTGGCGCGCTTGCTCGACAATGTTGACGAAGCCCTCGACATTCACGCGAGCACCGAGTTGCGGATCCTCTTCGTGCATCGCGTACGACGACAGCGCTGCAAGGTGATACACGACATCGACATCTGTTGGCAGATCGTCGTCGACGACACTCTGGTTGTGGTAGGTGACGTCTTCAGAAAGGTTGTCGGGGGTGCCGAGATATTCGTCGTCGAGAGCGATTACGTCGTTATTACGCGCCAAATAATTCGCCACATTCGAGCCGATAAACCCGGCACCGCCAGTCACCAGTACGCGCTGATCCTGCATATGCGGAAGCTGTATGAGGATCAACAAAAACAACCCGATTGTGTCGGCACCGAAACACCTGAGAAAGAGTTATGTGAGTCAAGTTGGATAGACAATCTATGTCAGAGACATCAGAGGGCCCTCGGTGTAAGTGTGGACGACGAATCCCACGAGGACTTTCGGCGGCAGCGCAGTGTGGCCATTGTCGAAACTGAGCGGAGTACATGATTACGGGGAGAGAATAGGAATAATACGTTCACATTCTGCACGCGATCCTCGCAGATGAATCGCCTCTGATTCACCCTCTGTCCGTTGATCTCGCAGCCGCCTCGTCTCACCCAATCTCTCCCACCAGTCGCGGTCGGTCCTATCCCGATTTTCAGGATACTCAACGTCCACGCGCCAGCTCTCGATCCCGATCGGGTAGCGACGCGACACACCCACCCCACCGCTTCCGCTGTTCGTATCACCATGTCTCAGAATCATCTGCGTCTTTGGCGCACTCTACTGGGTCCGTCAATAGACCCGTGCTCTATCCTAACAGCGGAACCGATGGGGTGTGTGGGCGAGCGCACCTCTCTCAGGGATGTCCGCTAACAGCGGAAGCGGTGGGGTGGAGTACCATCGGTATCACGGAGTTCCGTTTTGGGAGGCTCACCTCACTGCGTCCACTGGTAGCCCTCACGGGGCGGTTCGTCTATTTACTCACTCCCAGTTGGCCTGCGTTAACAGCGGAACCAGTGGGGTGAGGGTGTCCCCGGAGTCTTCGTGCTCGTACTCAAGGCTAGCAACATGCGATGACATGACCCACTCTCCCGCGCTCAGTCCCCATCCATCGCCTCCACGACCCAATCTGCTCCAAATTCTCCAGGTAGCCGCGCCTCAGCCACCTCATGATCCTCCGGGTACCCAAATTTGTTTTATGCGTCTTCGTGTCAGTCACTGTGTCGTAAGAGGTGTCAACAGCTACTCTTAACCACCTGCCTTGCCACCCCTCTACCGTGTTACCACTGGGTCACCTCGCGTTTGCGTACCTCTGGTACGCGATCTACGCGGCCGTTGGAACCCACCGTCTGCCGGCTCGACTCGCACTCGTCCCGCTTGCGATCGGGAGCCAGTTCCCGGATTTGATCGACAAACCGCTCGCGTATCTTGGGGTCCTCACGTACGGCCGATCGCTCGCGCACTCCGTGTTCGCGTTCGCGATCTGCTCGCTCGCCATCTGGTTGCTCACAACCCGTCTTCGCGGTCGCTGGACAGCCGAGACACTTCCCGAACGGCTCCGGATCGTCACTCCGGGTGCGTTCGCTATCGGGTATGCGAGTCATCTGCTCGGCGACACCTACCAGTTCCTCCTAGCGGGTGATCTGTGGGCCGCACGTTTTCTAGTGTACCCGTTGGTTTCCGTCCCGGTGTCCCCTGCCGACGATGTAGCCCCGTGGATTCGGCTATTCCGGATCTACCAAGAGATGGGGACCCATCCCCAGTTGAACGTGATCGTTCTCGCTGTCGTCGTGTTTGTGGGACTGCGATTGCGTCAGTACTGGATATCCTCCCTGCGCTAACAGACCAGTGAGAGAGTCCACTACCGACGATGTACGCACAATACTCAAACAGTCAGTCGAAAAGCGCATGGAGGAACAGCCAGCGCTCGGTCCACAGTTGGTATCCCCACGAGGCGGCGAACGCAACAAGGTATACGCTCACCCAGATGGCCGGATCGATCCGAGAAATCCCGGGAACCCCGATGAGGGAGGCGAGAACAACGAGAAGCGAGAGGATACCGAGCATGGAGTAATACTCGCTCCAGGTGATGCCGTACGGCGTAACGACCTCCATGTACACATCGACAGAACGGGCGTCCTCAGTGATCCGGATCGTCTTCCGGTCAGAGTCGTACTCGACGATCCCTCGGCTGTCGAGTTTCGGGAGGTGTGTCTGGTGAAGCGAGTTGTAGACACTGTTGCGAATGTTCTTCGGTGCCGGCGACTCACCGGTCTCCCGTTCGGCGATGGTCTCTGCGAGATCATTCAGGGTCGTCGCGCCGACTGTGCTCTGGAGGTGTTTGATGACCTGCCGCCTGCGTTCGTTGCGAAGCAGGTCGTGAACCTCCGTTTCAGTAAGCTTTCCATATCAGTTGGTAAGTGCCATGTTTAGGATCTCATATCTCGATGTCAGCTCAGTGCCATCTACACCCACACGAGCATGTATAATAAGAAATAGGAGCCCATGGTGAGGCCGTCGTGTTTCAGGCAGTGATCGCGGTACAGTAAGCAATACCTTCTGGTTTCTCCCAAGTAGCCACAGTTTCACCTGACGAACTGACCGTCTCTCCATCCACGAGCAAGAGCGTATAATCGATTAGTAACGACTGAGTCTCACAGATACATTCTGAGTGGGATAAAGCACTGACGCGAGCCAGTTATTGTCCGGCTATTGTTCCTGCATTACGGTTCGACGACGTCGATCTATTTCGGCTCAAAGGGGCGAGTATTTTCCTCTCTCAAATGGCCCAATGAGGAGACAAATCGCCCGTTAGAGGCCTCAATTCACTCGTTTTGTAGCCAATGGTGTGATTGACTAAGAGGGTAGGCATTCTGGGCCTCTACTGTGCCTGACCGGGACAAGGTCAGGGACGATCACGATGCTCAGTCGATCACATCGAGAATTCTCTACCCCCTCCAGTAGAGGTTGAATTTGCGTCTTCGATGCGTGGTCAATTCTCGAAATGACACGGACGGTGAGTTTCGGCGGTGAGGGGGCG
>Ga0306885_100514_pt1 | contig 11910 bp, 9 predicted proteins | sample AntDeeMetagen134_FD_190434 | JGI IMG/M metagenome (GOLD analysis project Ga0306885, IMG submission 190434) | Saline lake microbial communities from Deep lake, Antarctica - Metagenome #134 (v2) (version 2) | ecosystem: Environmental > Aquatic > Non-marine Saline and Alkaline > Saline | place... | reverse complement strand
GTGTGTTTACTATAATAATTCTGTCTGTATGATAGCTATTAGAGCGTAATCGCGGCTATTTCTATCGGGTACTGGTCCGAATAGAGTCGATCCCGTGAACGTTTTGACCGGCATTCGCAACTCCACAAGTGTACAGAGGTTGAGCTGGGCGTGCGACCGGAAGGTCGCCGCCCAGCGTTCTGGTGGGAAGACGGCATCGTCAGCAGCGTGTTCGCTGATCAAATTTCTTCGATGTATCGAACTCATCAAGCTCGTACCGTGTTTTCAGTTCTCGAAACAGTAGCTTTACCTCCCAGCGACATCGGTAGATCGTCGCTAAATCACTCGGCAGAAACTCATTCCTCGACAGATTTGTGATATACAGATGGTAGTCGTCGGCGCCCTCGTCACGGACGCCGACGACACGGAATCGTTTCGGATCCCACGATTGTGTTTTGTCGTACATACGCCGCTGGAACTCAACTTCCACCTCTACGTTGATGTACTTCCGGTGAAGATCTTCAGCCACGTCTTAGATCTGCTTCCTCCTCCAGCGGAATGGCGCGGCCGCGCCATTCCCACAGTTCAGCCGTTATCACCGGGTTAGCACAATCCTTCATCCGACTCACGAAATAGCGGCCGTTTTCGTATGTCGCCGCGCAGATGAGTTGGTCGCAGACGTGGGGTGACTACCGAATCGACACCAACCGACCCAGAAGACGACACGGAAATCCAAGAGTGCGACTGCCAGTATCTCACTGACGACTTTCCGTGCTGGGTGTGTGTGAAGACCGGTCGACGTTGGGATTGCACGACCAATGGGATAGAGACACTGCAGGCGTGTGTCACCTAGAAAATGCGAACAAACGACGTGTTTTGATTGTTTCATCAGTTATTTACGATCTCTGTTCAGACCGAAGACAATGGGCAGCAAACTTGACTGGTCAACAGTAAATACGAGATCAGTACTTTCCTCGCAGTCATTTGGTCTGCTGCTAGCGGTTTGTGTGCTGATTGCGGTGGTGTTCTTTCCCTCAATGCAAGAGATTACGACCGCCCAACAGCGTGTGTTGGCGGTGTTCCTGTTTGCATTGCTGTTGTGGTTAACGAAGCCCGTCCCGTATACTGTCTCCAGTCTCCTGAGCGTGACACTTCTGTTCGCGTTAGGGACGGTCGACTCGTTTGCGGCGGCCACGACCGGATACGCTTCAACGCTCGTTTTTTTTCTGTTGTCGTTGCTGTTGCTGGGCAACGCGATCACAAGTGTACAACTCGATCAACAGTTGGCCCGGCGCTTGCTTTCCACAGAAAGTACCCCGAGGCGAACGCTTCGATCGATTTCGGGCAGTATACTCGGCCTTGCGTTGGTAATGCCCTCTGCGATGGCTCGTGCGGTCACGTTCGTCCCAATCGTGGAACAGCTCCGCGACGAATTCGGGTTGAATCACGGAAGCGGGTTCGATCGGGCGGCGTTTTTTCTGCTGGGTCACGTCAACCCGATCGCTTCAATGGCGGTTATGACTGGCGGCGGAATGGCTCTCGTCACGTCCGAGATAATCAATACATCCGTGCAGACGGTGACGTGGGTTCAGTGGGCTGTGTTGATGCTGCCACCAACCCTCTTGTTGTATCTCCTTGCGACTGTTGGGGCTGTCGTCCTCACGGGCGTCGACGGGACGACAACCGTTGATAATCTCGACCAAGAACGAGCCAATACTGATGGAGGAGGGCGTAATGGTACTCGGCTTATCACCGAGAGTGACGAAACGACACCACTCACGCGCGACCAGCGGATTGTGGGCCTCGTAATGCTTGGAACCGTTGCAAGCTGGGTCATCGGATCGTTCGTTAGGATTCCGACCGTGGTTCCGGCCGTGATCGCAGTGGCTGTGTTGGCTACACCCCGTATCGATATCATCACAGCCGATGACGTTGCTGAGGTGAGTTGGGGTATTATTTTCCTAATCGGAGCGATGCTTTCGATTCTTGATGTAATGACGTCGACGGGTGCGATCGACGTTGTCGTCGAAGCACTCACCACGACTGTTCCCTTCGCTACGTTCACGCAGTGGCAACTGATCGCCGTGCTCCTCCTGCTCAGTGTCGCAATTCGGATTCCGTTCTCGACGGGATCTGCCGCGATCGTCGTCGCGTTGCCGATCGTCTTGGAGTTTGCCGACCTCTTCGGCGTCAACCAGCTCTTTCTCGCGCTCGCCGTGCTTCTCGTCGTGGGCTCGACAACGTTACTACCGTTCAATACAACCGCAGTACTCGTCTCGATGGACCGCGGGCCTCTCTCGAATCGCGACATCGCCCTATTTGGACTCGTGACGATGGGATTGTCTCTATCTGTCGTCGTCTTCTCGTGGCTCGTTTACTGGCCATTGGTCGTCTGAGTGGTATTATTCAGGGTATCCCCACGATGAGGTTCGACAACACTGTGAGTATCGCAGTTGTGCTCTACGTATCAGAATGGTACTTTGTACATCCGGAAATTGTGCTCCGATCACCTCGTGTAAAATTTACATTACGATAGTCGTGACATATATATCCCTCACTGAAGTCTTCCAAACAAGGAGGTTAGACTATTCTACGCATTGAGTTCACGACGATGTCGACCGGCGTAATGGCGAGTCTACATCAGGAGCTGTCCGATGTCCGGAGTATCGAACTCGACAATGCGTTCTATGTCGAAGACGGCGATTGGATCGAGTCGTTGACAATTGCAGCCGATACGCCGTTTGATATCGAAGAGGCAGTATCTCAGATCTCCGGCGTTTCGTTGTTTTATACGAGTTCGATACCCACAGGATCGACTGGTGTCGACATCCAGCGAGTGACGATCTTGGCGAATGAATCGTACCCGTTTATTCTGGGCTTGATCCTTCGCCAGGAAGCGATTCCCAACCGGATCGTGATGCAAGGGGATTCCTTTGAGGTCGTAACAACAACCCGTGACTGGGAACAGTTCCGGTCTCTGGCGGACGAGATCGAAGCGACGTTGGGTGAGTTCAAATTGCTGTCGGTGAGCCAGAACGAGGATCCGGGCGAACCCCTGGACAGTGGGCGCCTGACCGAGGTCCTCGTTTCGAAGCTCACGGACAAACAACTGGAGATTCTCGAACTGGCCTACAACCACGGCTATTTCGAAATCCCTCGCGAAACGTCTGAGACGAAACTGGCCGATGAACTCGATGTCGCTCAGTCGACGGTCAGTGAACGCCTTCGAACGGCTGAACGAGCACTGTTGGAACTCATCTACGGTCTGCGAACCGAGTAACGACCTGTTATTGTGACAACTATTCTCAAACGGAGATCAATTGTCGACTTCAGAGATGATATTTAAAGAATGGTAGATATCGGTCAGAATAGGGAACAAAAACATTTCAGATAGGCCGAAAGGGAGAAGCGCGATGTCGAAGAAAAATGATGACAGATCGGCCAATCGGATCGATCAGCGAATGAACCGCCGACGGTACCTCGCTGCGACGGCGGCCACACTCGGAACGGGTGCTCTCGCAGGGTGTAGTGGGGGTAGTGGAGACGGCGGCGGTAGTAGTAGCACGCCGGACGTTCCAGAGGGAACCCCGGAAACGGTCGAGACGCAGTACTGGCGGGAGTGGGACACAATCGACGCTGACTCTCCCCCGCTTGATTACAGCGCGACCGCCGGTGCTGCACTGGAGCCACTTCCGCTCGAGTTCTCCAGCGAAGACGACCCCTGGATGCGTGAACACGCACTGATGGTGCAGCGCGGTCTCAACGATCTCGGCATTAACGTCGAACTCAACGACCGCCCGCTGAACCAGTTGTACGCACAGAGCTGGGCGACCAAGGGTCTCGAAGCAGTCGTCTCGATGAGCACACACGGGCCCGACCCACAGCGCGGCCTGGATCCGAACCCGCTTTTGATGCGTCGGACTGCGGAGAGCCTCTCGAACTACGATAACTACTACCACCCTGAGCTTCAGGACGTGCTCACTGAACAGGCCCAGACAACTGACCGTGCTGCACGCGAGGAACTCGTCGATCAGGCCCAGGAGATTTTCGCCGAAGACGTGGCTGCGCTCATCACGCTGTTCCCAGATGTCATTACGGCAGTCAACACGGAGAACTGGTCGGGCTACGTGAAGACACCGGGGAACGGTCCGACCAAGGACTCCTTCGTCTGGTCGGAGGTCAATCTGCAGCCACAGACCGACGACAGCACGTAGGTCAAAGGCGTCACGACGTCGATGAACTCCCTGAACCTGCCGTGGGCTGCAGGCGGTGCCGAGGCCAAGCGACTCACGTACATCTACGACGGGCTCTTCGATGCGAACCCAGACCTCGAGGTGGTGCCGGCGCTTGCGACTGGGGGTGGGTTCGTCGACGATACGACGGTCGAACTCACGCTCCGCGAAGGCGTCGAGTGGCACGACGGGGAACCGTTCACCGCAGAGGACGTGAAGTTCACTGTCGAACTCTACAAAGAGTACTCTTCGACGAGTCAGGTGCCGTTCTACGAGCCAATCGAGTCTGTGGAGGTGCTCGGTGATCACGAGGTACGGTTCAACCTCAAGAACCCCGACGCGGCATTTATGACACAGCGGGTCGTCCGCAGTGTGATTATCCCGAAACACCGGTGGGAAGACGTCGACAACCCATCACAGCATAACCCCGAGAACCCTATCGGGACCGGACCGTTCCAGTACGAGAACTGGGAGCAAGGAACTCGCTTTGAGGTCTCGCGCAACGATGGCCACTGGATGTTTGACGACGAGTGGCGCGCCGAAACGCTCGGTGACCGTGCGGAGAGTGGTCCAGGCATCGACAGCGTCATCTGGATAAACGTCGGGAATATCGACTCGATGATCGGGTCGCTCCAAGGTGGCGAGATCGACGCCGTTGGAACGACACTTTCGAACAGCCAGGCCGATCGTGCGGCCAACACGAGTTCCATCGAGAAGATGTCGTCCGGTAACTTCGCACCGCTCGACACGAAGCTGATGTTCTCTTGCCCGCTCGTACGGGACAAAGAGTTCCGGGTGGCATTCGCGAAAGTGGTCGATTCCGAAGGCTTCGCCGAGAGTGTTCTTCAGGGTCAGGCAGTCGTTCCTGAGGGCGAAAACCCGATTTCGGAGCTCACACCGTGGCACAATTCCGAGACCACGGACTACACCTTCAACGTCGAGGAAGCCCGGACCATTCTCCAGGAGGCCGGCTACACCTGGGATAGCAACGATAACCTCCGATATCCGAACGGCGAGGCATGGGGAGCGTTTGTCGAGCGCATTCAGCCAGAAAACACCCACATGCGCCGCTCGGAGCTGGGTCAGTCCGACTTCTCGTAACAACTTCCCAAACTCTCGTAACAACTTCCCAAAGATGGATTTCGATATTTCGTTCAATACAACACCGCCAGATGTACGCCACGGGTCGAGCCTGCCGGAGGCCACCGGACCGAGACAGCGGTCCAGCGAGCCTGCCGCAGGCCATCCCGAGAGCGACGCTCGCACCACGACGAGGGTAGCCTGGGCGACCGTCGGTGGGTCCCCCGCTCGAAGAGGTGCCCCGCACCAGCACGAACGCACACAGAGCGGAGCACAGACTATATGAGCAACTTTCAACGGTTCCTGGCCAAACGGCTCGCCATCTCCATTCTACTGACACTGGTGGCTGTTTCGGTCATCTTCGTCGTCCTCCGCCTCCTCCCGGGGAGCCCGTTCGAGGCGCTCGTAACGGCCGGTAATCTCAACCAGGAACAGATCACCGAGATCCGCTCGCTGTACGGCCTCGATAAGTCGATATGGGCACAGTACATCAGCTATATGAGCAGCATCCTGACGTTCCAGTTCGGCTACTCGATCCTGCGGAGTCAACCCGTCTGGAGCGTCCTCGAGCCCCGGCTGGTGAACACGCTGATCCTTCTCGTGCCAGCACTCGTGACGACCGCCGTTCTGAGCTCCTCGCTCGGCATGTACGTTGGCTGGAACCGGGGCAGCTTCCTCGAGAAGTTCAGCATCATCTCGACGACGTTCCTTCGGTCGACGCCCGTGTTCATTACAGGGATCATTTTCATCATTATCTTCGCGTATAATCTGGACATCGTCCCTGCCTTCGGGATGCGCTCGGTCGCCGCATCGCCCGAGGGGTATCTGGATACGTTCGTCTCGCTGGACTTCCTCCACCACTACATACTGCCGTTCACAGTTGCGGTCGTTTACTACAGTGGTGACTTCCTGCTGTTGGCTCGCAACGGCGTCGTCGAAAAGCGCGGCTCGGAGTTCCTCAAACTCCACCGCGCGAAGGGGCTCTCGGAGATGCAGCAGCTGGCCCGAGCTGGCCGTAATTCGATGCTGCCGATCTTGACGTACTTCGCGCTCCGACTCGGGATGATCTTCCAGGGGCTCATCCTCCTGGAGGTCGTCTTCGGGTGGCCCGGTATCGGCCGCGAGCTAGTGCTCGCGATCCAACAGCAGGACTACCCGCTCGTGCAGGCCGCGGTGTTTATTATGGCGCTCGCGGTCATCATCGCGAATCTCGCCGCGGATGTCCTGTATGCGTACTTCGATCCGACAGTCTCGACCGGCGGAGGTGGATCAGCATGAGTGCAGAAACAAAGCCCAAAGGAGAGTTGTACAAGCGCGTCGACACGATCAGCAAACTGATTCGAAACCAGTTTGCCTTCCTTCGACAGGACCGGCTGGCGTTCGCCGGGATGATCGTCGTCGCCGGATTCGCGTTCCTCGGCGTGTTCGGACCGTTCCTCGCGCCGCACGATCCGATTGAGTACACCGTCCGCAACAACGCCGGCTCACTACTTCGGCTGAGTCCGCCGACCGGCGCAGCCCTCTTCGGCACCACGGCCTACGGCAAAGACATCCTGAGCCAGTTCCTCGCCGGCGCACGGCCGACGTTCATCGTTGGCCTCTTCGGTGGGCTTGGCACGGGTGCCATCGGGTTCCTCGTTGGACTCGTCAGCGGCTACTACGGCGGCTGGGTCGACGAGATCCTGATGCGGCTGACGGATCTGACGTTCTCCCTGCCGTTTATGCCGATGGCGCTGCTGTTGCTCACGTTCGTCACGCCCAGCGTCTGGTTGATGACCGCCATCATCGCCGGCTTCCTCTGGAAGATGCCAGCGCGCGTCGTTCGGTCGGAGGTGCTCTCGGTCCGTGAGCGGACGTTCGTCAAATCCGCCCGGGCAAGCGGGGCCAGCAACCTACGAACGATGCTGTATCACGTTGCGCCCAACGTGTTGCCTATCGGCTTCCTGTACACTGCCTACGGTATCGCGTGGGCGATCGCCGCACAGGCGAGCCTCGCCTTCCTTGGCTTCGGTGACCCGACGATGACGAGCTGGGGACGGATGCTTCGGCAAGTCTTCGAGTCCGGTAACATTCGAATCGCGTGGTGGTGGGTCTTCCCGCCGGCCATCGCGATTGCTGCAGTGACGACATCAGTGTTCCTCATCGGCCGCGCCTACGAGGAAGTCATCAATCCCGAAATTCAGGTGGACCAATGAGTCTACTCACAGTCGAAGATCTCAAAGTCACGTACGCTACCGACGAGGAAGACATCCACGCGGTCAACGATGTCTCGTTCAGTATCGACGAGGGCGTCAACTACGGCCTTGCCGGTGAATCCGGTTCGGGCAAGTCGACCGTCGCAGAAGCCCTTCTGGGGCTCCTCCCGAACAACGGGACCATCGAACGGGGGACGATCCAGTTCAATGGCCGTGACCTGACGTCGCTCACGGACGCCGAACGGCGGGACGTCCTGTGGGAAGACATCGCCTACATCCCACAGAGTGCGATGGACTCGCTCGATCCGGTGATGGCCGTGGGTAAGCAGATCACGCAGGCGATTCACAACCACCGGAACGTCTCGAACAGCAAGGCAAACGACCGCGTCCGTGAGCTGTTCGAGATCGTCGGCCTCGACCCACGTCGGACCGACGACTATCCCCACGAGTTCTCGGGCGGAATGCGACAGCGCGCCACGATTGCGATGGCACTCGCGCTCGAACCGGACCTCATCATCGCCGACGAGCCGACGACTGGGCTCGACGTTATCGTCCAGGACAAGATCATCGACAAAATCCTCGAGATTCAGGAGCGAATGGATAGCTCCCTGCTGTTGATTACCCACGAGATCGGCGTCATTGCCGAGACGTGTGACGAGCTCTCGATCCTGTACGGGGGGAAAGTAATGGAACAGGGGAGTGTCGACAACGTGCTCGTCAACCCCACGAACCCATACACGATGGGGCTGAAGAACTCCTTCCCGGAGATCGACGAGGGCGACGAAGATCCAGTGGCGATCCCCGGCTCACCGCCGAATTTCAACCAGGAGCCCTCGGCCTGCGTGTTCGCGGATCGATGCCCGTTCGCTACCGACGAGTGTCGGACCTCTCATCCCGACCTCGTGGAACTACCGAACCGGAACCACCGGTCGGCGTGCCATCACGTCGATCAGGCAGCCCAGATGCGACGGGATGCGAAAGATCCGAAGACGTGGAACATTCCCGATTCGAGCACACTCGATACTGACTGCGGTGAGGTCATTCTCGAGACCGACGGGCTGGAAAAACACTACCAGCAGAGCCAGGGGCTGCTGAGTAAGTTCAGAGGCGAGGACCCGAATCACGTAAAAGCCGTCGACGGGGTGTCGCTGTCGGTTCGTCGCTCGGAGGTCCTCGGGATCGCCGGCGAATCCGGCTGCGGGAAGTCGACGCTGGGCGAGACGATGGCCCTCCTCGAAAAACCGACCGGCGGGAGCCTCGTCTTCGACGGCGAGCCATACGAGTATTACGAGGACGGACACCTTCAGGAGTTCCGTCGCAAGGTCCAGATCATCTTCCAGGATCCCTTCGACTCGCTCAACCCGCGACAGACGGTCCGCGAACTCGTTGGAGAGCCGCTGACGATCCATGACTACCGGACTGACGAACGCGAACAGGCCATCATCGAAACCCTGGAGAAAGTCGGGCTGACGCCTGCGAAAACATTCCTCGACCAGTACCCACACGAGCTCTCCGGCGGGCAACGCCAACGTGTTGCGGTCGCGAAAGCACTCGTCTTGGAGCCGGACTTCCTCATCTGTGACGAGCCGGCGTCGATGCTCGATGTCTCGCTCAAGGTCAATCTCCTCAACCTCCTTCGCGGGCTGGCTGACGAGGAAGATATCGGAATCGTCTACATTTCCCACGACTTGGCGAGCCTGGTACAGGTCTCCGACCGGCTGGCGATTATGTATCTCGGTCGGATTATCGAGGAAGGCGACGTCGACCGTATCGCATCCCAGCCGAAACATCCCTACACGAGCTCGCTGTTGGCTGCGGCGCCCGAAAAGGATCCCACGGCAGATCGAACCCGTGTCCTCCTCGAAGGGGAGCCGCCAGATCCCGTTGATCTCCCGTCCGGCTGTGCGTTCGCACCCCGGTGCCCGAAAGCCCAAGAGGAGTGTCGGGAGGTCGAACCGGGACTGGACGAGGCTGGCGACGGCACCCATCAGGCGGCCTGCTATTTCCCCGACGACGAGTCGACCGTCGCTACTGGCACGAACTCGTCAGCAACCAGCGCCGACTCCGAATCCTCACCCGACGTCGACTCTGCGAGCGACTGAGGAGAGGAGTGGTTAAACGACTTCCATACCATCTGTCAAACCGGTGTTGACATATCAGTTGTCGTACTTACATCTTTGAATGGACTGCTCTGTTGAATAGCGGTGATTACGTCGGTAGGTAGAATGTGAGCCGGGCCGTGAGCAGGCAAGGCTCGTAGTCACAAAATCGCCACCAATTCATCCACTCTCAGAGAACGCTATTCAACAGAACAGAACGGACACCGACTGTACTGGCACTACAACGATATGCCGGCCCCGCCGAGACTGTTAATTAGCTTTCTGTAGGTGATACCTTCGTCGGTGTCTACATGCTGGGGTCAGCGCCATTAATCAGAACCGAATACGTTCTGTCGGGCCACTTATCCATACCTCGGCCTCATCGCGAACAGTCACGATAGGCCGAATTGGAATACTTCCAAGATGTAGGAGACGACAACGCCAGTGAAATAATTTAAAAATACCAAGTTAGATCACGCTGATAGCAACAACAATACCGACGAACAGGAGCAGAAGCCAAAATAGCGATACCACCAGACGGTTGCGTGCTCTCCATTGCTTTCTCATGGACCGTCATCCCTGCGTACTCCTCAAGGAACGTGTCGAGGTCTACTGTGGTGTGTAGGTTCTTAGAGACTAGCGTCGGAACGGTATCATCAGTCACCGTTGGGTGGCCACGTTCGGCGTAAACAACAAACTGAGTTCGGTCGTTGATCCGGTCGACCACACCCCGTTATCGATGTGTTACGCGAGAGTTTTACTTTTTCACTTGACTGTTGCTGATACCCGGATATTGGTCTCAGAATGGTGTTCACGCTGCGTAGGTGCACCATGTTCAGCAAGGATACCTCAACAGGGTCAGCTAACGAACTGGCTTCTTCCCCGTCAATATAGTCTATTAGTGTATGATGAACAGAACTACTGGAATCAATTACGAGTGAGATCGTTTTGAACTCCTTAGACCGCCTGTAAGATGTAACTCTTCGTCGACTCTGGATGCGGGGCCCTCCAGAGAGTCGACTGAGTCTGAAGTCATAGTCAGATAGACGAGAGAATGCGATTAAAAAGTGAGCTACTTGGTCCTGATTGGACTGTGGTCGACGCCAGTCCCACGAGATTCTAACCGAGTTATGACATATCCCGATTAGAATCTATCTGATTTGCGCCCACATACTAGTAAGACTCCACCTTGGTCATAAATGAGATATGTCGTTAATTGTGAACTAATTAGCGGTGAAAAACGGCACGTATATTTTGGACACAATCGCGTGTGCAAATAATCGAGGATTCGCGCGTACTGCTAAGCAGCTTCTATACGACGAACACAACCGCCGGTGATGTCATCGTCTACATCACATATTCAGACTATTGATCCCCGACAAAAAGGGCTCGCACGCGCGAGCGAAACAACTGCCATTTTATTTGCTACACTCGTGGACTGCGATCCGTTCGGGTAGGCCGACGACGCCGCACTCCGGGCATTCGACCAGCGGCGTCGGTGGCATCGCATGGATGGCTATTGGAGCGACACGGCTGTCAGGTCAACCTCAACGACGCCAACGCCGAACTCTGGAATCGACGGATCACCAACGTGCCACATCGCGTCGGAATCAACATCAATGTCGACGGGGTCAGCACCGAAGTTGAGGATCCACACGTATCCGTCGCGTTCGGTGATGCGAACAGTCTCGGGGAACCGCTCTGCGTGGGCGATGTCTGCGCGGTCGAGGAGGTCAGCTACGAGCGCGTCGGCGAGGTCTCCCTCCGGCCAGACACCGCAGTAGGTGACACAACTATCTCCCACGAGGTGTTCGAGGATCGCAGGACGGCCAGCGGCGACGCCGGCGGTGTACTCTCCAACCGTCGTTGCCTCGTCGGGAGCGAGCCACTCGGCCCACGTCCGGAACTCGTACTCGTCACCGCGGTACGAGAGTTGTGTATCGACTGACGACGGGAGGCTCTCGTGTTGGTCAACGTGCCCGCCGACGAGGTCCGCGAACGGGCCGGGCGCGAGGTCCGGCTGTAGTCGATTTTCGGGTGATTTGTACCCGGTTCGCGGGCCGAGAAGTAGGTGACCGTCGTCTGCAACGTACGCCTCAAAACGATTTGCAAGCGACTCATCCGCGAGGTGGAGCGTTGGGGCGACAACGGCGTCGTAGCCGTTGAGTTCGACGCTTCGACCGCTGCTGGTATCGACCACGTCGACCTGTAGGCCTCGGGAACGGAGCGCGCGGTAGAACGCGCCGACGAGGCCCCAGTAGTCGAACTCCGGAGCGTGGGGCTGTTCAGAGAGTGCCCACAGGTCCTCGTAGGAAAAACACAGCG
>Ga0306885_100508_pt1 | contig 11959 bp, 10 predicted proteins | sample AntDeeMetagen134_FD_190434 | JGI IMG/M metagenome (GOLD analysis project Ga0306885, IMG submission 190434) | Saline lake microbial communities from Deep lake, Antarctica - Metagenome #134 (v2) (version 2) | ecosystem: Environmental > Aquatic > Non-marine Saline and Alkaline > Saline | place... | reverse complement strand
ATCAACAGTCCATCGTGCGACGTTCCAGATTTTTGAGGCAGCGTCCCCAAGCGAATCCAGATCAGACTGCACCTGTTGGTGGTTTTGGACATCCCCAACATAGGTGCGAGTGACCTGAATCGCCATATATAGCCTATGTAGAACCAGTTACTTAATAGTTGTGGATTACCGTGGAATATCCGGCCAGAGTGTCATCGGTGGACTGGTCAGCAAGTGTCGGATTCACGCCCGCCGTAAACGGCGGGATTCTCTCCTTGTGAAAAGATAGTTCTTTACTGAGACGAGGGTGTACGGTACACCCTCGTGCAGGTACCCCTACCTGTCTGCGTATGCGTGTTTTACGACTTCGGGTAAATGCTTTGTCTCTCTCGTCAGACCAGGGGCGGGTTACTCAGCTGACGGTGCCTGTGACGGGTTACTGTCCGTGGCGTGGTCTACACGAGCGGACTGGACACCGGATTGGTTCTGATATTTCGACCCGCGTTCGGAACCGTACGGCCGATCGCATTCAGACAGGAGCTCGGTGAACGTGAGTTGCCCGATTCGCATGTCCGGGGTGAGTTCCACAGGAATGTTTCCAAGGTTCGAAATTTCGAGTGTGACGTTCCCCTCCCATCCGGGGTCGAGCAGACCGGCAGTGGCGTGAATGACGAGACCCATGCGTCCGAGCGTGGAGCGACCGTTGACGTACCCGATTAGGTCGTTCGGGATTTCGACCCATTCTTTGGTTGAGGCGAGCACGAAGTCACCGGGCTGGACAACGAACGTGTCATCGTCGTCCACGACGACTTCGTCCATGAATTCTTCCGGGTTATCTTCGAGCGGGTTGAACGCACTGACGTTCTGGTGGGTGAAGGTCAGGAACGTGTTGTCGAGGCGGACGTCAACGCTGGCTGGCTGGATCTGCAGGTCGAGGTTCTCTATCGGGTCGATGACGAGGCTACCGTCAGCAAGACGGTCGAGGATGTCGGTATCGGCTAAATCCATGTACTCATAGGTACAACAGCCGGGTGCAAAAGAGTATGGAAAGTGAACCGGCCACGTCATCCCCGGTGTGCAAACCCCGGGACGTGGCTTATGTTTATACCGGCGTGTGGACTACGGTGTAGTAACTGGACGTTGCGGTTCACCAGCGCTTGCATCTATGACACAAGCAGACACTGTATTCGATCGGGTTGGTGATGTTGACCGGGAGCACTTGGCAGCGCATTTCGAGGACGCGGTTCAGACGCTGTCACGGGATGGGTGTGTACTCCGAATCGAGGTGGAACAGGATGAAACGGAGAAGTCACTATTTTACCGGGAGGACAACACTCGGGTGTACACGATTAGCCCGGAAGAGCACCCGGTACTTGTCACTGCAGTTGATGAGTTTCTCTCGACAGCTGCAGACGCGCACGGCGTTGATGCGAGTCGTGAGAGTCCTGGTGAACGGTACGTGATCTCTGTGTGTGACGTCTGCAGTCAGTGTGCTGGTTCTGGCGGATCGGCCGGGTCAGGGGGAGACGGTCCCGGAACACGGGTTTCACAGTGCCCATTCCAGGACTCGGTAGGTGTTACGTGTTCTGACGCCGAGCAGACCGCGGATTCGTATGTTGTGACGCGATCCGGGGAAGTTCTCTGCGGTTGTGACGTGTCGAGTGTCGCTGCGTTAGCTTCTTCCCCGGTTCCGGAAACCACGGTTGTTCGTGGTGAGAGTGGATTCAACTGTCAGAGTCTGACACTCGCTCAGGACGCCGTTCCGCCCGTTCTCGCTAAATTCATCGGGTTGATGGACATTATAGCGTTCATCCGGTCACACCCGCTGGTTGGTGGGCCAACACGGGACTCCTATCGAATTAACGAGAGCGTGCCGGGATATGGGGAGGTCGTAGAAGAGTTCCAGGAGGATTGTGAAACGTTCACAGATGAAACAACGACAGGGTGGCGGTTGCGGTGGGTGTTGACGATCGTGGATACGGATCCGACGCCGGTGGAGAATATCGCGTGCGCGGCACAGGTCCCGGTCGCGGAAGCCGCGTTGATGATGACTATGTTGGAGATTGTGGGTGTTGTCGTGGAATCTGGTGAATTCGGTGAGCGGGCGTACCGGTTATCACCGGAGTACAGTGAATGGGTTGCTAAGCATGGGGAGGACGGGTTTGTGCATGCAGAGTCGGCGTTCCTGGCGGACACGGCTGATGTTGTTGAAGCCATTGAACAGTCGTATGCTGCGTTAACCAGTACAGCGTAGTGGGGTGGTCGTGACTAGCAGGTCTAGTGAGTGTTTTTCATGGGGAGTGCTGCTCGTATCCATCCAGTCGTATTGTTAATTTGGTTAGGTTATTGCCGGCGGTGACAGAGTGAATGGAAACTCAGGTATGATAACTGTGACTGTGGAAGTTGCGTTTTTACAGGGGGAGAAATAGAAAGTCGGAGAGGGCGGCGAAGTTATTTACCGGGGTAGCGGGAAATCAAAGTAACGGACTATGACCGAGGGTATCAATGCCGACTGTTGGTGAAGCCTGGATCTCCGGGAGTTATATTCACTTTATTGATGGGTCTGGTACTGAATGGCGGTACGAAGGGGTAGACGAAGGAACACCGCCGTCCGGCGAAAGTCCTGGTGAAATCTGGCTCAGTAACAACACGGTTCACTACGTCGACGAGAGCGGTACGCATCGTGAAATGGGAAGTAACCAAATCGACGCGTCAACAGCAGAGACGCGCGGGTCCATCTGAATTGAATCAACCGGTGGACGATCGCGGATCGTGTACGTCTCTGACTCTAATGCAACGTTCGAACCGCACTCCGACGGAACCGGTCACGAAGACACGGGCAGCTCAACGACGTCGCACGTAGACTCCTCACCGCACAGCGACAATCACGCCGACAACAACCCGCACAGCGACGCTAACCCGCACTCCGACGGGAATTACCACTCGGACGGGAACTTCCACTCCGATAGTCACAGTGACTCGAACCCCCATTCGGACAACAACCCGCACAGCGACAGTCACTCCGATAACAATCCGCACAGCGATAGTTACTCGCACTCCGACTCGAACTTCCACTACAATAACTGGCCGCACAGTGATAGTTACCCTCACTCGGACAACAACCCACACAGCGACTCGAATCCGCACTCCGACACGGGTCCCCACGTGAACTCTAACGATGCGCACCACGACGGTGTCTCGTTCAGTCACACCGATGGTACGTCTCCTCACGTTGACTACATAAGCGACCACGCCGACGGAACCTACCACTCGGACAACAACCCGCACTCAGACAGCGATTACCACTCCGATGGGTACACCCACACGAACAACAACTACCACTACGACAATTACCCGCACTCAGACGGGAACCCGCACTCAAACAGTCACTACGACAATTACCCGCACAGCGACTCCAACTATCATTCAGACAGTCACGGCGACAACTACCCGCACAGCGATAGTTTCCCCCACAGCGACTCCAACCCGCACTCCGACAACAACCCGCACTCAGACAGTCACGGCGACAGTTACCCGCACAGCGACTCTAGCCCGCACTCCGACAACCACAGCGACACGCCAACGCACGAAGACAACTACGCAGAAGAAGTGTAACGCATCACCGAGACATCCAAGCCCGGGTGAAGAAGGACGACAGGACTGTCAAATCAAGTGACGAGTTAGTTTTCCGGGCGGAGTTCGTCGAGCGCATCTTCGGTCAGGTAATACGCTTGCTCAGCACGTTCAGCTGGCAACCCATCGTCCCCAAGCTCGTCCGCGACGTCACGAGTAAGCGAAAGCACGCATTCTCGTGGAACATCATACCAGGCCGACACAGTATCGTACGCCTGATCACGCGTTAGTCCGTGACCGGTCAGGTACGCAGTAAGGTACACGACTGCGATATCGGTTTGCCCGTACACGCTGTCAATATCTACCGTCAGTTGCTGGATCCCTGCAGTTAATCCGAGCCCTCGCTCCGGAAGCACCTGCGATGCATCAAGCGTTGGGACGGGGTGCGGGGTAGAGAAAACAACGCCGACCGGGTTCGAGGTTTCCTTCCCGGTGAACTCGGGCCATGACGCAGCTTCCACCGCGTCGATGTCAGCTTCCTGCATACTGGTTTCGAACTCCATCGTGTGCGCTAACACCAGCGCTTGGACGACGTCGTCGCGTGCCTCTGCATCACTGATCACACCAGTCTCCTCGATGACGTGGTGAATGATGGATTCGAAGACGTCCTCGTCGAGGTACGCGTACACGGTGCCAGCGTCTGTCGTGTTGACGACTGCACCGAGACCCTGGAGGTGCGCATCTGCGATGAGCGAGCACCCGGTCGTGGACAGGTACGTCTGAACCGTTCCGAGAACCTTCCGGAACGGTTCACGGGCAGGGAGCGTGGTTCCTGTCGTTGGGAGTTCTTCCGAGGCATGGTGCGAACCTTCACTGAACGCATCAACGATCGAGTCACGAATCGCCGTGGTATCTTGCTTCACGGATTCGTCAGTGAGGTGCGTGACAGGTGGGGCGAGTGCAACATGAGACGCGGGAGTATCGGATTGTAGCGACATTATCTTACCGCATACTCATTCATCACCAGGAACAATGAATGGTTGGAAAACACCTCACTGCATACTGTTGAGGGCTGCTATAGTTGAGTGATCATCGGGATAGTTCCGTGGAACAGGATGACCGCTACATTGTTGGTCAATCGCCTCGGGGTCAAGCCCCGAGGCTTGTCAGTGGACTCCCGCTCTAACTGCGTAATGCAGTAGGTCGAAACCGACCGTTCGCGTTCAGCGTCCCTGACTTGAGGGCCAATTGACTCGTGGCCCGTTCAGCACCAGACTTGAGCCAGTGCTGAACAAGACGCCACCCGACATTCCGAGCGGCGTTGTAATCGCTGTGCAACTGCTTTCCGCATTTCAGACACTCGAACTCGTCACCGTCACGATTGTCCTCGTGCGTGAATCCACACTCCCCATGACTACACCGCTGGCTGGTATAGGCAGGAGCCACGTCATCTACCTCAATCCCATATTCTTCGGCCTTGTATTCGACGTGGCGTTGAAGTTCACGGAACGCCCACTGCTGAAACTTCGAGTCGTTCGAGATACGCTCGCGGATATGGTCCAGGTTTTCGAATGCAATCTCTGTACAGTCGTTTTCAACGGCTTCTCTGACAAGCGATTTCGACACTCTGTGAAGGTAATCGGCACTCCAACGGGCGAATCGACTGCCGATGCTCTGGATGGTGAGATGTGCCGAGCGAGTTCCCGTCTGTTGGAGGTTGCCACGCCGACGTTCGTACTCGTCGCGTTTGTGATTGAGGTAGTCTGCGTTACCGAGGAACGCTCCCGTGCTGGTGACGGCGAGGTAGCCATCCACGTTCAAATCGACACCGAGAACCACTCCGTTCCCGGATTCATCGTCGCTAGAATCAGGTTCGATATCTTTCTTTACAGCAACGTGGAGGTAGTACGTGCCATCGCGCTTGTGGAGCGTTGCTTCGCCTTTCTCCCACTCGTCAGTCCAGTAGTCCTCGAACGGCGTCCCCGCGTCGTTGATTGGTGTGACGTATTCGGCAGTCACTCGCTTGTCTGTGGTGGCGAGAGAGACGTGGTCGTCGTTGTATGTGATTGTTCGACCGTTATACACGACGACCGTTCCTTTGAACTCGGGTTTACTGGTTTTCTCACCGTCTTCGATAATGCGGTCTTTGCAGTTCCCGAGTGCTGTTGATGCAAGGTTGCGGGCGCTTTGTACGAGGCTGGATTGGAGAGAGAGGTTTTCACGAACGTCAGAATACGTCTCGTCGTGAAGCGTATTTTTCGCATCCGTGATTTCGTAGGGGTTGTCGTCCCATCCGTAGTCAGCGACGTGTTGCGCCGCTTGTTGGAACTGCTCGAACGTCTCATCGAGGACTTCGTGGCCGTCCTCGGAAACGTCGAGTTTGATTTGGATGTTCCGAACAACTCCCATACTTCATAGTGAGGTTAGAGATACTTAATAGTATATATTATATTGGGGATTCAGTCTTGTTATCGAACGTGGTTTGTGAATGGAGTGTCGGCTTCCTCCCCGACCTCAAGGGTCGGGGTATCCGCCTCGACAGCCGATGAATACGAGGAGACCAGCTCCAACAAGCAATGCCAGGTACACTTTCGCTGCTTGCAACATCATCTCGCCGTACTGTTCTGACCGGACCGACAAGCGGTGGTACACTTCGAACACACCAGCAACAGCAACAATTACGAGGAGATGGATCCCGACAATGACAAGGATGGGTTGCGTAAGCATCCAAACCATAATCGGGTTCACTTCGTGCTCAACACCAACGATTGTGGCTGCGTAAATTGTTGTGAACAGGTCCAACGGAACCAGCACAAGTAACGCTGAAAGCACCCATTCCCAATAGTTAGATAACTCGATGTCGTGGTAGAGTAACCGGATCATGGCACGGTCACGGATTCATTGAAATCGAGGTGGAAAGGCAGATGCGTGTTCATACAATCAGCACGAAGAAATATGCCGTACCTATGGTTAACAGTTCGTCCCACCCCTCGATGTTAGAAGATAGAATTAATGAAGGTGAATTCACCCTGTACTAAGCTATTTACATGACCAGTTGTTAAATCACGATACCAACTATGTGCGAGGGAAATAATGGCTAACGCCGGTGAGGCCTGGATCAATGGAACATATCTTCATTTTGTTGATGGTGCAGGCACGGAATGGCGGTACGAGGGAACAGACCAAGGCGCACCACCGTCCGGTGAAACCCCCGGTGAAATCTGGTTGGGTAACGACATTGTTCATTACGTAGATGACGGTGGTACGTACCGGCAAATGGGTAGTGACCAAATTGACGCGTCGACAGCAGAAACACGCGGATCGATTTGGATTGAATCTACCGGGAGCCGATCGCGTATTGTCTACGTCTCTGGCTCAGATTCAACGTTCGAGCCGCACACGGACACGACAGGTCACGAGGACACTGGCAGTTCAACGGTTTCTCACGTAGACGCCTCACCGCACTCGAATAGTCACTCCGATAACAATCCGCACTCGGACAACAACCCGCACAGCGACACTCACTCCGACAGTTACCCGCACAGCGACTGGAATCCTCACTCAAACAACTACCCGCACAGCGACAATCACTCTGACAACAACCCGCACATCGACTGGAACCCGCACTCAGACAGTCACGGCGACAGTTACCCGCACTCCGACGGAACCCACGTTGACGGCACCCCCGGCCACGTCGACGAAGCCTACCACTCCGACGGAACCCACGTTGACGGCACCCCCGGCCACGTCGACGAAGCCTACCACTCGGACAATCACGGTGACTCCTACCCGCACTCGGACGAGAATTACCACGCCGACAGCAACCCGCACAACGACAGTCACTCCGACAACTACCCGCACTCCGACAGCAACCCGCACAACGACAGTCACTCCGACAACTACCCGCACAGCGACTCGAATCCGCATTCGGACAACAACCCGCACTCGGACAACAACCCGCACAGCGACTCGAACCCGCACTCAGACAGTCACGGCGACAGTTACCCGCACAGCGACTCTAGCCCGCACTCCGACAACCACAGCGACACGCCAACGCACGAAGACAACTACGCAGAAGAAGTGTAACCGGTCCGCCACCTGATTCTTTCCGGTGATTCAACCGGGAGCTCACCAATCGTCAAGAGATCCCTCATCAGAATCATCGCCTGTCTCACCAAGGTACTTCCACCCGATGAAGTGCCGATTTGACCCGTACCACAAGTACTGGCCCGGAAGATGATTATTCGCATTCACCCCGAATTCCGACTCAATGTAGAGTAAACTCGCTTTTAATGAGTTGCTGCTCCTATCTTTCTCACTCGTTTTCTCAAACTCATCAAGCACCTCATGAGTAGTTACGCGATCGTCGGTGATATCCAGGTTCTCCACTGGCGTATGAAACGACCACTCTCCATCCTGAAAGTACAAGCAGTAAAAGTCTCTCCCGTCAATCTCGTGTATTTCGATCCAGTCAACAGCATCAAGCAACTCAGCCAAGACACGCTCTTTCACGGCATACAACGCCTTCTTCTTATTTGAGTTTGCTTTCGCCGTTGTTTTCTTCCCCTTGCGGTAGTTCTTCGTCCCTAACTCTGCGTACTTCTTCGCATGCTTGTTCAGGTTATACAACGCATCGAACGTCTCTTCACGTGGAGGCATTGGCGGATAGTTCATACAGGAACACACCACCCCCTCTTACTTGTAAACCCGGAAATCGCAGTCATGTGATAATCCCACCAATTAAGGTCTCTCCGAGTGTACTGAACGATAGTTAAATCAACTCACGGGCGGTCTCGGCCCGAGACACCCGGTATGTGAATATCGCGCCGTTCGGGTCACTCACGGTGTTGACACCGCAACGGAAACAATGACACGAAATATTGAAATCGGCGGACGATCCAGGCGGTTCCGCATCGTAGTCCTACTTGCCGCAATCGGAGTGGTCTTCAGCGCGATGGTTGTAGTCGGTGCAATTGCTGGTACGCCCGGTGATGTCGGAGTCAGCATTCAATCACCTGGTGGCGAAGGTGGTGAGGGGAGCGGTGGATCAGGGTTCTTGGACTTCTCGTTCGGCGGGAACGAATCTAATAGTTCTCCATCCACACCGTCTCCTGACGAACCACGTGCAGAAAACACTGCAACCAGCCCGGAAAGCAAGTCACTTCCTGTTGGTGATAGTAAAGACACGCGCGACACGCTCAACGCGTTCGATAACACTGGTGCGCTATTATCGAGCGCCGATCGGGCACCGGGGATGGACCAGTTCAATCTGGACTCACACCGATCATTCGTTGATAAGACGCATTTCACCGTCGATACGGAAGCCCCTGGATTCTGGCGTGTCACGACGTACGATATTTACACGTCAAACGGGTTCGTCAAAGCCAAAGAGGCAACTCCTGAAACGACCACACCCTTACCGAGCTCAGAGAACGCAACGGGCCCTCAAGGCGAATCTGACGTGTTTCGTCTCACTTCAAGCGCGTCACGCCTGCCAGCAACCGGAACGCCGCAAAGCATCGATATCATTTCCGGTGCAGACCCTGACGCCTACCAGTTACGCACCGGTGGTGACGGGACTATCATTGTCACAAACAACGAAGGAAACATCGACACGCTGCCCGCCGGCACAGTATACAGGCTCTCGGCAACAAACCGGGACGGCGGAGCACAAAGCAACGCATCAGATGAAGAAGTCCGTCAACGATATCTGCAGACACCAGACAAGCAGCCCGACCGCATCGGTGAGTTAGCCGGTGAAATAGTCAACTCATCAGATGCAGACACCAACGAGGAAAAAGCACACGCGATTTCTAACTGGCTCAATGAGAACAAGGAATACCGGGTGAACGAATCCCATGAGCCGTCAGAAAACCCTGTTGATGAATTCCTCTTCGAGATGGACGGCGGGCACACACCGTACTATACATCCAGTACGGCCGTGATGCTACGTGAACAAGGCGTCCCCGCCCGAGTTGCGACCGGGTACACGCAAGGGAACGTGAACGAGAGTGGTGTTCGAGAAGTCGGATCGATGGAACAGCACTCATGGGTTGAAGTGTACACCGAAGACGGTCAATGGGTCACCGTTGATCCAGCTCCGACCGGTGAAGCACAAGACGTGCAGGAATCCGTTCGGAACGGGAACGAAAGCGCCACGAAATACGGCGTGAACGAAGACGTGATTAACGCATGGCGCAACGACGACCCGGTTGTCACTGACGGAACTCCGAACACAGCTACGGAGAGAACAACCACCAAAGGCACTGCAGACCCTGTCCCCAAACCACCGTACACGATTGACGTGTCTCCGGACCCAACACCCGGTGGCGAAGTCACAGTGACCGTCACGAAAGACGGAACCTCAATTGCACACGCTCGCGTCCAATTCAACGGTGAATTTGTCGGGCGGACAAACACAACGGGGCAGTTGACCGCGCAGGTTCCATACACGGACTCGCTAACCGTGACCGCGACACAGCCCGGGTACACCACCGACGGGACCAGGGAACAATCATCGCTCAATCCGCGTTTCGGTGACCGGGGCGGATCACTCGCATCGACAACACCGCAAGCATCCAACGGAACAAACTCGTCGGAGACATACGAGCTCCCAACGAACGTTTCCGTTGACTCTGACACAGTCGTACTCCCGGGAGACGAACTCACGTCATCGTTTACAATTAACGGTACGGCAGTCCCCGGTGTTGACGTGTACATCGAGGACAAATTCGTTGGACGGACCGATGAGAACGGTGAATTAACCGCAACGATCCCGGACGATGTACAGCTTGGTGAGAACATCACGGTCCGTGTTGAACGGGATGAATTATCCAGCACAACCACCGTTCAAGTCGCATCCCCTGAAGTACAGGTTGACTCCGGGATTATAGCGATTCCCGGAACCACCGCGGACGTCACGGTTGTCGCAGTGAATGACGGGGTCAAGGAACCCATCTCGAACGCGACGGTTTCCGTGTTCGAAGGCAAGGGAACAGGAACACAACCATATGCAGACACGGTTTCGGTCGATGAAAATGGGACGGCAACGATTGGTTTGCAATGGTCGAATGCAATGACCGTCACGGCATCACACTACGGAACAGAAACAACGACCGTGGTCTCTGGTTTGTACTACCCGCTCGCAGCGTTTGTGGGGGTGGTCTTCGTTCTGTGTATCGGCGGGGCACGATACGTACAGAAGAAAGGGGTTCCGGCAGGCGTGACCGAGGGAAAACTTCGGGAGCCAGAGTTGCCAACGCTCAAAGAACTGAAAGCGAAGTTCTACACGATTTTGTTCGGTATCGCTGACCGGTTCCGGGCGATTGGGGCGCGGATTTCGTCAGCCGGGCATCGAATCTCGCGCACACTCTCAACGTTCACTGCGCAGCTCTGGCAGAACATCAGGAGGCTGAACGGCCGAGGGGTTCTCTTGACGTTGGTATCTGGTCCCCGACGAGTGTTTGAGTACGCCCGTCACTATCTCCAATCACTCGCTGCGTTTTTCCGAGAGATATTCGAAGGATCTGGCAGTGGCACTGTGAGTGAGAACCCACCAGATGTCGATAGTAGTCGGAACGGTTCGGGCGGGGATAGTACACCGACGTCCTATGAACGCATCCGAGGGTTCTGGCGATGGCTTGTCCGGTTTGTGATTGGGCGGACCGGGAGGAACACGCAGACAACAGTGGAGATTGGAGAAAAGGCGATCAACCACGGGTTCCCGTCCGGGCCAGTGACACGGCTTCGTGTTGCGTTCCAGGAAATCGAGTACGGTAATCGTGATCCGGATAGTCGCGTTGATGAAGCCGAAGGTGCTGTCGAGGACCTTCGGAGTTCTGCAGATAACTCGGAGGACCCTGTATGAGATGGATTCCGAGTCGGGACTACGTGTTCTTCCTCGTTGCGATTGTGACAGGCGTAGTTGCAATCGTAGTCTTTGCTGCACCGGACTTACTCCCGGTCCCATTACAGGATATCACGCGAGTAACCGACGCGTTGTCACTGACGCAGATTGGATGGATTGTCGCGGTAGTGATGTTACTGATCGTCGTTGCCCGGTTTTTGAACGGGGTGGGCGCAGAATTGGACCGGTCAGAGATTACTGGAGAGCCCCCGGAACTAGCGTCGAATGGGAGTGTGCGAGACCCAACGCAATCGCTCACAGTAACGTACACTGAGTTGCTTGAGCCATTCGAATCACCAGAGAAAGTCCAGCGACGGATTGCTATGTACGGACGGCGGGCAGGCGAGCACAATGAATTACCCGAAGGGTACACGCAGTTCTTTGATGAAATCGCAGTAACCGCGCGTGACACGTATGCCACGTCGTCAACGATTGATGCGGACACGGCTGAGGAAGCGATTAAAACCGGGACGTGGACGGACGACCGTGTTGCAGCTGCAT
>Ga0306885_100488_pt1 | contig 12402 bp, 10 predicted proteins | sample AntDeeMetagen134_FD_190434 | JGI IMG/M metagenome (GOLD analysis project Ga0306885, IMG submission 190434) | Saline lake microbial communities from Deep lake, Antarctica - Metagenome #134 (v2) (version 2) | ecosystem: Environmental > Aquatic > Non-marine Saline and Alkaline > Saline | place... | reverse complement strand
CGGTTACGTGTCATTACGGAACGAATCTACTTAAAACATCTGTTTAGAGCGACCAACGTGGACTGTGTGAGGTATTCCGGATTCATCCCCGCCGTGAACGGCGAGGCTTTCTCCTTGATTTTCCGTAATTCCTCGATTCACCGTATATTGAGCATGAATACATCATCTTTGTTCTGGATTCGAAAAGTGAGATGTTAAAAGATCGACAGGGCATGGAACGAATCCAGTTCACCGATAACGCAACGAAAGGCCTTGTATGTCGTATACTTGGGTGTTCATTTGAACACGGAATCGGGACGACAAAAACAAATACAAAAGTCTCACTTCGGGCATGTACTCGGTGTAGTATGCCCGTGGGTGGCGAGTGGAACGACATAACGGGATTTGAATGGAATGAATGAGGTACAGACGAACTCTTGCACGATTGAACAGCGTATCGAAGCCGAACAGGTTGAAAAGCTTGCATGGAGTAGAGAATAGTAACGATGGACGACACACTTGAGGAACTCACGGCCCTCTACGAATTCAGTCTCCGCCGACTCCGAAATTTCCGTGGTGACCAACCCGTGATGAGCGAAGCAGTGACGCACCGACTCAACGAAACTCGGGAACCAACAGACTTCGCAACCGGGAATTCCCCGGCGGAGATTGCGTATCGCCGAGGCGTGTCTATACTCCGCGTCACTCTCCTTGGGTACTCTTTCAAAACCGTGTCTGACGTAACTGAAGACGAGGAAGCTGCGATTCATGCAGCGTATCTCTTCCTCAACGGCCCACTCCTCGAACTTGCGCATGAAATCGATTCAGAGTCGGATTCCGAACCCAGTCATTCAACGAATAAGATGGTGCGGGATTCAACGAGAGAACTGCAAGCCCTGTTACTGGACTGTAATGCGCTCCCGCCGAACGAAACGCATTACCGTGATGCAGCGAATTTCGCCGCCTAACCATGTTCATCCCTTACCACATCGACACGCCACAAGGGACGCTGTCGCTTCAACGAGTAAACGACACACCAGAACCGTTGACTCGGTTCGATGAACGCGGGTATTTCGAGGAGTCCGAAATCCGGTCCCCGGCTGATGACGTGTACACGTACTACGGGCGGCGACAGACTTCCTACAAACCGGGCGCGGGGTTCGATCCCTCGCCCCCGGACACAGTCACCGGCGTTCTCGAAACGGTGTTCTCCTACATCAACACGGACGCTGATCTGACGTGGGACAAGGATTTCGAGCCGAATGAGGCGATGGAAACCATTCGGCAGACTGAATGGCGCGATCCGGTGCCTGAAGTCGCTGCAAGCCTCTTATCCCGGCTTATTCTCCGGCACCCGTTTCCGAATGCGAATCATCGAACAAGCTTGTCGATTGTCTGTCTGTACCTTGCAACAGTCACTGACCGGGCGGTTGAAGGCAGTCTGCACCCGGAAACACTCTCCGAATCCGAATTGAATGCGTTCATTTCGGAGTCAACCCGAACTGTGACCTTCAATCGGAATCAGGGATTATTCCACGCCCTTTCCGAATACGGGATTGATGGTGTGACACGGAAGGGCGGGTTAACACTCGCATTCACCGACCGAATGCTGAACGCCAATCTTGAAAAGCGGCATCGGCAGGACTGCCTCGGTTTGATTACGGAATGGGTGGATGAAACTGGCGCTGGAAAAACCCATGATGATGGATTCCGCGCGTTTCAGGATCGAGTAAGTGTATCTGAGTACAATCTCCGCGCGCTTGCGAAGGCGTTTGCTCCGCTTCGAGACTGAATCTTAGCCGGGTTTTTGAGCGGGCCGTGGGGAGACACGAGTACCTGTGAATCCGAATCCATTAGAATTCGCCCTCGGGACTGATGACACCTCAACGGTTCTGTGGCGATACACAATCGTCTATTTCTTAGCTGCCTCCACAATCATTCCATTCCTCACGGTGATTGGGTATCTGGTTTCTGTGATGGAACACGCAATGAATGGCGGGGGGTCTGCGCCGGAATTCACCGGATATATTGAATTCTTGAAAGACGGGGTTGAGCCAGCAGCTGCATTAGCGGTGCTTCTCACGGCCCCGTTCCTCGTGTTATCGTTGGCATTCAATCTGTCTTCCGCGCTCGGGATTATCATCTCACTCCCGCTTGTCGCAATCGTGTATTATCTCTCTCCAGCAGTTTTAGCAGAGTATTCTCGGCAGCATAATCTCCGTGAGATGGATGTCTCGGCGTTCGCCACTGCATTATTCTCTCAAGAGTATTTCTTAGCGTTCTTTGCTGGTGTTGGTGTGTATATCGGAAGCACCATTCTCGGGTTACTCATCACGCTCACGGTAATCGGCGGGATTCTACTCCCCGGGTTTGTGTTACTCGGCTTCGTCGCGGCGTCGTATTGTTGGGCGATTGGGTATCAACGCGGCATCGCCGAAGACGTCGATTGACATCCTCCCCGCCCTGAAGGGCGGGGATTCCCACGGCCCCGCACCGCTGAGTTGGGATGTTTAAGGTTTGTAGTTGCCCGGCATGGGCAACTACTGGCTGTGCCAACCAGCCGTTACTCCTATCCCGGCATGGGATTCAGAGATACTTGCTTACCGCACCCCAAGTTCCACCAACAGAAAGGGGTGCTTTCTGCGTGGAATCGGAGGATTCCGATATTGTCCGATTGACAGGGCGGGCAGGCCGCCTCGGTTACGTGTCATTACGGAACGAATCTACTTAAAACATCTGTTTAGAGCGACCAACGTGGACTGTGTGAGGTATGCCGGATTCATCCCCGCCGTGAACGGCGAGGCTTTCTCCTTGATGTTCAGGTAAAAACAGTTTGGGTGACGACCGACAGAATCCGTTCTCGGTTCGTGGCGATTCAGCGACTTCCCATGAAATTGTATCTGGGGTTTAAATTGTACCATGCCGTACCTGTATTTGCTAATGTCTTCAGCTGATCCGACGGAAGATGATCTTGAGGAACTCCCGGGTGTCGGCCCGGCGACTGCGGAATCACTCGCTGAATCGGGGTTCAATTCCTACGAGGGGATTGCCGCCGCGCAGCCAAGCGAACTTGAGAACCTTGGCGGTGTTGGGGAATCAACCGCATGGGAAATCATCGAGGTGTGTCAGGACAAGACGGGTCTTGGCCAGTTCGAAACCGGGATGGACGTGAAGGAACGACGCAAGGGAATGCTGGACATCACGTTCCTTGTAGATGATCTGGACGACCTTCTCGGTGGGGGCGGTATTGAAACGCAGGCAATCACTGAATTCGCCGGACAGAATTCCTCGGGGAAGTCGCAGGTCGCGTACCAGTTCTGTGTGAACACGCAACTCCCCGAAGAATACGGTGGTCTTTCGCATTCGGTTATCTTTATCGACACGGAAGACACGTTCCGCCCCGGTCGCGTTGGCGACATGGTTCGCGGACTCCCGGACGAAATCATCGAAGCGTGCATGGAACGCGATGACATCGAAGGCGGTGTCGATGATGAAGATGCACTGGAGGAACTGGTCGATAATTTCCTTGACCAAGTTCACATCGCCAAGTCCATGAACAGTAGTCACCAGACTGTTCTCGGTCAGAAGGCCAAAGACATCGCGTCCGATAAGAAAGGCACTGACTGGCCTGTCGGGATGATCATCGTGGACTCGCTCACGGCGCAGTTCCGTGGTGACTACACCGGTCGCGGAGAGCTTGCCGATAGGCAGCAGAAGCTCAACAAGCACATGCACGATCTCAAGAAAGCCGGTGAACACGCTAACGCGGCGATCATCGTGACGAATCAGGCCGCGTCGAACCCTGATTCGTACTTCGGCAATCCGAATTCGGCTATCGGTGGGAACATCGTTGGCCACAACTCCACGCACCGATTCTGGATCAAGGACTCGAAGGGTGACAAACGGATTTTCCGTCTGAAGGACTCACCGAACAACGAAGAAGCAGAAGCCCCGGCAGAAATTACGGAAGGCGGTTGGAAGGACGCCTAACTCCCCACTGATTCGCCCTTAACGACTGCGTAGAACCCCCTGTTTCGGCCCTCAAAACTCGCATACTCGGCTATTCGACGCGGTTCTGTTTTGGAGTCTACCGAACCTTTTTCGGTGTTATTCCAGTAAGAATAGATACGCAACCGACCCATGAAATTCACTGACTTCGTTGACCACGCCGACCGAATTGCCGCCGTTCCCGGAGATGATGATACGATTGCTCGCACAAGTGACCTACTCCGTGAGGCCTCGAATGATGAAGCGGACACGGACACAATCCGGCACGTCACTCGGTTCATTCAGGGGCGCGCATTCGCTTCAAGTGACCCACGGAAACTCGACATCGGAGCGAAACTGTGCCATGAAGCAATTGCGAGAGCAGCATCGGCAGAGTCACTGGATGCTGACGCGGTCAGTGATCTTGTTGTTGAAGAAGGCGGCGTCGGGAAGGCAGTTGATGTGATTGATTTCGGTGGCCAAACCGGATTAGCGGCTTTCGGCGGATCCGGTGGTTCTGACGGCGTTACTATCGGGCGTGTTGCCGATGTGTTTCATGACGTAGCCACGACCACTGGTGCTGGAAGCACGGAAACACGTCTTCGGATGTTGTTCGGGTTATTCAACGATTGCACGCAAGATGAGATCCGGGTTCTCGCCCGAATCATGGTCGATGAAATGCGGATTGGGGTCGGGGAAGGCACGGTTCGTGACGCGATCGCAGAAGCGTTCGGTATTTCCATTGAACTGGTGGAGGATTCGCTTCAGGTGGCGAACGACTACGGACTTGTCGCAGAAACCGCAGCTGTAGATGGTTCCGAGGGACTGTCCAATTTCGAATTGGAAGTTGGTCGCCCCATCAAGTGTATGCTCGCGCAGAAAGGCACCGCCGAAGACGCCGCGTCGACGTGGGGTGAAGTCGCTGTGCAATCGAAGTACGATGGCGCTCGCGCCCAAGTTCACTATGACGGTGAGACAGTGACGGTGTTCTCTCGGCGGTTGGAAAACATCACGGACTCTGTCCCAGAGGTTGTCGAGGCTGTTGAAGCGAACGCGACTGCACCTGCAATCTTCGATGGGGAGATTGTTGCGTATGACTCCGAAACGGGTCGCCCGGAGCCGTTCGAAATGGTTCTGCAACGGATTCGCCGTGAGGATAACGTACAGAAGATGATGGCGAAAGTCCCGGTTCGGTTCCGCCCGTTCGATTGCCTGTACTACAACGGCGAGTCACTGCTCACGGACGACCTCACCGATCGCCACGATCACCTCAAGGATGCGTATGCGGATGACGCTGCAATCTCCACGCTCCACCGCGTCGATACGGCGGAGGGCGTCGTGGAATTAGAACAGCAGGCATTAGACGACGGGCACGAAGGTGTGATGCTGAAGAACCCGGACGCGGAATACATTCCCGGAGATCGTGGCCGGGAGATGCTGAAACTGAAGCCGGATGTTGAAACATTGGATCTCGCTGTAATCGGCGGTGAATGGGGTGAAGGGCGGCGGAGTGGGTTCGTTGGGAGTGTCATGCTCGGGACGAAAACCCCGGATGGATTCAAAGCAATTGGGAAGGCAGCGACCGGGATTTCCGATGACGAGTTAGCGGAACTCACTGACTTGGTGACGCCGCACGTTCGCAGTGACTCCGGGCAGGAATTCGACGCGAAACCCGAAGTCGTGGTTGAAATCGGGTATCAGGACATCCAAGAATCCCCGGAGTACGAATCTGGGTACGCGCTCCGTTTCCCTCGGTTCAAAGTATTCCGGCATGAAAAACCGGTTGAGGAAGTCGATGACATAGAGAAGGTGGAGCGGTTGTTTGCACAGCAATCCGGGTAATCGCCCGGAATTCCTAAACCCACCATGTGGTATCGTTGTAGTAGATGCAGTTTAACGCGCCCGGGTTCGCACATGACTTGGCTTCGGTGTTCCCCGAAGCAATCACGGTCGCAGCAGTAGTGACGCTTGTTTTTGCCGTGCTGGTGTATGTGTACCCGTTTCTCTGGGTGCAGATTTCATGGAATGGACCCCTTCGTGTTCTCGCACCAATCCGGAATGCGTTCCCGGTTATGACATGGTGGTTGATTCTATTCCCGCCATTAACCGGGTGGCGCGGTGTACAACGACTCACCGGGAGTCTTCAGTCAATGTATCTGGAGCGATTCCGTACACGCACAACCAGTGATGTTGAAGACCTCAAATCTGTCCCAAGTGGATCGCGGGTTCGAGCGTCCGGCCCAGTGAAAATCAAGAAAGCAGTCACTGCTCCGTTTTCCCCGGATGTGAATACCGCGATGGTGTACTGGGGGTTGGATGAATGGACTGGAACGCGGTGGAAAGAACATATCTCGGAGCTGCGCTCCGGAACGTTCGAATTAGTCGGTATTGACCGGTTCAACGAGTCCGTGTATGTGGATCCGGATGAACACGCAGAGTATTCGCTTGAGGGTGTGACGCCAACTACAACCGTATTCGATGAACAGGATCCGATTCCGGATGGGTACCGGGAGGTGCTTCAGGAACATGCACCGTTCGCCGATAACCGGCTTCGATTCCGCGAAGTCCGGATTCAAGACGAGGACCATCTCAGTGTGTTCGGGGAGATGAATGAGAAGAGCGTGAATGGAACGTGGAAGCGTGCAGTGATGCATCCGTCAGGGGGTGATGTTCGACTGCTTCTCACCACAGAAAACGTCCCACGACTCCACCAAGGCGTGTGGCGGGATACCAGCGCGAATCTCATCACTGGATTACTGTTAGTTGCTTACGGATTAATCGGTACAGCTGCGTTCTCCGAAATCCTGATTCAGGTTGTTCTCAGTCAGTGACGACTGGACTCCTTACGGACGACTCGGGATTGGCGCGCGGTGAAGGCTTCCGACCATCACGCTCGCAGACGCAGTGACCCCGAGTGTGGATAATGCATACACCGCCGGGAAGACAACAACGGCAGCGATAATCAACGCGGCTTTACTCCCCAGAACGGCCCGAGTCCAGATTCCTGAAAGAAATTCAATCATCGTGTTGGTCGGTGTGCCAGTAGCAGTCCGTTAAGCGTTCCGCACCAACTCTGAACTGTAAAACCGGGGTACGGCGGCTCTCCCCGGGAAGATTGAAACAAGGGCTTAAGTAGCCGTTTCCGCTATGTACACGTGATGTCAGAGAACCAGCCCCCGGTAGAGGAGGGGATGGCGTCCGAGTTTGCCGAGGAGCGCCGCTCAATCTCTATCGCTGAATTCTTCGAGAAGAATAAGCACATGCTGGGCTTCGGCTCGGAAGCCCGGAGCCTGGTAACTGCGGTGAAAGAGGCTGTCGACAACAGCCTTGACGCCTGTAGCGAAGCCCGTATCTTCCCCGACCTCAAAATCGAGATTGAGGAGGCTGGTGACTACTACCGTCTCACCGTTCGGGACAACGGCCCCGGAATCACGAAAGACCAAGTCCCGAAGGTCTTCGGGAAGCTTCTGTACGGCTCCCGGTTCGGTGTCCGGGAGATGAGTCGCGGACAGCAAGGCATCGGAATTTCTGCTGCGGTGCTGTATTCACAACTCACGTCCGGGAAGCCCGCGAAAATCATTTCGAAGACTGGAGCCGATGACCCGGCGAAGTATTTCGAACTCACAATTGACACGGACACGAACGAACCGGAAATCAAATCCGAAGAAGTAATCGAGTGGGATGAGGTCGATCACGGAACGAAGGTTGAATTGGAGATGGATGCGAATCTCCGAAGTCGGTCGAGTCTCCATGACTACGTGCAGTACACCGCTGTCACGAATCCGTATGCGCGGATTGAATTCATCGACCCTCGGATGACTGAGTCGATGGTGTTCGAGCGGTCGGTTGATGAGCTACCGAAGGAAACGAAGGAAATCAAGCCGCATCCGCACGGTGTCGAACTTGGCACGGTGATGAAGATGATGGCGGCAACGGACAGTTATAGCGTGTCCGGGTTCCTCCAGAACGAATTCACGAAGGTCGGGTCCACGTCCGCAGACAAAGTCATCACGGAATTCCACGACCGTGAGTACGGACGCGAACTTCAGTGGGGTGTCGTTCTGGATGACGATAATCTCGTAGACGCAATCACGGATGCCGTCAACGGGAAGCCCCCGGAAGCAACGACCGCGTTCGCAGAAGATGTCGCGGAGGATCTGCTTCACTACGGGAAGGCGTCCGGAACTGAAATCGCTGACTTCGTTGCTGGCGCGGCAGATCGCATCGAAGACAACCATGATGTCCGGTTCGGCGACACGGTGCGGGAGAACGCAGTCACGGCCACTCTCGCCGCGATTCATTCCGTGCGCCCGACGATGGATGACATCGCTGACGCGGCAACATCCACCCGGAAGACGGAGCAAGACGTTCGGCTGTTCGCCTCGAAACTTGTTGCGGAATTCAGTGACTCCCCGGCAACGCGGTACACGCACTCGGAAATCGAATCCCGTGTTGACCGTGCAGCAAACCAAACGGAGAATGAATCCGGAACGTCGTTCGGTGACACGGTTCGGGAGAACGCAGTCACTGAACTGTGGGAGCGCACGACCGCAATCTCGGTTGACCCGCCGAAACTCAAGGAACTGAGTGAAGACCGGGACAAGGCCAGTAACCTGATGGAAGCGATGAAAGCGGTGAACATCCACGCGCCGTCATCGGATTGTCTCTCCCCGATTGGCGCGGATAACATCGAATCCGGGCTTCGGTCGGTGTTCGATGGCGCAGAATTCTATTCGTCTTCCACGCGCGATGCCGGGGTTCACAACGGTGATCCGTTCATCGTTGAGGCCGGGATTGCCTACGGCGGTGATCTCACCACGCAGGATTCGCAGTCGGTTGAACTGCTTCGGTTCGCGAACCGTGTCCCTCTCGTGTATCAGCGCGGTGGCTGTGCAATCACGAGCAAGCTCAAGGACATGAACTGGAACACGTACCGCCTGAGTCAGTCCAGTGGCTCGCTCCCGAAAGAACCGGCAGTGTTCATGGTTCACGTCGCTTCCACGAACGTGCCGTTCACGAGCGAATCTAAGGACGCTGTCGCGGCAGTCCCTGAAATCGAGAAGGAAATCAAGATCGCTGTTCAGGAAGCCGCCCGTGAACTGCGGAGCTACAAGGACAAACAGAAAGAACTGAAACAGCGACAGGAGAAGGAAGACGCGATTCTCAAGAACCTCCCCGACATGGCGGAGAAACTCGGGGAGATGCTTGGGAAACCTTCCCCGGACCCGAATCAGTCCACGGCCCGGATCATGAACAACGTGTACCTGAACACGCGCGTTACAGATGACGCAGTGACTGTTGACGCAACGAACTACGGGAACAGCGGCTCCGAGTCACTGACCGTGGAAGCAACGGTTGACACGGAACCTGAGTCTATCCCGGACAACGCGGACCTCAGCGAAGACAGCGGCGGATTCCGCCTGCGGTGGGACGTTGACGTAAGTGCTGGTGACACCGAGTCGACCGTGCTGGAAGTCCCGGTGGATGCCGACATCGAACTGGATTACGACAACATCGAAGCCCCGAAGGTGAACATCAATGACTGACGACACGCAACCCACGCTTGGGAATTTCGACACGGACGACATGAACGATTCGGACGAACTACCCACCACGGAACCCACGGGTGCAGACCCCGATGGCACCGTCGACGTTGCGAGCAACACGGACGAAACCGTGCCGGTGGATGACGACGCGGTTGCTGACGGTGGTGCCGTGCCGAAGGAATCGAAGGTGCAGCAGGCACAAGACGAACTGCTGGATGTTGGTTCCCGGTTGTACGACGCCCTCGCCGCAGGCGAGATTCCGGGGTTAGAACTCCCCACGCGAACGAAAAGCAACATCGAATTCGATGACGAATCCGGCGTGTGGACGTATGGTGACCGGACATCGGACAGAACCGCGAACAGTAGTCGCGGAACGAAGAAACTCCTCAAGACGGTGTACGTCATCGATTTCCTCGAAACGCAGTTAGAGGAAGACCGTAGCTCCACTCTGCGCGAGCTGTACTACCTCTCCGAGTCGTGGGATAACGACGACGCGCAGTTCAACAGCCAAGACGATTCGAACAACATCGTTGAGGATCTCGAAATCATCAGCGGGGTTCGACGCGAGGACTTCCACATGCGCCCGGAAGAATCCGGCGCGACACTCATGGGGCCGCTGGAAATCCGGGAGCAGACCCGGCGCGGCGATCGCGTCATTCACTGCCAAGACGGCGTCGGGGAAGGCGGGTACCAGATCCCGAATGACCCGGACACTATCGAATTCCTCAATCACGACGCGAACTTCGTTCTCGCCGTGGAGACGGGTGGGATGCGCGACCGCCTCGTTGAGAACGGCTTCGATGATGACTACGGCGCAATCATCGTTCACCTGAAAGGCCAGCCCGCACGGGCAACGCGCCGCATCACGAAACGCCTGCACGATGAACTTGGGCTTCCGGTGGCCGTGTTCGCTGACGGTGACCCATGGAGTTACCGGATCTACGGGTCGATTGCGTATGGGTCAATCAAATCCGCGCACCTCTCGAAGTACCTCGCCACGCCGGAAGCGGAGTACCTCGGAATTCGCCCGGAAGACATCAAGAAGTACGATCTCCCGACTGACCCATTGAAAGACTCGGACACGAATGCGTTAGAATCCATCAAGACCGATCCCCGGTTCCAAGGGGAATTCTGGTCCGAACAGGTCGACATTCAGTTAGACATCGGTGAGAAGTCCGAGCAGCAGTCACTGGCGAGTCACGGACTGGACTTCGTGACGGACACGTACCTCCCGGAACGCCTCGAAGAAATGGGGTTCCTCGACTAACCCGGCAGTGACTCTGGATTGACGCAGCACGAACAAGAACTGCAAACACTCTTTTGTGTCGCCCCGGCGCACCGCCGGATATGGATTCTGTCCACTACATCTGTAGCGAATGCGGGAAAGAAGCAACACCGAATCGCCGTCCGGGTGACTCTCCCGGTGACGTAGTTGAAGACCACTGCCGGAACTGTGGGGACACTCATGAGTTGAAGGTTCACGCCCCACCCCGCCCGTAACCCCACCACTTCTAAACACGGAGACGCACCACCGCTGAGTATGTCCAGTAGTCGGTCGCTTGATTCTTATTTCGTGTTCGTTGCGCGATTCGATGATTGGCGGAAAGACGAAATCGCATTTCAACGCGGGAATTCACGGGACCAAGCCGAGCGCAGACTCCGTTCTTCGTGGTACAGTAACGACCAAAACGGCGTTCATGTGGATTCACTCGGGGCATTCCCTGACTTCTTCACTGTAACCCCGAAACTCAACTACGACTTCAAACAAACCCCGGCGCTCCCAGACACGCTCATCGATCACGTCGGGCGAGCGAACTTAGAACAGATTGTCCGGGTTGCAGCTGACGGCGACAAAGGATGGGATTCTCTCCCGTCTCAAAACGCAGTGTTAGCCGTTGATGACACCTCCAATCCGAAAGATAGTGTGTTCGGTGGTGACCATGCATGGAATGACCCGTCTCGAACGTACCTCACTGACAAAATCATTCAATTCCAAAGCCGCGTTCGGCGTCTTGTGAAAGCGGACTACGTCGACTACGAACGGTTAGAAGACCGGAATCTCCCGTCTGCACTTCACGAAGATGACCGTCCAGTGGCCGAGTTACTGGAAAAAATCACGTCCCTTCGAACCCGGTGCCCCTCCGAAGACATCCTGTTTTTCGGTGTGATTCTCACCCCTGAAGGCATCCCTCGAACCACGAACACCATGTGGGGTGAATCACGTTCGAATCACGAAGATCCGTATCCCCGACCGGAGAACAACCCGGAATTCGATCTTGCCATCCCAGTCGTTCCTGAAGACTCGAAACGCGATGTACAACACCGTGTTTTGAACACGCTCGGTCGGTGGCGTCTCTGGACGGAACTCCCGGCATTCAGCCATGAGTGGCGGGTTGTCGAAACTGGAGATGAGATCACAGAATACGATGTGTATCTTGTGTTCAGTCACTCCCCGGAGAACGCTGTGCAACGAGCGAAATGCAAACTCGGTGTTCCATCTCGGAACACGGACTCGGATACAGACTTATTTGTTCACCGAGGGACATTCGAGGAAGTCACTGCTGATGTGTCAATCGATGACTTCCAGGATTCAGAGATTAGTGTTGGTAGTGAATCCTCCGCGAAAGACTTCCCGCCGATGCATGAACAACTACTCCATGCTGCATTTTCTACTCATTGACATCCTCCTCGCGCTAAAGCGCGAGGCTTTCTCCTCGATTCTCCGTAAAGAAGCCACAGCTGAAGACGGAACGCACTTTGATGAGTTGTTCGAGGTTATAAAGAATCAAGGAGAATACCTGCGCCTTTAGGCGCAGGATGAATCCGACAACGCCTACACACTCCACCGTCGATGGCAAGGCTGGATATTCAACGCCAACCGAAATCATTA
>Ga0306885_100470_pt1 | contig 12754 bp, 18 predicted proteins | sample AntDeeMetagen134_FD_190434 | JGI IMG/M metagenome (GOLD analysis project Ga0306885, IMG submission 190434) | Saline lake microbial communities from Deep lake, Antarctica - Metagenome #134 (v2) (version 2) | ecosystem: Environmental > Aquatic > Non-marine Saline and Alkaline > Saline | place... | reverse complement strand
CGGGGAACGGAATGGTTCGCCATTGGAGAACCGGTGTTGGTACAGTCCGCCTCGGTCGTCGTCAGACGGTGGCAGGAAACCGCTTCAGCGGGGAAATGCCACGGCCTTCAGACCGTGGTAGCTTACTTGAGCACTTGAACATGATTTTGACATCGAGTGGTGCCAACGGTGCCTCATCGATTTCGACCGTCGTCGCTTCGTCAGTCCCGCAAACGGTACAGATTATCGAATCAACGTCTCCATTCCCATCAGACCAGTCGTTCTCGACTGTAAAATCAGAGGGATTCAGGAGGTCCTCAAGCCGTTCCCACGTCCTTGGTTTCTCGCCACTACCAGCTTGGAGTGCGAAACGTGAACAGGAACATCGAGCGACGTACCCGTCGTAGCCGTGCGTTGTTCGAACAATCTCGTCACAGAACGTGCAGACAAGTGTATCATCGTGCATGGTTACTCTCTTACTCGTTGATTCGCGGGTGGTTCAGTTGTCATTGTCGTATGGGGGACGGAGTTTTGTCGGCACTGCCTCGTTCTCTAAGATATTCCACTGATTCGCAGATTCTAGGGTCGGAAGCGCTTCACGAAGAACTGCGTTCGGAATATGAACACCGTATCGTTCGTCACTGTACCGAGTAACGTCAACCGGTGTCCCGTTAATCACATTCCAGGCGTGGTTATGGACGCTTCCGGTTTCTGCGTTCGCTGTTACACCTTCGATGTACTGGAATCGAGAATCAAACCGAGCAAGTTCCGCAGCGTTCGCATAACACTCCATTGCGCTCGGTCGATACTCACGAACAAACGCTGCAAGCGTCTCTAATACCTCTTCTGGAACATCACCCGGCGTGTACACGCGCATGCTTTCCGTCTTCGGAATCGGAACTGAATGATGTGCCAGTGGCTCCGCGTCGTACACTCCGTGACGTTTCACTAGTTCGATGACGCGGTCGTCGTTATCGGGCTCGGCACCCCACGAGTTGACTGCCTCTTCTAACGTTGTCTCGGCAGTCATTCTGAGAGGCTCCACGTATCTTGTTCCGGTTCCAATCGTGAGGTGTAATCCCCACGCGAATCGACGATCCCGCAGTGATACAGGAATGCCTTGAACTGAAACGTTGACTCTGACCGGTAACTGTCCGACGAGGCCACGATATCTGAGGTCGGCGGCGTATCAGGACCAACGTCGTGTTGTTCGACCGTGGACGGGTGGAGGAAAACCGTTTTCGCCAGTTCAGGTTCCCGCTTCCAGAGCAACCACGTCAATTCGTGAAGTTGGAGTTCGCCTTGCTGACGCAGGAATTCAACAAGGTGCATCGTCGGCTCGTACTGGAATGCTAGGCGCTCAGTTAGCGCCTGCCATTCCGGGTGCACGTCAGTGAATCTTTTCGGAGAACCGTGCAGGTCCTCGAAGGCGTGCAAGGCCTCTCGCGGGCTTCCGTGGACACGGCGGGCTGTGACTATCACTGCCTCACCGAGCGGCGTCACGTCGCCCGTGGCAGCGATGAGTCCGGTTTCCTCTGCTCCACGCCGTGCTCGGCGTGGAAGATTCACAGCGTGTTCACGAATCAACGCATCAGTTGCGCCGTCAGCTACGACCGCGAGCGGGACGGCCAAGTAATTCTTCGGATGATTCAGTTTGAACTCCTGAATCTTCGCCGGCTCACCGGACGGGCTCGTTACGGTCGTGGTTTCAGACGGCACCGGTTTCGGAATCGTGGACGTCATAGATCATCCTCAACGTCATCGTCTTCACCAGGTGGGATTAACCCGAGTTCCTCAGTGAGGATACGTCGGGTTTCCTCCGGGGAATCCGATTGGAATGTCGGGTCCGCGCCACACTCTTCACACGGATACCCGTCTTCTAACGTTTCCCCGCACCCGTTACAGTCAATTGGTCTCGTTGCCATGATTACTCCCTTATTACGCCATTCTCGGCGGGTTCTGAATACTATTCGATTTCGGAACGTACGTCTCTGCCAGCACGTTCATCACGGTATCGTAGAGATCGTCCGTGTTGAGGTCCTCACGGTGAGTCGTTCGTTCATCTGAACGGTATTCATTCGATTCGCGTTGAATGACGCGGTATTTGCGTGGTTCGAAGTTATCTCGGTCGTCTTGCCAGACCTGGATTTCGTGTCGTCCATCCAGTGTCATCCACCGATTCATCTCCAGGCTATCCGTTGGGAGAATCACCCATCCGGCCGGGGTGTTCTCAACGGCAGCAATCATCCGGTGTGCCCATTCGGTCGCCTCGGTTAACTTCGAGATCACCAGACGCTTCCCGGAGAATTCAGCCGTATTCAGCATCGGCGTACACACCGTTTCGTACAGGTCACGATGCGTATCTGCACGGATAGTGACCTTGATGCCGGTTACCGGAAGCTCATCGTGTGACTGGTCATCTCGGTCGAACCGGTCTTCGCGTGTTATTTCAACGCGTTCAGGTCCATTGTTGCTCGTTATGTGCGGACTCGGGGTTTTGTGCGTGACAGTCCAACCATCAGGGACTGACAGCGTGTCAGCGAGCTCAGCAAGGTTCTCAGCGGATTCTTCTGTGGTCGAGGGCATTGGTATGAGTGTGGTGTTGATCCAGTCTCGATGACTGTGAACGGCGTGTGCTGTACGGTGAGGCGTACAGGTGTCACGAATCTCTTCCCGCCTGTACCCTCACCGTCGCTCATGATTGGGCCGTGTTGCTCACTCCCCGCCTGCAGTAACTGGCTGAAACGGCGTGCTGGCCTGGCACTTGTGGCACCCACCGGATTCTCCCGTCTCGTACGGGACTGTCTCCTCACAATTCGGGCATTCTGATTCCGTCATCGTGATGGTATCTCCATCCTCAGTGGGGACCTCGATGGATCGCTCGTTCATACGACGTGTACCTAATCGGCGTTGAATCCGGCGAGAGAGGCTTGTGCCGTATCCGTTTCTTCTGGTTCGATGAGGCTAACCGGTGGTTCACGAATCCCCTTCGAGTCATCACCGCAGTTCTCGTGCTTTTCTTCGTACCACTCGATGCGAGCCTGATGCGGTTCACGAAGTATCTCACCGGATTCCGGGTCAACACAGTAGTTATCGGGCGCAGCACCGCATTCGATGCAATCAACGTACCATACCGGGTGGAGATACGAGCCTTCCCCGCACGTCGTGCAGACGTGTTCAGTTCCGACATCAGCGCCGCACTGCAGGCAGTACCCATCACCGATGATCTCAGAGTCACACGCCGGGCATGACTCAGCGTGCCGGTCGTGGGATTTACTGATGGTCTCACGAACTGAGTCCACGGTCCACTGCGCACCGTTGTATTCCGGTTGCTTCGCGTCAATCGTGATGATGTAATCACGCGGCGCATCGGCCGCGGAGAGAATCACAATATCGTCTCGAATGTACGGGAGCGTAGCGTTCATGCACGTCGCCATGTGACCGAGTTGGATGATGCGTCCAGATGTTTCCAGTAACGGGTGCGATTCGTACTTCAGGATGCTGACCTCAACGTTCTTGCTGCCATAGTAATCCAGTTGATGCTGGAACGCTTCTGGAGACGGGTCAACGACGACCGTGTTGAAGAGCTCATCAGCGAACTCATCACTGATACGTTGCGGAGCAAAGTACGTGTCAGCATCCGGGGCTCGGTCAAGACTGTTCGTGACCACCGGCGAATCATGAGTGAATCCCGGGTCTGCATGCGTCAACGAGAGCGTCCGTCCGGACAACTCGTCGTTGATCAGGTCGTACGCTTTCTCTCGCAGGTCAGTTCCGTCAGGATACCGATGGTACGTGAGCGAGATTGGGTTCCCATCATTCCCACCGGTTGCTCCAGTGACCTCCGGGAACTGGTCTGCATCAGTGTTCGGCAGTACGTCATCGGAAACGGAGAACAGCACATCGGAGCCCGGTGACGTTCTTTCAACTTCGCCAGTCGGTGCCTCAGGTTTCCGGAGTTCGGCACTCAGCCAGTCGAACTGTCCGCCGAACAGGTTCCACAGAGCGATATCCTCCATCGAATACGCGTACTCATCCGGCATTACCGTGGACGTGAATCCGAAGAATAGGATTCGTCCGCCAGGTTTCAGCAGATGGTCCAGCGTTTCAGGAATCGGGATATCCGATGACGCGTCAACGCCATCGAGGCCGTACGTCTGTTCGGCTTGATTCGGAGAAAACGGCGGGTCGTAGACGATCGTATCAAAACTGTTCTCCGGGAACACCGTCAGCAGGTCTTCAACCGGGACGTTCACGTCAGTGTTCGTACTGACAGTCTCGCCGGCGTCGTAGTCAGTCCCGTTAATCGTCCGGGCTTTATCCAGCGTGACGGTTTCCTGAATGTCGTTCCGAACGATCTCGTCGTCGTGATCGAGTTGACAGACACCGCTGCACGCGTTCAGGGTTCGTCCCTGGAGTTTCGATTCAACCCATGCTCGGATTTTCGTGTTGTTGAACGTCCAGTTGTTTGTTCGAACCGACCAGTACGAAAGATGTGGTGTCGTCATTGTTCAGTGAGACGGGATACGGAGAGGCAGTCGCACGACTCACCCGCTATTTCGAGTCGTGCGTCCAGCGGCCGGTTCCACACCGGGAAGTCATGCGGGTTTGGTGTCCCGTCCGGGATTCCTGCGTCTTCAGGCGCAGGAGGATGTCAATGGTTTCAGGCATTGGAATGCACTCGTAGTTCTCACTGTCTGTGTTGGTGCGTCGGTGCTGACCAGGGGATGGCAGCGATCGCCGCGGTCCTCACTCCTGCTTGTGGGACCGCGGCTGCGCCAGCTGCTTCTGGAATGCTCTTTCCGTGAAGAAGTGGATGAGTGAAATCGAGAGGAGGCGGTGAGATTCCAGGATGGATCCCGGCATGTATATAATGCTCACCCTCATAGGAAATATTGCATACTATGGCTGAGACGTCTACGTTGACAGAACTGCAGGAGACTGCGTTCTCTCTGTTGGAGAATGAAGGAGAGTTGTATCAAAGCGATTTGTGGAAGCGAATGGATATCGGTAGCCGGTCAGGTTCACGTGTTGCACAAGCGTTGGCTGAGAAAGGCCTTATCAAGCGGGAAGAAACGACGCGTGATGGTCGGAAAACGTATCTGCTCACGTTCATTGAGACGGAAGATGCCGAACCCGGAGGTGTAGATACGGAGCGTTCTGATCAGGAGCGTCTCCCTGATATTGGATCAGTTGATCTTCCATCGCACGATGTTCACCTATCTCCGACACAGAAACGCGCTGCAGAGTTGATTTACGATCGGGGAGAGCTCACGCAAAGCGAGTTGTGGAAAACACTTGATGTTGCGAGTCGAACCGGAACGCGTGCATCACGAGCGCTTGCTGATGCTGGACTCATTAATCGTGTAGAGACAATGGAAAATGGTCGGAAAACGTATCTGCTCACGTTCATTGAGACGGAAGATGCCGAACCCGGAGGTGTAGATACGGAGCGTTCTGATCAGGAGCGTCTCCCTGATATTGGATCAGTTGATCTTCCATCGCACGATGTTCACCTATCTCCGACACAGAAACGCGCTGCAGAGTTGATTTACGATCGGGGAGAGCTCACGCAAAGCGAGTTGTGGAAAACACTTGATGTTGCGAGTCGAACCGGAACGCGTGCATCACGAGCGCTTGCTGATGCTGGACTCATTAATCGTGTAGAGACAATGGAAAATGGTCGGAAAACGTACGTTCTAACGCCAGTTTCTACTGAGTCTACGGCGGGTAGTGAAGACAAGTCTCGTGGTGAGGGTGTGTCTGTAGACTCTGAGCGTGTTGATGCGGTGGATGGTGAGACGTTGTCTGAGTCGGAACGGCAGGCATACGATTACATCATGAAGACGAGCGGTGTTCCGCAGAATTCGCTTCGGTCGTGTATTGAAGGGGATGATGAAACGATTGCGGCTGTTGTTCAGTCGTTGCTTGCAAAGGACCTCATTCGGCGTACTGAAGAGACGTACTACGGTCGGTTAACGTATTGGGTGGAGCCAATGGCAGGGTCGAATCCACCTGCGTCAGCGTAGCTACATCCTGTTTTCTGGAGTTGCGTTTGAACGGGTCGATGGGGAGGTTTGCATGAATTTAAGTAATTACTATCCGAAGACGTGGTATGGGACGAACCTCAGTACCGTGCAGTGATGAGACCCGTGAATTGCTCGTCGACGAGAAGCAGGAAGATGAGACGTGGAATGACTGCTTGGTTCGATTGGTGAATCAGATGCCTGCGCAGAATGAGGATGTCGCTGCTGTTCTGGAACGTCTCGATGAGTTAGAAGCGATGTTGAACGAGTTCGAGGCGGGTGAGGGCGGTGAGATGCCTGAGATGAACGTTCTTCGGGAGGCGATCCGAGCTGAAGTGAAGAATGCGGTGAGTGATGCGATTCCCTCGATGGCGCATTGAGCGGGCGGTTCAACGGGTTTCTGACGAGTATTCGTGAGAGGCATCCCCCGACCACAATCCATGAATTATGAGCATGGGTAATTTATATTATCATTCGGTGTTCGGGTCTTCCCACTGAAGTGAAAACCCGGCCCGACGACCACAGTCAGGACACGTGTACCCGCCATTATCGCTGGTTTCCATGATTTGCCCGGAATCACCGTGGTCATTGAAACACAGTACATTTGCAACACCAACACCATCGTCGTTCTCGTTACCGGTTTCGTTCGTGTCTGTAGAAGTCATTGTTTAGTTGTTGAAGCGTTTTTTGTAGTACCGTCAGTTGAACGACCATCAGGTGAAAGTCTTTGAGGGTCACCGTTCATCACGGATTCCCAATCAAACCGCACCCAATGTTCGTTCTCACCGAGTGTGTACTCGTTGGGATTGATTCGCTCTACCGCGTTGTTAATCTTCGTATCCCCATTAGCAACACTGTATGGATTTTCCAACGCGGTGTTGTACAGCGTCCAGATGTACCCGTCATCAGCATGGTCTGCATCCGATGGAGAGAATGCCAGTACCACACGGTCTTCTCGTTCCGCATTAGTCTGGTCAGTCATTGCATTTCTCTATCAAACAGTTCGAGGTCAGTATCACGTGGTTGGTACAGAGGATGCGTGGGCTGCTCTTGATTCGTTACATCTAACGCGTACAGGTCAGTATCCAACAATTCGGTTACTGTGTCACCTCGACCGTCCAACGTGCCGTGATTCCCCCACGCGACGATTACCTTATCAGCGTCTTCGCAGACGTCTTGAAGGTACTGATTATTCTCAGGACCGACCGGGTTATCATGCTCGTAGAGTTGGTCAGGGTCGGTGCTTCGTAAGGCGAAGAGATTCACGAGCTCTACTTTCCCGTATCCCCATTGTTCAGCGTACCCCTGGCATCGACGGAGAGTCGGGTCATCAGTTGTTGCGTCAGCTGTACTTGGATTCAACAGCACGAACGCGAGGACTGGTTTCGAAGTATCCCACGTTCGCCATAATCGGTACCGGTAGGTCCCGTCATCACTGATCACAGCTCCGTGCCGGTCATCGGTTCGTGTTCCTGTCGAATCGCTTCATCGGGCTGAAATGCCCATTCAGACTCGTCAGAGTCAGATTCTGAACCCGTATCTGCAGTCGTTTCTGATTGGTCAGCGGTCATTGTGTTCACTCGGTTGTTTGTACTGCACGTAATTGGTAGTTTGGGAAACTACTCCGTCAGCAGTTCAACCGCATCAACCGAATCAGGAACAGTTAACTCCGGCATGGAAACACGGAGTTCAGCCCGATCGCGTGACTCAACCACGTCACCAGCGTTGAACAGTTTCGAGGCTTGCGACAGGGCTTCAGATTCACTTTCAGCATCAACGTGAACCTCACCAATCGGATCTAACGGGACTCTGTACGTCTCTCGTTCCGGATGATGGTACTTCACTTGGATACCCCAATCTGCAAATTCTTCATCGACATGAACACGGTCTGTTTTCACACTTACAACGGTAATGTCAGCGAACTCCGCGTCAAGGAGTTCATCAACCCATGCATCAATGACATCACTGTCACCGTCACGAGGCCCATTCTCTATGCGAATGATCCGTGAGTCTGGATCGCCCGGGTCGAGTCGCCGGTTACGGTCACTGCAAATCTCTTCAACGGTTGCTTCGTCGTCAGGGAAATCAGGTAACATGGTTACAGGTACTCTGAGTATTCGGCGATGACGTGCGCAGGGCACGACACCACGCCGATATCACTGTTTTTCAGCATCGCTTCGACGCCGTGCAGGAATTCCTCCGGCACAACGTACCAGCGCTGGTAGTCTTCAGACCACTCAGCGTCTGTTGCTTCCTTCAACGCATCTTTCGCTCCAGACGTCACGAGCGGGTCGTAATCACCGTCAATACCGATTGCACGGTTATTCGATTCGACTACATTCACTGGTGTTTCGTCAGCTGGTGCATCGATGATGAGATCACCGGTCTCATCGTCTACACGGATAGATGTGTATCGCAGGTCGTAATTCTTTTCGTACGGTTCAGCAAGCGTTCGAATATCACAGAGAACACGAACACTCCCATCGACAGCATCGACATTGAACTGCTTCGGTTTGCTCGTCTCATCAATCCATGTCGTCAGACCCGCTCCAGCCGGGTCTTTCTCCGGAGCTGTAACCGTATCCCTCCCAACGTGGTAGTATCCGGTATCTACGTCACCGCCCATGCCGTGACTCTCCACTTGATCATTCCATTCTTCAACAGACTTTGCGCTCGCAGCGGTTTCAGGATCCACAACACATTTCCTGACGTTCGTCGCTGCGGAATACCGGGAAAGTTTCTTCTTCGTGACTTTCCGAACCGGAACGTGATCACCGTAGTAATGATGCAGGAACCATCCACCACGCGGTGTTAGAGAGAACTTCCACTCACCTTCACTGGTATCGAACGCGTCTTCGTTCGTAATATCGATGAGATCCAATTCAACCGCGCGTTTCAGCAATGCTTCACGATGCATCAAGTTGTATAGCGCGCCTTCTTTCGCTCGGCGCATCCCGGACCCGGGCGACGATGACCCGCCGCCAGTGTTCTTGTGGGGGGCTTTCCCGACCGTAGAGGCAAAGTACGCCACGTCACGGCAAATGCGTGCGTATCGAGAAGGTGTGAACGTCTTCGTCAGATGATTCTTGACCATGTCTGACGGCAGGTCTAGAACACGGAAGTTATCGTCTGCTCGGGCTTCTTCAACGGTGATTTCGTATTCACCGAGAATGCGGGGTTCCGTCTCGTCGTTGGATGAGGTGTTAGTCATTGGAGGATGAATCCGGCACTTGCTGTAACTCTGTAGCGAGTGCTCACTCTCTGTCTTAGCACTCGCTAACAGCAAGCGTTTCGGTGCGGGCGGGTACCGGTAACCGACCGTTAGAACGCGCCGAGTTGTTGCTGTGCAACATCGTCCGGGTCACGCGTGTTCTGGCAGGTCTCTCGGAGTTCTCGCGGATCACGGGCGGTTTCGTGGTCATCCCAACAGTGCTCGGTGTGCGGACCGGACGAGTCGAACATCTCACCGCACTGTGTGCACCGCCACGTCGTTCCGTCATTGTCACCCGTGACGTATAGCCCAATCGTGCTAGTGGTCACGACCGGCGTGAATCCGGGCGTCTCAACGAATTCGTACGAGTGGTTACCAATTCCTTCAAGGGCCTTGAACAGCCAGAACTCGTAGAGTGCCTGGCTTCGAAAAATCAGTCGGAACCACCCGTGATCAGTGTCGTCAAGGAACGAGCAATCCGGAGCGTACTGGTAGTCCTCCAACAACCCGTTCGATGCTCGCGTGATGAACGTTTCAGTCCCGGTGTCCCCGTGACTGACTTTCAACGCGATGTCGCCCTCAATCGCGTTGAGAATCGATTGGATTTCCTTGGTGTGCGGGTCGTGACGACCGCAGTTCCCAACGAGTGAATCGTAATGTGTGGAACGCCGCCCATCAGTCGTTGGGTGTTCGCTACGAGGAACGCGTGAAAGCACGGCTTCCGTTCCAAGCAGGTCAGGGGTAGCCGTGAGGTCAGGGGTAATAACGGTGTGCTGGTCGGGTGAGGTCATAAGTATGGAAAGCGCTGTGAGGGTGGCTGTGTCTGCGCAAGTATACTGAACGCAGTCACTTAGACACCCGGATACTCGTTAATCGGTGAGTTTAGAGACGGTCCAGTCGTCGAGTTGGTCTTGAAAGATGAGCCCGCGAGGTGCGCAGTGATTGTATGGTTCAAGCGGGTGATGCCAGTAAACCCCGTCAACCGGCAGCGTTGAAACTGTCCAAATCGGGATGAGCATCCGAACCCCGACCGGACTCGCTTCATCACAGGACTGACGGAACGCTTCCGACCAGTACTCCTGTCCACGATCGGCGAGCATCGGGACACTCGTTTCTTCGATTGTTGCGTCTTCAGTGATGCCTGCGGCTTCTGATTCCGCACGGTCACGGTCATAGAATAGCATGTACCGGTCCCCATCGTAATTATCTACACGATAGCCAGTTGTTACGCTGATGTAATTGTTTTCACGGCAGTAATTGGTTTCCACGTCTGTCACCGAGGTGTGTGGGTCGATGTGGTAGAAGCAAGCGTCAGAGTTCGTGAGCTCGTACGTTGTCCCGTCGAGACGAGCAATGCGTTTCCATGCATCGCTAACTGTTCGGTCAGCGGCAATCGAGAGCTCCATCCCTTCTTGCGAATGATGCGGGATGACTCTCTCAACGTCCAGGTTTCCGACGTGGTAGACTGTCCTGCAGTTGGTATCCGTTACCCACCGGTGGTCGTGTTCGGTTAATCGGGTTTCGAGCGTATCTGGTGTGTTTGGTGTCATTGTCCGTACTCGCCTCGTGTACACCAGCCTGTTCGCGCGACCCCGGCGTCGACGGGCGTGACTACGTGACCGAGCAGTAAGGTCGTCAGTGCTGTATGGAGGCTGGCGGTGATGTACCCGGTTGTGGTGATGCAGCTGTGTTCGATGCGGAGGCTTTCTTCGAACGTGATGAGAAGCCCGATTCCGATGAAGAGGTATGAGAATGCAGTAATTGGAGCGGTTACGTAACTGGTTTGGAGTGTTGGTATCGGCGTGTTGGTGAGTGAGGAGAGTAAGGGGCTGATGCTCGTTATAATGAGCAGCCCCGCGAGAAATGGTGTTCGTGGAGGGTTTCGGGTGTGCATTGAACGTGTTTTGATCGGGGTTCGGTTGAAGGTTAGCCTGTATTCGGGGTGGTGAGAGGGTGTGTCGTGCGTAATAGGTTAATCTCACCGGTTTAGTGTAAGCAATTTGGTCGTTCCAACAGCCGTTTCTCCCTACTCAGAGTCTTTGTCCCCCTCCCTAACGCTTCCTGGCTTTCCAGCTTCGCTTTCGCTTTTCTTCTCCTTCTCTCACCTCACTCATCCTCCCATCTCACCCGACCACGATATGGTCGTGCTATCAGCCCGCTTTCCCTACTGTCAGCATTTCTCTTTCTCATCCCCCTCACGCTTCCTGACATCCAGTCTCCGCTATCGCATTCTGCCATCCAAGCTTCTCTCACGCTTCCAACTGTCCAACTCTCGCGTACGCCCCGCGTGACCGTCCGTTCCCGCTCGCCGTTGCTCTGCTTCCCGTTCCAGCCGCACGTCCGCTTCTCCGTCTCCGTTCAAGCCGTCCGTCCTTCCTGTCCCGTCCTCGCTGTCGTCCCTGTTTCTGCCGTCCAGCGTTCCGTCCCGTCCAGTTGCGTCTCCGGAGGAGACCAACCGTCCGTGCAGCCCGTCCCGTTCGCCGTCCCTGTCGCTGTTCCATGTCCCTCCACTGGCTCCGCCTGGAGGAAACAAGCCGTCGCAGTCCGTTCGTCGCTGCCCCCTCACGACACAACGTCTCGTGAGCCCGCGTCGCCGTCGCCGTAACCGTCGTCGCAGCTGCGTTCCTCGTTGCGTCCGTCTCAGCGTCCGGTCCGCGGCCCGCGATCGCGGCCGTCGCTGCCTCTGCGTTCACGTCAGTGTTGCCGTCCATCGTCCGCGTTGCTGCCATCCGCTGCTCGTTGCCGTTCTCCTCACGAACACCGTGAGTGAGCTCCGTCACGGCCGCTGCGTCCGCACCGCTGCCCGCGTTGCTGTCCGCATCAGCGACCGCGTTACTCCCGGCCACCGCGTGAACGCCGTCCTGTTCACCGGTGCGTGGCGTCTCCTCCAAGATGCTGTTAAGATCCGCCGGGTGTGCCGCGCTCCAGGGTGCTCCAGTGTCTCGTGTCATGGTATTCAGAAGTGCGCGTCTCGCACCTTCACCCCCCTATTAGGGGGGCAAGAGCGCGGAGCGGGAGCGTGGCCGTGCCGGTACGGATCACCGGTCAAGTCGCACGCGGCAAAGCCCGGCAGATACCGCGTCAGGCTGCTCCAGCGTCCCTGGAGTCAGCCGTATCTGCCGGGCTGCAGGCGTATCGGTGTCTCCGATACGCTGCGGACCTCCGCTTGTCGGAGGCGCACCGCTTCTCTGGCGACTTCTGTTCGGTGATCCCTGCGTGGTCCGTAGAACCCGGTGTCTTTCATTTCTTCCTGAAGCAAAAAACGAACCGGACAACTCGGCGAAGCACAGAGTGTCCGGCTCGTCAGAAGTCCCCCTAAGGTGACATCCTCGCCCGCCGTAAACGGCGGGGCTTCCCTTCCACAGCGGGGAACCCGGTCGTCCGGTTCGGTTTCAAGACTGGCTCTCCCGGAGTCGATGGGGCGGGTTTCGACCCTCGGCCGGGAGCGTCTTGTGGCGCTGTCACGGGCGCTCCCATCCGAAAGCGTGTCATCGCGGTCGATTTTCAACCGACCGCTCTCACCCAATCGGTCGAACCT
>Ga0306885_100442_pt1 | contig 13206 bp, 7 predicted proteins | sample AntDeeMetagen134_FD_190434 | JGI IMG/M metagenome (GOLD analysis project Ga0306885, IMG submission 190434) | Saline lake microbial communities from Deep lake, Antarctica - Metagenome #134 (v2) (version 2) | ecosystem: Environmental > Aquatic > Non-marine Saline and Alkaline > Saline | place... | reverse complement strand
ATACTCGGTGGGATCTGCGTCGGAACGGGTTCAGTATCGTTCTCTTTGTCAAGCGCGTACCCGATACGCATCCCGGGCTTGTGGAACTCCCGCATCAGGTCCGGGTCTGGCTTGGCCAGCGGGTCACGTGCCTCTGGCTCTGCACGCGTCCCACGGACTCCCTCCACGGTCAGGTTCTCCGACGACGGGACCGTGATGAAGTTCGCTAACTCGTCGGCGTTCACCACGATATCAGGGCGTGTCTTCCCGGAACCGGAGACGATGTCACGGTTCACGAACCGGTGGAATTCCTCGGTGGCTTTCTTCTTCTTCCGGTACCCTTCACCGTCTTTGAGAATCGTCGGTTCGAGCCCGTAGAAGTACCCGTCAAGGTGGTCGAGAACCGACGCGAGATCGCGCATTGTCCGCTCAACGTCTTCTACGGGAACCTCGTTGTTGGCGACTGATATCGCTCGAATATTCGCTCTGAACGTCCGCTTCGGGATCTTGTTGTCGATGAGTTTCCGTCGCTTACCGACGTCGCCGGCGATCGGGGACTCCGCGTTCTGGTCAGCGGATTCACCGATGTCTTCCATGTGGTCGCGGAGACGTTCACGTCGGCGTTCTTTGGACGGGGAGTGCAGGATCTCACCGAGCTCGTACATGACTTTCTGCCCGAGTGTGTCACGGTTCAGGTGCAGGTTGTCCTTCCGGCGTTCGGCCTGTCGTGACCAGTCCTCGATGCGCTTGAAGACGACTTGGAACGCGATCGGGAGGTCGGACGCGGCTAAGTGCTGGATGAGCGTGGCAAGGGGAGCACGGTCTTGGATGTCGTCAGCGTCTGGACGAGCGATTTTACTGAACATCTTCATCGTTGTCATCCAGTCCTGTTTCCGTTCGCCGTCGCCGTCCCATCGAGCTGCAACAGGCTCACCGTGTTCGAGGGTCGGACGGGCAAGGATATCACCGTCTTCAGTCCACGTTGGCCCTTCGATATCCTGTTCGAGGTAGTCCCCGTCAATCTCGTCCGGGAGTTCTACCAGGTCCAGTAGCCCGGCGTCAAGCTCTTTGAGCATGTCGTACCCATCAATCTGTTCCGGGCTGATTTGCGTCTCGTTTCCACTGGCGGTTTTCGCTTCTTCGTCTTCTCGCGGTTGCGTGGTTTCGCTTGCCCGGTCAACTTGCAGGCTTAACGACCCGTCACCACCCGAGCTACTCTCGGACTGTGTCCCTTCGTTCGTTTGCCCACTGAGAGGGTCGTCATCTTCGTGTGACTCGTCACTATCAGTTGTTGTGTCTGTGTGTCCTTCTTCGATGTCGGTGTGAGTACCGGTGGCGTCCGGGTCGAACAGTAAATGCCCGTGATCCATCTTCTTCACGAAGTCGTCAGGGGCGTACTTTTCTGGCGGGATGATTTTCTGCAGTACGTCCACTGTAGCGATTTCGACGTCGAACGAGGCGGGGTACGCAGTCGTGAGACGGTTCTTTAACGCGTTCAGGTGTTCCGGTTCGGTTCCGTAGAAGAATTCGACTGGCGAGTCTTTCCCCTGGCTAATTGCGAGTAATTCGAACCGTGGAATGTCTTCACTGCTGTCTTCCAGCGGGTTCAATCGGGACTTCACGGATTGTCTCTTCTTCCGGCTGGTCAGCTTGTGGAGGCTGGAGATGTGGCTAACAATATCTTCCGGGTTGAGTTTTTCGCGTGAAGGCCGTACTTGGACGTATTCTCGTTCCATGATTTGCGATGTGAGGGGGTGGGATATGCGAGAGGCTCGAAACCCAATGCTTCAGTACCATTTTAAAGGGTACGAACTAATAAAATACTTCGGCTGCTGAACACTCGTCGCGGTGAACTTCGAGGGGGATACCCACGATGTGAAAACCAGTTAACGCGCGTTGGGGCTGGATTCAGTGTGCACTACAGTGGGGAGTGAACTGACGGTGTAAACGCGTGGTTAGCAGTAATAGTAGCGTGTTTTATTCAGGATATGAGTGAACCTAAGTCGGGGAGATTCAATAAGTACGTGTGTCTACAAACCGGTTATTCCGAGAAACAGGTGGGTCACACCACATTTTTACGCAATAGGACCGTGAGTCGTGATATGGCATACCCGAACCCGATACCCACATTCACTCCAGAAGCATTCAGGAAAACTATGGAACGCGTTAAGGAGTCCTCAGTACCCGACAAAGAGAAAGACGCTGTTGGCGCGCTTCGGTCGGAGATTCGGGACGATTCCCGGGACTAACGATTGGTTGTTGAACCACCTGTACTGAACGCGTGGCTCACAATCAATACAGGCTGAATAACCCGTATTACCAATTCCTGTTAGTAGAAGTAAATCGGTGTGAGCCCGATTTTTACTGCGTACAGCAGAAGGAACATTGGAGCAGTGAACTTCAATAACCCATCGTTCACGAGGGGGTGTCGTTCATTTGCATACCCGAAGCAAACTGGAACACGTAAAACCGGCCAGAACGGCGTTGGTGCTGGTTTACTTCCACCATCGATCAGGACGTCACCGAGGATATGGCTGAGGATCCCGAGGAATACACCAAAGGCCAGGATAAACGCCATTCCAACCGGGTTCAGGAACGGTGGGGAAACCCCGATGAGTTCCTGAATACCGAGATCGACCATCATTAACAGTAGGGTGATACAGCCCATGAACACTGCGGAGATGAATACGGCGGACCAAACAGTGTGCATAACCCCGCGACGAGCTCCGTGTGACACACCGACTTCCCGGTTCGGGAACAACGATGCAATAATCATCATCGCCACGATCGGCAGCGACTGCCGAACTGGTAACACGATGACTAACGGCACCGAAAGAAGCAACGTCAACCCGTAGTGACCGTATTTCCGCATTGTATGTATCCCAATTACCCCGATGTGTATGAGCGCTCAACTGCTACCGCGGCGTGACGACGTCCGTGCCTTCCAACTCTCGACTGACGACCGCTTTCTTGCCGTCCGGGATAGACTCCCAATTCACGCTACCTTGCTTGTACAGGAGCGTCCAGATGTTGTCAGCACCGGCGTCAACAACGTGGTGTTCGAACGTGTTTGCGTACACTCGGAGCCGGCGTTTCCCGAACCCGGTTGTCGTGAGCAGACACTCGGAGTGGTCGGACGTGTTACCTGCTTGTGCACCGAGAACGAAGTCGCGTTCCGGTGGTTCCAGGCCAAGCGCGTCCATTGCTTCCGGACCAATGTCTTCGTGCTTCATTAGCACTCGAATGTCACACTGGTCGTAGATCTCCTTGGCTTTCCCTTCCATGAATTCGTCCACAGTCTGGCTGATCAGGGTCACACCGGACTGGTAGTGCCGGGAGTGCCTGACGAACGTGTTCAGAACGTCCGTTGCACCTTCCGCTCCCAACATGTAGTGAGCTTCGTCCACGGTAATGAGTGACCTGCCCTGTGAGGACTTGGTCCGCTGGAACAGATAGTCAAGCATGATATGCATGATGAGTCCAGCGTTATTTGCGTCCACAACGTTCTCCAAATTAAACTGGACAACGCGGGCGTTCAGGTTAATATTGGTGTGCCCGTTCAGACGGTCGCGCTGACCACCTTCCGTGAACTCTTCAAGACCGAGCAGTACCTGGTGAGCGAACCCGGCTTCTCGTTCCTGATTCTTCCGCATGGCCTCGGAACTCTCAACCGGCTGGTTCATCACGCCGACGTACTTCATCATATCTTCGTCGACATTGAGGAATTCCTTGGGTTGTTTGCCGTTCGCTATCTCCTTCAGGATGTCAATAACGTCCTGAATAATCGGGCTTTCACGGGAGTGCGTTCGCGGGTTCTTTGTGATGCCTTTCTCCAGGTACGCGAACTTAATCGCTCGGCGCAGCACACCTTCTTCACCCTTGTCCAGGCTGTTCGACCCGGAGAAGTGAGTCTGGAACATCCCCATGACCGACCGGATCTTCATGTCATACGGATCGTCTTCCATCTCACCGACGGTTTCCTGTGCTTCCTGGATTTCCAACGGATTGATGATCGTGTCTTTGTCCACAGTAATGACTTGCCCACCGAGCGCATCGACCATGTCCCCGAACCCACCGACCGGGTCGATGATCATGAGTTCGGTTTCCGGGTCCATCATGAGTCGTCGCCACATCATGAGCTTCGACAGGTACGACTTCCCGGACCCGATCTTCCCGGATACGAGAGCGTTGTGCCCGGAGAGCTCGAAGCGGTCAACGATGACCGGGGAGTTCGTGGTGTGGTGGAATCCGAACAGGACACCGGTAGACTGGACGCGTGTCGGCTCGATGAACGGGAACGTGGTACCGAGCGACTGCATGTCCATGATTTGCGTCTTCCTGATACGGTCCTGGCCGAGTGGGGCTACCGATCGGAACGCGTCTAATTGCCGGTCAACGAGCGCGCTGACGCGGGCGTTCGACTGTGCGAACATCTGCTTGACTTCTTCAGTCCCGTCGTCCAACGGTTCCTTATCTTTCGCAACGACCTGCACGTACAGTGCGAAGTCAAAGATTTTCGTTGCGCCTTTGTTCAGCCGGTCACGGAGCTGTTGAACCTTCTGCCGCTGCTGTTTCTCTTCGGTCGTGTTGATCTTCCCATCGCGTTCTTTCCGCCGGATGGTGGAGGTAAGGCGAGTCGCTCGCTTGTTGAGTTTCGCCATCATCGTTTCCGGATCGCGCGGGTTGATGTGGTACGATGTTCGGACGTCAGCGCCTTTTGTCTCCAGCCCGGATGAGAACAGTTTATCGAGCCATCCGAACCCGACACGGTCAGGGTACGAGGAGATGATCACAGTTCGTGCATAGAACCGCTCCCCGGATTCTGGCCTGACAGTGATGTAGTCCTCATTTTGCTCGACGTCGTCCGGGGCGATACTCATCCGAGCGACTGGTGACCGGTCACCTTCTTCCCCGAGCAGTCCGGTCGGTGAGTCTTCTTCTTCGGCTTCTTCTTCCTCGATTTCTCGAAGGACTTCCGTGAGTGCTTCCCCGTCAAGGTCTTCGCCACGACGGTCTAATCGCTGTGTCGCTTCTGTCAGGATGTCGTTGTCCTCTTCGTTGACCTTCTGAATGACTTCCGCGTCGTTTGATTCGTCTTCAATGTCTTCCCGGAGTTGCCCGGCGACTTGTGCGCGTGAGGCTTCACGAGCCCGATTGATCCAGGCTTTGCCACCGAACACTAAGACGAAGATAACGGCAGTGAGCACCACGGCCAGGATGACTGTGGGCCACACGCCAATCTGTTCTGCAACAGCGCCGAGTCCGACGCTGTCTAAGAGGTCTCCGACTTGGAGTACGACGGGAGAGCCGGCACCGAATGCTCCTGCAAGGTTCTGTGCACCGTTGGATGAGTCACTGCTGGTTGTGTCTGTAGTCATTGTTCGGAGGGAGTCACGGGTCATTGCTGATCACCTTCTTCGCCGTCAAGGCCACCATGGGCCGGGACGTGCTCATCGAACAGGTGGTCAACGGAAATGCCGCCAATCGACCCGTTCTGATGAGTTGTGGTGAACGGCCCGGTCGGGAACACTTCCCGGTCAGGCTCGATGTTGTGGAAGTAGTGGTACAGGACAGCCATTGCTTCGTTCCGGCTGTCAATCCGTTCAACACCGACGTCCATGCGCCGGAGACCGCTTTTCATGCGGTTCATCCGGGTGTTGAGTTCACGCAGGCACTGGTATTTCGTGATATCTTCGACTTTATCTTCGCTGAACCGGTCGAAGAACCCGCCGATAACGGGGATGTCTTGGAGCTGGTCAACGAGGCTTTCACCGTCGCCTTTGAACCGGTGAAGTTGCTCTGCAGACACTGTAGCGACAAGGTAGAATTGCCTTTCTTTCATGTCGTTTTGAATCATGAAATCCTCCAGCCAGTTCGGGTAGATGGACCGGCCGATATTCATCAGCAACTCGTCCGAGTCATCGCTGTTTTCGCTTAACACGTCGTTCACGTTGGAGATGTGCTCGCGCATGTCGAACCTCGTCGGGATCGACACCATTTGCACAGGACTGTCCAGAGCTGAGAGGAAATGCGACTGGTACGTCTGAACGATATCACGTTGCTTCTCACCGGTGTGAATCGACCAGTCACGGCCTTGTACACGCGCAATTGCGATGTACAATCCGTTTTCAGCAACGACGATCCCGGCTCCGTTGACGTCCTCTGGAACGAGCTCGTCGTCCTCCCCCATGATGTACTCGAAATCCATGAGGTCTTGGGCGTAGTTCGGCATCGAGAAGATGCTGTCACCAAGGTCGAACGTCTCCGGTGAGATGCGTTCCGTCGTGTGACGTTCATCGATATCGTCCTCGTCCACACTTGGGATCTCGTCCAGATCGTCACTGTCGTCTTCACCACTGCCCGTATCTTCGCTCCCATCTTCCGATTCATCATCGAGTTCACCCGGATCTGGCTCGGTAACCCCGAACGTAGCATCGCTGATTGGACTTTCCCGTGCGACATTTGAACCGGATGACTCGCTGTTGTCGTCTGAAGACTCGCTATCAAGGTCTAAGTGAGCCAGTGAGTCCGTGTCAGCATCATTGGTGTCGTCCGTCGCTGTGTCTTCATCGTCGTTCTCGTCGATACCGAACGGGTCAGCGCCCGGGCCTTCTAACTCGGTAACGGAATCGTGAGACTTCGCGCCCGTGTCGGTAGTTGCGTCCCAACTTGCAGTGTCTGTTTTCCCTCGGTATTTTTCAGACACGTCAACGTCGTCATCGATGAACCGGTATTTCCGTTCGCTTGCAACGGACCCCTCGTCAATATCAACGATGTCAGAGTCCACTGCTTCGATGTCTTCCAGGTGCGCTTCGACTTCTTGACTGTCAACGTAGATACCAGCGTTCTGAGCGTCTTTGACAAGGTGTGCAGCGAACCTGTTCTTATCGGACGTAGTGAGAACGTCATTCTGGTAAATCTCTACTGCAGTTCCGAACACGTCCGCCATTTCTGAGTTGGTCGTGACTGGCGTGTACGGCGGGTCGCTAATGGCAGGTGTGACGTAGATGCTTTTGGAGACCGATTCGTTCACACCGTCAGAGGCAGTGACTTTCAGTTCGACTTCCGTCTCTCCGATTTCGTCAAATGAAATCCCGATGACTGCGGTCGTGTTCCCGAGCTCATCACCGTCGACAACCCATTCACACGCCCGGAGTGTCCCGTTCTCAACTTCTGTCGGAGCAGCTGTAATCGTGACAGGCTCACCAACAGCGGGATCTTTGTCTAACTTCAACTCGAAGTCCGGGGTGATGGTGGATTCCGGGGACTCAGCAATAACGCCTTGCGTGGCCTTGTCCACGTCGTCAGTTGCAGTCGTCACTTCCAACCCAATCGTGTAGTGACCAGGTTTACTGAACGTCTGCGTGAACTCGTCACCAGACCCAACTGGCTGGTCGTTCAGGAACCATTCGTACTCGACGATCTGCGTGTTAATCGGCACGGAGGCTTTCCCGGAGAATTCAATCGGTTCACCGACACCGAATTCGGATGGACCATCGATCGTGGCTGTAACGGCAGTGTACTGTTCAACAGTCAGTGTCGTTGTGTCCGTATCGACGTCTCCGGCGTCGGATTCGACCGTGAGCTCAACGTTGTACTCGCCCGGTGATTCAAATCGAATCTCAGCAGTTTCACCTGTCACCTCGTCGTGCCCTTCAATATCCCACGTGTACGACCGGACACCAGTATTCGTTGCACGTGATTTCGATCCATCTAACACGAATTCGTCTCGGGTTGTCGGACCGCCGCGCGTTACGATAACCGCAGTCAGGTCAGTATCTGGCTCAACACGAACGGTGACGGTTTCTGTGTCACCAACATCACGGTTCGTGTGTGTCGTAGCAGACACCGAGTATTCACCCGGACCCGGGAACGAATGCGTGACTGTTTCCCCACGGCCAATCACTTCCCCATCACCGAGTGTCCATTCGATCCGTGTAATGTCGGCATCCGTCGCTTCAGTGTTCTTAGCCGAGAATTCAACTAATTCATCGACGGTCACGACGTCAGGGAAGTCAATAACCGTGTCAACCGTCGGCTGATTAACCGAGACTGTCGCGGAATCACTTGCGGTTTCACCAGCATCGTTCTCAACTTCGATGCTTACCCGTGCATTTTCTGCGAGACCAGAATTGAACGTGACCTGTGCAGTCCGCTCACCGACGTGAGTAAGTGATGCGTCATTCACACCCCACCGACTGGAGAGACGGTCGTCAAACTCGACAGTGAATGATTCACTGTCCCCTCGAATAACGCTCTCAGGATGCTCAACGAGTTCAACTTCCGGGCGAACCCGAGCATTGACCGTCGCAACGGAAGTGTCCGTTTCACCGCCCGTGTTCGTGGCTGTAATCGTAACCGGGTATTCACCGGGTTCCGTGAAGATGTGCTCAACGACGATCGAGGAAGACTGCTCAATCGGGATGACCTCGTCACCGATTTTGAAGGTCGTACTGTCAATAGCCGAGTTTTCAGCGTCAATTGAACACCCAATTTCTGTCTTCTCATCAACGTACACATCGTCCGGCATATCAAGTTCAACGCTAATCCCGGTCGGCGTCTGAACCGTGATATCCTTTGACTCGTTGACCGTAATACCGGATTCTCCGGTTGCTGTCACTGAAATCGTGTGCTCGCCGTCGTGCTCGAACGTGTTAGAGAACGTTCGTCCTTTCCCGGCTGGAACGGAGTCAAGCTCCCACTGCAAACCAGTGATGGTTTCATTCCGGGCTCGGACCTCTGCTTTGTATTCAGTTGTCGCCCCGGGGGAAACGGTACTGTCACCAGAGATATCCAATTCAATCGTCGAGGGGTCAACGACCTCGACTTCCTCACTGTAGTGGTCTGTTTCTCCGGCATTATCAGTGGCTTCAACAGACACTGTGTAGATCCCCGGGAATTCGAACGTGTGCAAAACGGTCCTGCCTGTACCGGCTTTTGTCCCGCCGATGTACCAGTCAGATTCAGCGAGGTTTGCATCGTCAGCAACGATGACCTGGTAAAGGTATTCTTCACCAGCTGTGACTTGGTCCGGGGTTTCAATTCCCGTTACGATCGTCACGTCGTCGTCCTCTTCCATTTCAACGGAAACGTCACCGTCTTCATCGGTCTTTTGGGAGAATTCCTTTAGTGACCGGAGGACATCGCCAGGGTTGATATCGATTCCGTCGCGCTGAGCGTCTTTGATGAGCGTTTTAATGCGCTCCTGCTTGTCGGCGTTCTTCTCCCCCTCACTCGTGTAGATATTGATCGCTTCGGTAACAACGTCGTCCTTCGTCTCGATGAGCGTGTGCGGGTGACACAAGTCTTCCAGCGAACCGGTTTTGTCTTCCCCAACTGCCTGTTGTACCCCGCCGTGAAGTTCACGGAGTTTCGACTCGTGCATCGGGTAGATGACACCGTTTGCACTGAGACGGTCAGCGTATTCCGACAGAATCGTGTCGATTGGGATATCTGCGGAGTTAGCTGCATTCGTCACGACGGAGACTTTCGAATCAAGCGGTTCGTCTGAGTCTTCGAGGTACTCTACCGCTCGCTGGACATCGGGGTTAGATTCGTTTGGACTCATGAATTACCGTTAGTAGTAGTGAACTGCGTCTCTACGCTGACGTGAAACCAGTGTCACGCCGAATACAACCAAATCCTGTAGTGAACCTGGTTGAATGCGGTGGCCGGCTCGTGGCAGTCATGGTTTCACTTTTTCTGCGACTGCCCCGAGTACATCAGTTTCTTCGCTATCGTGGCTCTCAGCCCACTCAGGTCGTTCTAATTTGTCTGCACCGTCGATTTCGTTGGTGAGTTTCTCAACTAGTTCCGGAGTCGCTTCGTCTTCTTCTTCGATCAGATTTGCCGTGTGAACGACGTCCTGGTAGTTGATTTCCGGGGCCCCGTATTTCGTGTTGTCCTGCGGTTTCAGTACGAACCGGTCCGGTTTTATTTTCCGGTCCATGTACGCCGGGAACCATTCAACCGGGGACTGGCCAGGCGGTGTCTTGTAGACGATGGCAAGCACACCAACGAATCCGAGTGCAACAGTCACACCACTGATCCAGATCGGGACGGCGTCGATCATCGCGCTAGGGAGAACCAGAACTAACGGGAGTGCTGCCAGAACCATCAGTTCGTCGAACGTCAGTCCGAAGATGACGGTTGTCTTCAGGATCTCCCCGGGGATGGGGACTGTTTGTTGAGCCATTGTACTATAGTGTGATTGGGGCTGTACTGACTTAAATATCTGCCTGCAAACGGTACACTGTCCTGTTGCAACCGCTCCACGGGATACATATCGAGGAATGAATCGCTACGTGAATTACCGGCGTGAAAAGGGAGGTGAGAGTGTTACTGCTTTGGAGTAAGGCGCTGGTAATGGTACGAGTAGACCACTACATCGTTTATTTTACACAGTTCCTTTAGTCTCTCATCGGACCACGTAACCCATGCACCGCCGAATGCACGGTCGAGATCCTCATGGAATGCAACTTCAACAACGCCGTCTGCAGCTGCATCATATGAATCTGGCATATCTACTGGCCAGTCATCAACGATTTCATTGAGTGTTCCATCAATTCCTTCGAGGGGGTACTCGTCTGCACGTGCGTTCTCGTGTACGTCCACGACAACCAGTTCACTCGGGTCTTCACCCCACGTTGACTGCTGGTACTTGTCGTAAACCCGGTCTCCGCTACTAATATCGTGCTTTAGTTGTTCTGTCATAGTACACTCACACCAGTACTGTGCACTAAGTGAACAGCCAGAATCGGCATAATAGTTCGCATCTTTACTTCGACACTGCTACAGAAACCGTACTACGGGAGAAGGTTACCTGGTGTCCTTCAGGTCCACGTCGCCATCGGCCCCATCAGACGGGTGGAATGCGTCGTGAGTCTCGAAGGTTGTACTCCCGCTTTCACTCCCGATAGCGTAGTCTTCCAGGGTTTCTTTGACGCTTGTCTTCCCCTCTGGCAGGTTAATGTCATTCGGTTCTCCGAGGGTGTTGTCTCCGCTCTCATTCGGATCGTACCCGTCAAGCCCTTCAGCGAAGTTCTCCGCAGTTGCGGATGCCTCCCCAACATCATCTGAATCAACATTGTCCATTGAGGACCCGTCACTCCCGGTATCCGGACCGCTGGTATCCGGCTCGAACCCGTCAAGCCCTTCAGCGAAGTTCTCAGCAGTGGAGGACGCTTCAGCGAAGTTCTCAGCAGTGGAGGACGCTTCATCGAAGTCGTCCGCATTGAGGTCATCCATCGAGGCCTGATCTCCGGGGATTGGGTCACTACCACTGGCGTCCTGACCCTGGTTCCACGGCTGTTGCTTATCTGGATGCCCGATCGGTGATTCACGTGCGATACGACCCATCTCACCAACTGATGCCATCGCACCGTCCGTCATGAACACGCTCCCGTAGGCTTTCCCGCCTCGCTTGGCGATATTGGCACCCTTGGAAACAAGTCCAGAACCAGGGATTTTCCCGGCAGCTGCAGCGGCTCCGTGCTTGACGCTCCCTGCGGTTTCACTTGCAGTTTGGCGGATGGACTCGCCAGTCCCTTCACCGCCAACACGGTCAGCGACTCCATCGAACTTTTCACGACCTTTGTTCCCGATGTGTTCGGCTTTGTCACCGAAGGTGGTGGGTTCTGGCTCAGGGTTGTCCGGGGCGAATGTGGACACACCGCCGTCATCATCAAGAACGGTTCCTTGGTTCTCGGTCTGGATGACCGTGCTGCCGTCGCCAGTGGAAGTAACTGTTCCACCGGCTGCAGCACCAGCAGCGCCTCCTGCGGCACCGCCAGCGGCTGCACCTCCGAACCCACCGCCGCCACCGCCACCGCCGCCGGCACCGCCGCCGTAGACTTGCGGGCCAATGGGTGCGTCAGCAGACCGGCCCTGTCGCATCCGGCTGGAGGTCCCGCCGCCACCGCGCATCGAGATAACCATACCGAGCAGGCTCGTGGTCAGTGCGATGCAGAGCACGATTCCGCCGAACCATGCGAACATTTGCAAGAGAACCTTTGTGAATCCGGTTGGCGGGCCAGCGGACTCAGTGCCACCGGCTGTTTCCTCATTAATTTCATTGTCTTCGTTTACAAGTCCGTTCTCAACGTTTGAGTCCATAGGCTCATCGTAATCCGTTAGACAGGAATCTTGCTCTGGTCCTTCACAGGTGGTGTCAATGAATCCGAGCTCACTATCGGTTCCCTGGCCAGCGATCGCTGAAGTTGTGGCTAAGACACCAGAGATGACGATTCCAAGGAGCAACAGCATCGCTGTAAGCTTAAAGACAAGCGATGTGATCTGCTTCCCGTACTTCATTGGGCCTATGTCCACGACCCATAGTGAGAGGAATAGCGGCATCATCGCCCACACGACGTAGACTAGCAGCATCCGCATGGCCAGGACGAGCCAGAACGCTGCGACTGTGAGGATGACACCGATTGCGAATTTCCATCCGAGAAGTGCAGCTGCGATGATTGTCCCTGCCAGTCCACCGAGGGCTGTGAGCCCTCCCATGAGAGAGTTCAGGCTGTCTTGTAGGAAGACGAGTGAATAGGACGAAGGGAAGATTTCTTTCCCTATTTCGTTCACGCCGATAACAGCAGCGCTGAACAGGTCCACGGTGACGATCCCGCCATCCTGCAACGTGTTTGGTCTTGCAGGGATAACGATTTCGGAGTTGAACATTGGGCCGGTGACGAGAAGTGCAATCCCGGCAACGAGTGTCCTTTCCATGAACCGGTAAATGTCTGCTTCTTCTTTCTCGGGGAACAGCATCTGTCCGAGGAAGAATGCAGAACCGGCAACTGGAAGGACCCACCAGAATATCTGTGCGAATCTCCACCAGACTTTCCGAAGTTCAGGGATCTGCCCTGGTGCTTTGAAGAACAGGAACTCGTACGTCCCTGCAGTGAAAAGAAATCCGAGGGTGCCGAAAATTGCGGCTGCAATAAGCGAGAACGTGTACTTGATGGCTGATTGGGCCACATCCATTAAGGTCTCCCCAAGACTGAGTGGAACGCCAACTATACCAAGCTGTGCAGGATCGACGCCAGCCATAGGGAGACTTGTGAGTGCCGCAATTATACTGAATGCGAGCAGCCGCTTTGATTGACCTGACGACAGGTAATCCTTGGACTTGTCTATGTCCATCGGTCAGTACACAAATGTACAACCCGACTTTATAAAAACATTCGCCCTGCAAACAGGTCTTTACTTCTGGAGTAAACTACC
>Ga0306885_100341_pt1 | contig 15539 bp, 15 predicted proteins | sample AntDeeMetagen134_FD_190434 | JGI IMG/M metagenome (GOLD analysis project Ga0306885, IMG submission 190434) | Saline lake microbial communities from Deep lake, Antarctica - Metagenome #134 (v2) (version 2) | ecosystem: Environmental > Aquatic > Non-marine Saline and Alkaline > Saline | place... | reverse complement strand
GCATATCTAGTCTATAAAAAACGGGTTGTAAGTGAGTAATCGCTCAAGAAACAGCCAATTCCCACATCTACGTAGCAGCTGTGTCACTGCTAAAAGTGTTAGTTCAATAGGATTTCAACAAAGCCGTAATAGTAGAATAGGGTGGCACAATGCGTTGCTACCGGCATAGTTATACGCAAGTATTTGCATGTTATCAACAGTTAACCAGACAGTATGAGAGCTGAAAACTCAGCCACAGGGGTGGGCACAGTTGGGTACTCATATGATACCGATACATCAGAGCCAGTCATCGGATCAGATCCAACGGTACGGCAAGGGTCAATCATCTACGATGACGTAATTATCGGGGACCGATTTAATACAGGCCACGATGTGCTGATTCGAGAATTTACGGAAATTGGTGACGACGTTCTAGTGGGAACAAAAACAGTCATTGATGGTCGAACTGATATCGGCTCAAATGTGAGTATCCAGACAAGTGCGTATATCCCGTCTAAGACAACAATCGGCGATAACGTATTCATTGGCCCCCACGCGGTCTTAACGAACGACCCGTTCCCTATCCGGCAAGACGTGGAATTGGAGGGGCCAATCATCAAAGACGGAGCGTCGGTGGCGGCGAACGCAACCATTCTCCCTGGGGTCACCGTGGGTGAGGGAGCATTTGTCGCTGCAGGCGCTGTTGTGACTGACGACGTACCACCGCGAACACTTGCGGTCGGGATTCCAGCGACAAATCGACCGCTTCCAGAGGAGTTGCAGGGAGCGAATAATATATGATACACATCGCGAGCCCTGAGTTTGACGACGCAGAAAAAGATGCCGTGGCCGATGTCCTTGACACTGGCATGGTCGCAGACGGTGAGATTGTTCGGTCGTTCGAAACCGAATTCGCCGATTACTGCGGGGCAAACCATGGAATCGGGACATCGAACGGGACGACCGCGTTACACACAGCTCTTGAAGCACTGGAAATAGGAGATGGCGATACTGTGTTGACGACGCCCTTTTCATTTATCGCGACTGCCAACGCGATTCGGTTTACCGGGGCAGAGCCAGTGTTTGCCGATATCGACCCGAAAACATACAATCTCGACCCGGAAGCAGCCGCGGAAGTCGCCAGAGAAGAAGAAGTGGATGCGATAATGACCGTCCACCTGTACGGTCTCGCAAGTGATCTTGATCCGTTAGTTGAACTTGCTGATGACCTTGATATCCCACTCATCGAAGATGCGGCCCAAGCACACGGAGCGAAGTACAGTGGGACTCGCGTAGGATCGTACGGGGATGTGGCGTGTTTCTCTTTTTACCCAACAAAAAACATGACGACAGGAGAGGGGGGAATGATCACAACCGATCGCACCGATGTTGCGGAACGTGCCCGCCGATATATCAACCATGGCCGCACCGGAAAGTACGAGCACGCTGAACTCGGGCACAACTATCGGATGACAAATATTGCGGCCGCAATCGGCCGCGAACAGCTCAAGAAACTACCCGGATATATTGAAGCTCGACAGGCAAACGCAGACCGGCTTTCCGCGGGGTTAGTGGATACACCTGCTGTTACGCCAATAACGCCGAATAACCGAGAACACGTATACCACCAGTACACGATCCGAGTGCCGAATCGAGACGAGTTTAGGGAGTATCTTGAGGAACAGGGTATTGGAACGAGCGTGTACTACCCGCGTTGTATTCATAACCAACCCGCATACAGTGAGGTTGAGTGTCAGGCTTTCCACGCAGAAGAAGCCACGGAGACAGTGCTGTCACTTCCAGTCCATCCAGCCCTGTCTGATTCGGACGTGGAACACATCATTGAGGTGATTCAGAATTATGAGTAATACAAACGGAACCGGCCTTGCAGTCGGTGTGATCGGTGTTGGAGCGATGGGACAGCATCATGCCCGTATTTATAATGAACTCCCACAGGCGAAACTTGTCGGTGTCTTCGACGCGGATGACGAGCGTGCCGAAGAAATCGCTGACAAATACGAGACCGAAGCAATGGGGATGCACGAACTTCTTGACGCCGTGTCAGCAGTCTCTATTGCGGTACCGACGCACCTCCACTTTGATATCGCACAGCAATGCTTTGGACACGGCGTTGCGCCGCTAATAGAAAAGCCAGTGGCCGGTACTGTAAAAGAAGGACGAGACCTGCAGGACTCCGCAGAGGAATTTGGTGTTCCTGCTCAGATTGGTCACGTTGAGCGATTCAATCCTGCTATTCAGGTTCTAGAAGGTATCATAGAGGATCTTAACGTATTGGCGGTGAACGCCGAGCGATTAGGGCCGCCACCCAACCGCGACATCAGTGATAGTGCTGTGATCGATTTAATGATTCACGATATCGACATTGTGCTGTCACTCGTTGACGGGAAACCGAAGTCAGTAGCAAGCGCTGGCATTCAGGAGAATCGGTATGGGACCGCGACAATCGATTTCGACTCCGGACCTGTTGCAACGCTGACGGCGAGTCGGGTGACTCAGCGGAAGGTTCGGAAACTGGAAATTACTGCTGAAGAGTGCGTCGTCGAAGTGGACTACATTGATCAAACAATCGAGATTCACCGCCAGTCCATGCCATCATACATTGAAGAAAACGAAGGAATGCGATATCGACACGAGAGTATCATTGAACGACCTACTGTTCCGAGTTCAGAACCGCTGAAAAGCGAGTTGGAATCATTCCTTGAATCTGTGTCTACTGACACAGAACCCGAAGTGACGCTTCAAGATGGAATCCGAGCACTCGAACTCGCACAGGAGATTGAACAAAAAGCACTCACAGACTCTAAATCTGCGATAATAGCAGGGAATGATTAGCATGAATGAGCCATCAAATAAAGGTGAGACACACCTCTACGGATCAACAGCCACTGAGGCTGCTCAGCGAGCGGCGCTCACAGCCGGGGAAATACCAGTCGCTGTCTACGGACTCGGAAAGATGGGGTTGCCGCTGGCATCCGTGTACGCGGACATGTCGGGGAACGTATTGGGAGCGGATATTGACCCCGATGTTGTTGAGACAATCAACAGTGGGAAGTGTCATGTCAAACGCGAGCCCGGGCTGCCCGAGCTTATTGATAAGCTCGTGACTGATGCAGCTCTTCAGGCGACGACCGATACGGTGGGTGCTGCAGAGGATGCATCGATACACGTCGTCATTGTTCCAACACCGATTACCGAGGATAAAGAGCCAGACTTGTCTATTTTCGAGTCCGTACTGGCGGACATCGGACGTGGACTGTCCAAAGGAGACCTTGTCGTGATTGAGTGCACAGTGCCGCCGCAGACAACTGCTGAAACCGCACTCCCGATTTTGGAAGACGAGTCCGGTCTTAAAATTGGGGAGTTTGGTCTTGCATTCTGCCCCGAACGAACATCCAGCGGACGGGCCCTGGAGGATATTAGAGGAGCGTACCCGAAGGTTGTTGGGGGTGTCAACGTAGAAAGCAAGCGCGTCGCCGAACTCATATATAATGAAATCAACAGCGAAGGCGTCATACCTGTCTCAGACGCTACAACCGCAGAGGCAGTGAAGGTTTTCGAGGGGTTGTACCGTGATGTTAATATCGGGCTTGCAAATGAATTAGGACAGTTGACTGATGAACTAGGAATTGACGTACGAGAGGCAATCGATGTCGCGAACACACAGCCCTTCTGTAACATTCACGATCCCGGACCGGGCGTGGGGGGACACTGTATTCCCTTTTATCCATACTTTATGATCAAACCATTCGAGGGTGATACGGAACTGCTTGAGACTGCCCGAGCGGTAAATGACTCGATGCCACAGTTCACTATGGACAAACTCACGGAGGAATTCAATGCAGAAGGGCTTGCAGTCGAAGACGCGTCGATTCTCTTGCTGGGTCTTACGTATCGCCCAGGCGTTGAGGAGATACGAGCATCTCCCGCACGGGATATCGCGTCTCTCAGCTCCGATCGGGGTGCAGACGTCTACGGAGTTGACCCGATACTCGACGATACGGAGGCATTCGACCTCAATCGCTTACGACTAGAGGAGATATATCAGCGTTCATTCGACGCCGTCGTGATGGTAGCGCATCATGATGACTTTGACAATATTCGGTGGGAAGACCTCTCACGGTCTGAAGGACAGTTAGTCGTTATTGATGGCCGTGATACCCTTGATCTGGAGAAGAACAACCACCGTGTCTACACTATCGGAGGTGGGTATGTATAGAGAGCATACTGTGGGAGTGGTCGTTCCTGCATACAATGAAGAAGGATTCGTTGGCGAAGTCATCGATACCATGCCGGAATACGTTGATCGAGTCTACGTTATCGATGACTGCTCAACTGACGGCACTTGGGAAGAGATTCAGAAGCACGCATCGCGTCTTAACGGTCAAGAGCCCGAGTCAGAACCGTCTGACCTCCGAGGGGCACCTTCGGAGGCACGTACTGACGGAGGGGCTGGCTTCGCTAATAGGGTCGTCCCTATTCAACACGACGAAAACCGCGGTGTCGGCGGCGCTCTCAAGACGGGCTACCTACGGGCACTTGAAGATGAAATGGACATCACCGCCGTCATGGGCGGTGACGGACAGATGGACCCCGACATTCTGTACACGTTTCTGGATCCGATTGTCGAGGACAAGGCCGATTACGCGAAAGGGAATCGGTTATTGTACAAGGAATACCGCCAGGGCATGTCGAAATGGCGGTTCCTTGGCAACTCGATTCTAACCTTCTTGACGAAGATTGCTTCTGGCTACTGGAAGACGATGGACCCGCAGAACGGGTACACTGCGATTTCATACTACGCCTTGGAGAACGTCGGTATCAGTTCGATGTACGAATACTACGGCTACTGCAACGACCTGCTCGTGAAATTGAACGCCAAGGGGATGCGCGTGGCCGACGTAGCGATGCCGGCGGTGTACGGGGAGGAAGCCTCAAGCATCAAATACCGAACATATATCCGAAAGGTTTCAGGAATGTTGTTGCGGAACTTCTTGTGGCGACTAAAAGTAAAGTATCTCGTGTTGGATTTCCATCCACTCGCGCTGTTTTACTATTTCGGGGCAGGAACCTCGACTTTCGGGATACTTGGTGCATTGTGGTCACTATACGCAAAATTTACGCTTGGTGATGCTCTGTTCGTCCGAATGTCGCTGAGTCTGTTATTGTTCCTGATCGGGAGTCTGTTCCTGATGTTTGCGATGCTATTCGATATGCAAGTTAACGAGAGTAAGGAAGTGCAAATGCGTGATTAAAGCCTTCACGTTCGATATTTATGACGAAATATTGGTAATGGGACTTGATGCGGGATACGAATATAACACTATCGGCAAAACCGTAATCCATGAGATGATTTCACGAGAGACAAAGTCTAATGTTCAGTTTCCTGACCCACTGTCACACTGCGTGAAAGCGTGCGTGGCTGTTGCTAGGCAAGATATATAAATGGGGCACCTCAGATATTACCAGAACTCAACTAAGTGCATATCTCCTGCTGGGCAATTGCGCCGTCTATCTAAATTCGCGCGTACAATGATTGTTCGGATCGTCGCTCGTACGGTGTTTTCATCAATCGATACTATCGCGGATCTCAATTGTACAAACAAGAGTAGACTGGTAAAAGAAGCATCTAACGCTCAACGTATTCTGATATTATGTACGGGAAATATCTGTCGCAGCCCGTTTGTTGAGCAATACATGCGTAACTCCTTTGAAATGGATATAGAGGTCGAGTCTGCGGGATTAGAAACAGATGATGGTAGGACTTGTCCTTTACAAGCTCAGAACATAAGTGAAATGTACGGCATAGATGTATCTGACCATAGATCTAAGGTAGTGACTGAAGAGCAGGTAGAGCAGGCTGACATCGTACTCCTCATGGACTGGTACAATTATTATCGAATTAGACAAAAATTCGAGGGTTATGAGCAAAAACGGTTCTTACTGGGAGCAATCAATGCTTCCAATAATCCTCAGATTAGTAACCCCCATGGACGTGGGGAGAATGGATTTAGTAAACGATTTCAAAAATGTAAACAAGAAGCTAACGAAATTGAAAATGTAGTTGATGCCAATGGATAACCTTGTAGAGCAACTTGGTGCTAAATTTAAAATTGAATTCGCTGGACGGGTTGCAGGGATGGTAGCGAACGCACTGTTAGTGGTATTCCTCGCAAGAGAACTGAATCCGAACGGCTACGGTTTATTATTTTTAGCCATCTCTATTTTTTCTGTAGTCCAAATATTCACAAGATTTGGGCTTGCTAAATCTGCAGGACGATTTATTTCCGAGTACAAAATAAACAAACCAGATCAAATTCCATTTATAATCCGGCGTACATTCATCTATAATATTGCTACCATTATGTTAGTCGCCACTGTTTTTTATTTCACTCATTCTCAGCTCTCCCAAATACTCAAAGAACCGGGATTGGAACCTCTACTGAGAATAGGTGTATTATATATAATATTCGGATCATTAACCAAGTTTGCCCGAATTGTTTACCAGGGTTTCGACAATATTCAAATATCCGCAAAAATAAATGCTCTGAGCCGGATATCACAACTTGCGTTGATAAGTATTCTTCTTAGCGTTGGCATGGGAGTGAACGGTGCGCTTTGGGGAATGGTCGGGGGGTTTATCATTTCGTCCGGACTTGGACTAACCCATCTATTCAAGCGCCACTATTCAGGGAGAAAAGATAAGCAAGTAGAAATCGGATTGTATCAGAAGATACGGCGATATAGCGTTCCGCTTGCGTTTACTGATTTGGCACTAAAACTGGATGGCCAAGTGGACACGATACTGGTCGGTATCTTTCTCAATCCAATTGCTGTCGGCTACTATTCGCTGAGCAAGCAGATTACAGAGTTTGTTCAGATGCCAGCGTCGGCTTTAGGATTCTCGACTGCCCCATCATACAGTCAGCAAGTGAACGAAAACAATCCGAGGCTTGCTGCTCAACTCTTTGAGGAATCTCTATTCCACACGTTACTTTTATACGTGCCTGGAGCAGTCGGTATCGTTCTAACAGCAAGCCCGGGAATACGCTATGTGTTCGGCACCGGCTATTTAGGAGCAGTTCCTCTGCTTCAAATCTTTTCCGTGTATACGATATTGCTAGCTCTTACCAAGTTGACCGATTATCCGCTGGACTACCTTGGCCGGGCTAAGCAGCGAGCGGTCGCTAATGGAATTGCATCTACCAGCAATATCGCCCTCAATATTGTTCTAATCCCCATGATAGGTGTTACAGGTGCGGCCATCTCGACAGTCATCACTCACACCTTCTACGTAATGTTTAAGCTATTTCTCATCAAGGATGAGTTGCCTGTTCAGTTTCACACACTTCTGCATGACCTCACCAAAGTCGGAGCTGTCTCTGTCGGGATGGGTGCTATCGTATGGCTTTTGCTTCCGTATGTTTCTGGACTCATCACATTAAGCTGCATTATAGTTGTAGGTATACTATCCTGGGGATTCCTTTCTCTTACAACGGGGGCTATCGATATAAGATCGATTTCAACGGTGCTCCGCGGAAGTTAATAAGTACGATAGGTAAATTTTCCGAAATGGTTTTTCAATTTCGTAGACCAGACCACACATAAAAAATATTATTTTTAGGTTTTTGAATTAATTCTAACCCCATATTGAAAATTTGTCTCTTTGGCAGTCCTCGATAAGTAACTGAAATATCTCGAAACCATGTTGACACAACGGCGAGCACGGAAAATCCCACTGCGAGAGACAGGTGCTTACGACTCCCAGCGAATAAAACGGTGATAACTAACCATTCCTGCCAACAGAATCCCTGCCAAACCAGCCAGTTACACCTCATGAGACATCACTTTAACTCACCTTCTTCTTCATTAAAATAGACCCAGAGTTGGTCACTGTCATACACGCGGCCATATTCAGGCCGGTCCGCTAAACCTGAGATGTCTGCGTGACTGTACCGGAAACCATTATACAACTCCGCATCGCGGCGAACATCGGCCTGTGTTATGGCGATATAGAACGGTTCATTATACTCTTTTTCGACTTCCTTGAAGTGAGACGGCACTGTACCCTCTCGGCGTGGCGGCAAGAACGGGGCAGTCGGCCCCTCGGAATGATCGAAACCATAACGTGCATGATAGTACCGGTACGACTTCGATCGAATATGGGTGAAAGTCGCGTCGGGACTCGCATGCTCAAGCATCGTCCCATAACTTTCATACTGGGCCTCTGGAACGTGCGGGCTATACCGCTCGGTGTACGGCGCGTGATGTATTGTCGGGATTGCCGCAATTATCCCGCCCAACAGCAAGACTGCAACAGCCATCTGAGACGCGGACACCGACCAATGCTCGGATGGTGATAGTGTATCATTGAGACGAGCGAGGCCCACCGCCGCGAGTGGCACGCTCAACATAACTGCCATCCCGATATATCGAACCATTTGATTGCCAGACCCTATCGACAGGAACACCGTGCCCATCCCCGCAATCGGCACCAAGCCCGCGACATAAGCAATCTCGGGTATCGTAGTTTGTCGACGACGCCATATCAACGCCGCAAGCATACCTATACCAAGCACGAGATATTTCGCACCGGCTTTGGCTGCCAGCAATGGGAGGGACACATCCAATGCAGTCAATGAAGATGCTCGACCGGACACACCGCCAGCACTCACCGACTTGAAAATAGAGATGATTACCCAACTAAAACTATCTTGGAACCGCGAATGCGACAGGAGAGCGATTGTCGCGAACGCGCCTGCCGCAAGGAAGAGAATCCAAGGGTTCCGTGCATAGCGTTGATGACTTGTCCGCGCTATTCGCCGCCAAAAAATCATCATAATCAATAGCCCTGCAAAAAAGAAAAGGAAATTCAGCATCTGCTGGGGATGGAAGGTGTATAATACAAGCAGTCCGAGACTGAGTGGAACGATTAGCCGTCTATTGCCTGTTCGGAGATATAATATCGTCGCCAGCAACGGGAAACCAGCTAAAAAAATTGCTTGTGTTGAATTGTGAGGAACCAGTATCACGTTAAGTGGATTAAGTGGTGCGAATAAGAGCGCACAGGCTAAAGAGATACCGCCGACATTGGCGCAGTTGTCTAACGACCGGGCAGCTGCGACAATCCAAATCACGCTGAGTGTCGGGATGACCAGAGCGGTAAATAGGAGTGACCAGCGAAGTGACTGGCCAGAAACACGGGCTAAAACCAAGCTTATGCCCGTCAGTGCGGGATAGAAAAGGTCAGATAATAGAAGACTCCCATCCGAAAGAGCGCGGAGCGTCCCCCAGTGTGTCATCGCATCAAACTCGTCAAAGAAAAAATACCCACGGATCATCGGCATCCACACTACAGCGAGCATCGCTGTCGTTGCAGTTGCGCCGAACGCAAACCTGTATAATCGTCGACCGGAAACGAGGACAATCATCATACTTCCGGCCAGTACGATGCCGATTAACAACCAGACAAGCAGAGGCGTTTCGCGATATATAGAGAGTTCGTAACTGGTCGGGGCGGTTGAGCGAGCAATCCAGACTGACCCGCCAATTGACACTAGGAAGAAAACTAAAACTGACTTTATCCAACGACGAGACACTAGTTTGACACAGGCATTGCGGCTAAATCAAATTTACGACTCTGATTACATATTTATTGACTTGATCTCGAATCTCACGACGCGATTCCCTCTGTCAGATATTGCTGACGAAATACTTACATCGTTATCTTGTTGTTGCTCAATCTGAGGTACATTTCTACTTGCTCGTTTCAGACGCCCTTGCCCTGCCAACCAGTCGTATCATCAATCATCAGTATTCAAAAAGCTTTTTCTGGCGTCAGGACTGATCCTACAAAGGAAAATCCATAGTCAACCAAAGATTAATTGCCCCGATTGAATCATAGCAATCCATGCAACAGCTATCCGACTTGTCTGTATCGAATATCTTCCTGTACATTGGCGATGCTGTCCGATGGGATGCTCTTCCAGAGAGACTGGCAGAACAGGGTTTGACTGCCAAAACAGTTGCTGCGAGCATTCACACGCCATCAAGTTTTTCTAGTATCACTACGGGCCTCCACGTGCCGCAACACGGGATTCTGGATTTTAATTATCGGATAGACGATAATCTGCCGTCGATGCTTCACTTAGATGGTTTTAACACTGGCTTCGCAAACTCAATCGACGAGGTTTTTGTTGATAATCCTCCTATGGAATTCGTTCTTGATAAAGTACTAAACACCAGTGTCGATTCCTATCGGCAGCTAGAATCAATAAGTGCGCCATTCTTCTTCATGGAGCGGGGACCTGGCGGCCACGCGCCGTACGGGAACTACGATGGGAACGGCTGGGAATACTTTCGAGAAAACAGTACCAGTCCAACGACAGAAATCCGTGATGATTACTATGAGGGCGTTGAGATGGATGTCTCTCACTTTGAGTCTCAACTACAGGTATTAGAGGATCGGGGTCTCTTGGAGGACACGCTTGTCATCTACTCCAGTGACCACGGTGAACTCCTTGGTGAAGGCGGGTGTCTGGGACACAATGAGCCGATCCATCCGAAACATGTCTATGTACCGTCCGTCTTTATACACCCATCTCTCGAGAACACGGAGATGGATGGGCTCCTACGTCACGTGGATTTTTTCCCAACTATTGCGTCTCTGTTGGGCGCGGATATCAATGGATTACCCGGACGTGACCTCACGAAACAAACACCCGGTGAGCAGGGAACAAGTTTTTATCACCGGTCTGTTGCACCGAATGTCCCTGGAATAAGCGGGGAATTAGATTATGAATCTGTTTGGGACTCGAATGGTGGGTATGTTTTCCCGAACAATGGACGACTAAATCGCGGTATTATCCTCGCTGGGAAACTGCTTAAGGCCTCAAAACGCGGATACATGCGTCGCCACCTGCGGTCGGCTCTACGGTTCTATTTAGAAGGTGATACAGTCTACGGAGCCCCGAAAATAACCCGAAAAGATGCAAAGGCGGAACTCCAGCGGATCCAAAACCTTCCAGAAACAACTGCGTCAGCCTCCGATTTGAATGACGGTGCCATCGATCGGCTACAAGAACTCGGTTATCTCGAGAATTAAGGTTGTCATCGGGAGACGAATGCTGCTTTGGACTTGCTGAGTGCCGACTATTTAACTAATGAATAAAGCGGAGTAAATACTAGCTGACCGACAGCGGGCAGGACCCGTTGCCGGCGCGAGTAGTCAGCGTGCCATTTGCACGTGTGAGAGGAGTTTTTAATCCAGTTACTTGGCCGCGAGATATTCTTTTCCATCTGGCGATTGTCACGGGTCCAGTGACTAGGGTTTATTTTACTGCATCCAGTCATTGCGAAGAATGTGCGCTAAGTAGCATGGGCGTAGGTGGCGCCATAGCGTTACCAGGAAAAGTTGTGAATTTCCTCCAATGTATAAAATTGCTCCTCCTAAAACTGGTCGGGGGAGAATTTCGCGAGCAGTCAGCCCACGAAGCTCAACCCTGGCCCGTAGATACCACTATCATAGTACTTGGCGAGTCATCAATCACCGGTATAGCGGGAAATACCAACACGCTGAGCGCTCATCTTGGTTGAATCATCGAAATGGCAGTGCTTGATGAAGCAGGGTCACCGGACGACACCTGTTTCGTCCGCCTTCTAGGCAAAGTTAGTTGCCGTATCAAGTAAATCATTCAATAGAAAACTTACTACTTCTATCCACCAACTTCTGACCACCACTATCTATTGTATCATCTGCGGCCTCAAAAAATTCGATCAATTGCGCTAGGCACGTCATGACCGACAAATCTGCTAGCAAAATTGACCGTAAATATAACCTGTATTCATTAAAGCCCTCCAGTTCAGATGAAACCGTGGTTTGTAAAACGGATTTGAATGTAGCCAGCCCAGGGTGAATAATATATATCAATAGATTCTACCGAAATAAGGCATTTTTCCGTAGCCGATCAAACATAGACCAATGGGGTAATAAATTATAGGACCATCCGGTTGAAGAGCATATAGGAACGTCGTTGTGGAACCGACTCTGGAACTACTCGAGCTCATAGCCACAGACCATTTTAAAAAGCTTTTCCTCTCACGTATCCAAACACGTGAGTTAAAGCGTTCCTCAAAGTATCTGGTTCGAAAACGGAAAGTATATACCCCGTAACTCTAACAAAATATTAGCACTAATCACTGATGTTAAAATGACAACTAACACAGACAACTGCTCAGAGATACTAGTCTTAGCGTCCACATTCCCCCGAAACGAGCAACAAGTCACACATCCGGTTTATGACCTCGCCAAAGAGGTGCGAGAAAAGGAACCTGTAAACATTACAGTACTTGCCCCGCATCATCCTGGTTCAACGAAGAGGGAAACCATGGATGGTATCAATGTCCGACGCTGCCCCTATTTTTTCCCAAACCGTTTTCAAAAGCTATGTTATGAGGGAGGAATCTTCGAGAGCATCCAACTAAATCCTCTTTTAGCTCTGCAACTACCGTTTCTATTTATGTCGATGTTCTTTTATGCTGCCAAGACTGTACACTCTAAGGATATAGATCTTATTCACACACATTGGTTGGTTCCTGCGGGGCTTATCGGGGCCCTACTGTCAAAAGTAACTGCTATACCACATGTGATGACTCTCCATGCTGGAGGTGTCCTTGGGGTTCAGCGTATACCATTAAATTCTATCGTGTGTAATTTCGCTTATAGAAATACGAATAGCTTTGTCCCCGTTAGTAAATATATCCAATCAAAATTTGAAGATATGGTAACATGCCGCGAAAAGAGTTCAGAAGCTAAGTTTACAATTCAGCCAATGTGTGCAGATGCGAGCCATTATGAAGACTATGACAAAGAACAGCTTCGAGACAAACTTGGTTTCCAACAAGATGTAGTCGGGCTATTTGTTGGGAATTTTGTTACGAATAAAGGGATTCAATATTTAGTAGATGCTGTAGAACGACTTGACGTCGAAGATAACTTGTTTCAGTTGGTAATGGTTGGGACGGGGCCACTGGAAAACCGAATCACTAAGCAAGTGTCGAACTCAAAGAGTGCAAATCGGATTGAACTCACAGGGTTCGTCTCCAAGGAACGGTTGAATAAGTTGTATGTGGCTGCAGATTTTGTTGTTGTTCCATCGATAGTGGACAGTGCAGGAAATACGGAAGGTATGCCGACGGTCATTTCGGAAGCTTTCGTCTCTAGAACGCCTGTCATAGCAAGTGACGTTGGTGGAATCGCAGATGTTGTCAATGATGAAGAGAATGGATATTTAGTAGAACAGAAGCGCTCAGACCAGTTAGCACAACGGATGGAGTCACTAATTGGTGACCCAGCCCTCTCCGAGAGACTTACCAAGAATGCAAAAGAAACAGGAAAAGAATTGACTTGGGAACACTGCGCACAGACATATCTTCGGATATACAGGAATGTGAATATTAACGTGGAGGTGTTTGACGAAGATGAAGCCCTGTTTCCTACTCAATGAGTTTAATAGAGGGGGAGCCGAGCGACTGGTGTTAGATGTAGCTACTGAACTCAGTACATTTGATGGGATTTCTCCCGTAGTAGTAGTCGGAAATGACAACGGTGAATTGCGCTCTGAATTCGATTGCCGAAACTTCCCCACCCACTCCTTGGACGTAGATATCACGGTCTCCTCAATCCAGCATTCAATTCGAAAGTTTTCATCGCTCCTCAATGTTATTGAGCCAGATATTGTTCATTCCCACCTCCCGTTTTCTCATATCGTTGGTCGAATTTCTGCTTGGTCCCAATCAATTCCTAGCGTCTCAACATACCATAATGTATCAGCTCATAAAACAATCCCTAAGCGTTTAGCAGAAATCACTACTTCACCGCTTGGAAAGCGAATAATTTGCGTATCGCAGGGTGTAGCCGACTCGTACCACAGTATTAGACAAAAAGAGGTCATCTATAACGGTATCTGTGTTGATGACTTTGCATCTACTATTAAAAGTGTTGATCCAGCAGACATCGATGATGCAAAAGGAAAGACAGTATTTCTAAACGTTGCAAGATGTGTGCATCAAAAACGACAGCAGGATCTTATTGACGCCATGAATCATCTTGATTCTGATCAGAACCATCTAATTATTGTAGGAAGTGGACCGTTGAAGCAGGAACTTGTACAACAGGCAGAACAGCAGGGATTATCCGGATGTATTTCCATTACCGGCTATGTGGAAGACATCGAGCCATACTTTGCTGCGGCAGACATATTTATCTCCTCGTCTGTCAAAGAAGGCCTCCCTACAACACATCTTGAAGCGATGGCTTCTCAATTACCAATCGTCTCTACAAATATCCCTGGAGTTAACGAGATCGTTGAGCAGGGGACTAACGGGTACTTGGTACCGCCAAAACAGCCACAACAACTCGCCGAGAAGATGGAACTCCTCAACAGTTCACCTGAACAGCTTGGTACAAACGGGCTTGCGATCGTAAAAGACCGGTTTTCGATCAAGGCGGTCTCTGCCCAACACCACCAACTCTATTCGGACATTCTCGAGACATGAGTTTTATTTCCTTTAATCCTATTATTCTCTTCTTATCTAGTTAAGACAGATTGGTATAAGTCAAATCAGCGAACCCTCCTACCAATACAGTCTATTTTGTTGACCGGTCGACAGTCATGTGTATTTCATTGAGGAGACCCTCTGGAAAATCGACACCAATCTCCAAGAAATGCTGCTTGAGAGGGAGAGCCATGTCGGAACGGTAAATTCGCACACCGCCCAAAAAGGATGCCATACTTGGGATGAGGTCGGGTATCGCTCAACGCAAACGGTGTTCGAACTCACGAACGACGATTGCTGGATTAGCGAGTCCCAAGCGGAGTTGAACGGACCGGTGAGCATCGCGTCGGAGTACGAGCCCACTCAGCCCCAGCGAGCGACCGATACCGTCGCACTTGCGATCACCCAGTCTGGTGAGACGGCCGATACGCTCGCGGCGCTGCGTGATTCGAAGGCGGTGGGGATGCGGACGGTCGCGGTGACCAACACCGTCGGCAGCACCGTCACCCGCGAGGTCGACGAGAGTCTGTTCATCCGGGCCGGCCCGGAGATCGGCGTGGCCGCTACGAAGACGTTCGTCTCCCAGGTCGCGACCCTCACCCTCCTCGCCGCCGCTATCGGACAGCACCGCAACACGCTGTCAGCCGGCGACGCGACCGACCTCCTCGATTCGGTCCAGGCACTCCCCGGCGCGGTACAGTCGATTCTCGACGACGAGGCCGAGATCCGCCGAACTGCCGAGGAACACGCCGACGGGGAGGCCTTCTTCTTCATCGGCCGGCAGTTGGACCATCCCGTAGCGCTGGAGAGCGCCCTCAAGCTCAAGGAGATCTCCCACGACCACGCCGAGGGGTTCCCGTCGGGCGAGGGGATTGTCCCCTCACCACCTATTCGTCGGCGGTCTCGTCGTGCCGCCGATCCCAATGCTGCCGTCGACGGTAATCGTGGCACAGATCCTGGAGCGTGTTGAACGCATCGAGGGTCTC
>Ga0306885_100289_pt1 | contig 17779 bp, 10 predicted proteins | sample AntDeeMetagen134_FD_190434 | JGI IMG/M metagenome (GOLD analysis project Ga0306885, IMG submission 190434) | Saline lake microbial communities from Deep lake, Antarctica - Metagenome #134 (v2) (version 2) | ecosystem: Environmental > Aquatic > Non-marine Saline and Alkaline > Saline | place... | reverse complement strand
ATAGTTGTGGATTACCGTGGAATATCCGGCCAGAGTGTCATCGGTGGACTGGTCAGCAAGTGTCGGATTCACGCCCGCCGTAAACGGCGGGATTCTCTCCTTGTGAAAAGATAGCAGCGCGCTTCCCGATGCGTTTTGCATCGAGCGTGAAGCCCGAGACAGGAGTTGAACCTGCGCCACCTCCCGAGTCTGCGGGAGTCAGTGGCGGCGAAACGCCCTCGGACACGGGGATGCGAATCCCCAGTGACTGCACGGGCTTTCACCCGTCATCGATGTTGCAGCCCTCAGCCCTATTTTACCCGTGTAGGGGGTGGTGTGACGGGTTGCAGCCCGTTCCAGATCACCACCGTTGGCCTCGCTGAACTCCATCCGGGTTGAGGGTTCGGCGTTACCGTCTACTACCGCCCGTTGGAGATGCCTGAAGCGAGAGTCGAACTCGCAGCTCCCCAGCCACATATGGGGTGATGGCCACGGTGCATCGTTCAGGCGAACCGGTTGGCGACGGGTGTGAATCACCTAACGCCCGTCCCGTGTAGGGGACGGACTTGGATCAGAGCCGTCTTGCCGCCCCGGAGAAGGGGCGACTGAAGCCTCGATGCAGAACTGAATCTGCGGTGACCCATGTTGGCCGTCGAGGCGGGTTGCAGTTACGGGTGCAAGCCGGATGCTCGCTGAGGGATTCGAACCCTCGTCCTCGGCTCGAAAGGCCAAGATGATTGGCCGGACCACACCAAGCGAGCAGGGGGGATACCAGTGAAGAGACATCCCTTCATGGCACCGAGTTGATTGGCGTGTTGCCCAAGCACGCGGGTGGCTCCGCGCTCACAGAGCGCCTATTGTGACGCAACTAAACGTACATCCGGCACTCTAATAAACCCTATGAAGAATTCACTTTCCAGGTGGATTGAACAGGGATTTGTGGCGTTAACTTGTTCCCCGATCAGTCACGACTTCTTCGTATGGGAGAGATTATTGTCCTTAAATGCGATTCGTGCAGAGAAGCAACACAAAAACGAGACAAATCCGGGTTAGCTGGTGGGAGTCACGTTCACCATCTTGGCTGTGATAACTGTGGAAGAACAACGCCGCACACTCCGAACAAAGTATTGGACTGAAACTTCAAAAATCAGTGAACGATACCTGTGTATTCCCGATTCCACGGCCAAACACAGCGTCTTCTAACCGCGACTGCGAAACACGGTAGGCGTCCCGTCCGGCAACGGCCCCGCAGCATTCCCGCCCCATTTCTTTCGACGCGATGCACGCATCACCAGCGCCAGCGAACGGCACCCACACCAGATCATCGGACGTGGTGGTGAGTTTCAACAGTTTCCGCCATGTCTCGATCGTTGTTTGCGTGGGGAGTGTCGGGGAGTCTCCGAGATTGAGTTCATCGAGGCGGTTCTCTGGGGACGGAGACACATCTGTCCACAGTGTCGTGAGCGTTGCATCGGCCTCGAATACTGGGTGGATGTCATCCCATGTTTGTTCGGTCCACTCATCGATTTCCAGTGGAGTCCAGAAGTACGGAATGATGTTCTGTTTCCCGTATTCCGAGATGCAGTCTCGGAGTTCTATGAACACCGAGAACGGGAGTTTGAGTTCTGATTCGCCGGTTAGGTACTCGGCAATTGGGAATTCCGGGATGCGGTCTTCAATAAGACTGCGACTGACTTCACTGCGCTCCCATTCTGACTGAATCCACGATTGAATAGAACACGTTCGCGGGGTCGGTGGGTGATCTCGAACATGCTCGAATACAGGCGGGCGAACGTACCGGGCGCACGTGACAGTGACTTCATCGATGTCGTCTTGTGTGCAAGGCACATCTCCACGGTCTTTTCGCCATGTGAGTGTTGTTCGGTGATCCCATCCGGCAGATTCGGCTTCAGAATGGATACTGGGCCAGTCACCGGTTGGGGTGATGAGCCATAGTGTCGTTCCAGGTGCTGATGACTGCATCCATGTTTCGAAATGCGGCTGTAACACACGGCACGCATCTGAAACAGACTGTGTAGCTGCACTCACCCCAGTGACATCTGCAAGAATTGCGTCTGGGGACGGCCAATTCTCGTAGCACGTGTCTGGTGTGCCGTACTCCAGAGTTACTGGCCCGGATGCGTCCGGGAGCGTCATTTGCCCGGAGTCGGTGCCGAGGAATGGATCAAGATTTTCAGATGAATCGGCAGTCCGGGGGTTCTGAGACGAGCGAGTCATTCGTCGTACACTATTCTCTGACAGGGTTACTGAAAAACATTCGCAGAAACTCAGCTGTCGAACACCGACGTGAGGATGACTATGGAACGAGAAGCACGGGGAGCGTCCGGTTATCAACAAGAGTTGACGCAACACTCCCGACCATTGCTTTTTGAACAGAGTCGTGGTGTTGATTCCCGATTATGAGGTACTCGAAATTCGTGTGGGCATCGTGCATATATTCTTCAAGGCGATGTGCGATGCTGACACCCGGTCGACCGAGGTCATGCGGGTTATCCAGTTCAGTGAACTGAATTACAACGTCGTCGCCGTATTCGTGGTTCTCAATTGCTGTTTCAACGGACTCTGAAACCAAGTCTGTGACTTCGTCATCGTCGCCTGACGTGACGTACACGATGTGAAGCCCAGTATTCAGGTCATGCGCTTGCGTTAATCCGAAGCAGATAGCTCTCGTACTGGCTTCTCGTCCATCGACAGCAACGAGAATTGGATCTGTCATTCAACGGGTGTGAGAATACTCCCGGTAAAACACTCACGGGGATTCGGAGGGGCGTCTATCCAGTTCGGGGTTCGATGTCGTCTGCATCAAGCAGATACACTTCCATTTCGGACCCGCCACGGCATGGGAAGTCACTGTCAACACCGACTTCGTCAGTGAATTCAGTGACGGTGCCGCTCCACGCCGGGTCCATGTTGAGAACGTCCGCTTCTTCGTACAGAGCCTTCCACAGCATCGCCTGTTCGTAAGTGTCCGTGTTGTCCGGAACCATGTCGAACACGGATTCACTGCCAATGAGACACAGTTTCTCCTGCATCCGACTCATCGCGACGTTCAGCCGATTCGGATTCAATAGGAAGTCCTGTTCGGCCTTCACGAAGTCCGGATCGCTGGCAGTTGCGGATACCGTGATGAAACTTCGTTCACCGCCTTGGAATCGCTCCACGGTGTCAATCTCGACCGCGTCACTGGCTTCTTTCGTCAGGTACGCTTTCTGGGCGTTGTGCGGAACGACAACCCCGACATCTTCCTGTTGCTGCTCGGTCAAGCCTTCCATCAACGCCTTCGTGATTGCAGCTTCAGTCGCGTTCAGCTGCTGGCTGCTGGACTCGTTGTGTTTGATGAGTACCAGCGGTTTCTCCGGCGTCAACGCTGTTCCAACAGCCGTGCCCTGATTTACATCCGGGGCGTCCATGATGTTGTTCACCTTGGACTCGTAGGTGATGTTATCCTGCGAGTAGTGGTGCTTATTCAGGAACTCCGCGACTGTGGGATTACAGCGGTATGTCCACTGAAGCTGACTCATCGCAATCCCAGCCTCGGGGGATTCAACCACGATGTCATCATTCACCCCATCGACATCGTCCCCGCGAAGGAATCGCAGGTAATCCAGTAACGAGAGATGCGGAGCAAGCTCCGCGACACTCCACCGTGACTCCGAATTCCAGTCATGCTGAATGATCGGCGGCATCTGCCGCTGATCGCCGCACACGAACATCTGAGCATCCGGTTTGATGAATGACCCCGCGACAATTGACTCCGGGACGTTCATCATTGACGCTTCGTCAATTGCAACGTAATCGAAGTAGTGCTGGTCCGGTTTCTCAACAAGTTCATCGGGCTGGATGATGTTCCCGTCACTGTCACTGTACAGGCCTTTCGCGTAGTCTTTCATCATCCCGTGGAACTGCCCCGGTGTCGTGAACAAGATTAGGTTCTGTGACTCAATCGAAGTCTGCCCATCAGCCCGCGAATCCGTGATGGAAGCGTACAGACTGTGAAGCAATTCCTCATTTTCCGGGTCGGAACTGTACCGGTCGATGTACGTCACTTCAGCGGTGAGCGCCTCATACTCATCATGCGTATCATCGGGTTCCGTGCCCCCGAGACGAACCACCTGAAGGTCATCGAGATTGTCCGTGTCAGGGTCTTCGCGGTACTGGTGAATGACTTTGGCAGTGTCCGCCAGTACTTCGTCAATCGATGGGTGGGACTTCCCAGTGACTAACCCAGCAGACGGAATCTGATCGCGTTCAAGCGACACGGCGCGCGTCAACACGGCTTTCGAGAGCGCGCCACTGGTTTTCCCGGTCCCGGGCGGGCCTTGCAAGAGACTCATCTGATGGTCGGATTCCTCGATGAAATTCCGTTGGTGGGTGTTTGGCGGATGTCCGTCCGTGTCTTCGCGTCCGAGATACGAATCCATCCAGTCTAACGCATCACTGATGTGATCGTCACTGAATCGGTCTGTTCGGAGGTCTTCGCCATTGAGCAGACGGGTGAATAACTGGTACATCGGGTTATGCCGGGCAGCGCCATCGGACAGCATGTCCCGAGCTTTTTGGCTGTTGATGTCGTCCGTCTGCGGATCCAGAACAAAGTAGTCGCCGTACTGAACCAACTGGTTCCGCCAGCTTTCCTGTCCGGGGTCCGTGGTGACGGTGCGCCGGGTGTGATCGTAGTTGTTCCCGGCCTTCGAGAAGAAGTCCATGTGCCGGAACTGAATCCGGCCACGGTTCTCCTCGCCAGCATTCCAGTCAATTCGGTCGATGGTGACTGGGACGTTCTTCTCCATGTCTTCGGGCGACATGTATTCCGCACCAGACCCGGCGTTGTAATTCACCTGCTGTGCGTTTCCATCCGCATCGTACTCTATCTCATTCATCACCATCCAACTCCCCGTGGAGCTACTGTCACCGCCCTTCACGCGGGAGCGAGCAGCGATGCTGCTTGCATCATCGAAGAACGCATCATACGCAAGAACGCCCTCGAACACGTACTCGTTTTCATCTACCAGCGCCGGATCATCACAGATTGCAACCGGGATGGAACGCCCCGTCCGAACACGCTGAAGCACCGGGAGCGAGTACAGCGAGTGAATGTCGTCTCGCTGGGCGTTATGCTCCATGTCAAGGAATTCCACTAACGCATTCGCAAATTCCGCCCCACCGGTTCCAATTCCCGGTGGGTTCTCGATGTCGATTGGGGCTTTATTGATGAACGTATCTCGGTACGTGAGCGATCGCTCAACAGCCATCACGCCTTTCGCAAGGCTCTCACCGAGAGCTTTCACGTCCGTTTCGTTAATCTCGACTTCGCGGTCGGACATCGAATGGTACCGGAACCCGTTGATCTTCCGGCCCGCGCCATTCGGATCCAGATCCGCAACCCAGTCTGCATCGATGCGGCCAACAGCACACCACACATACTCTAACGGAATCTGAGCGTGCGGACGGATGCGACCAGGGTATCGACCAGCAGCGTTGTCGTGATCGCCGTGGGTGAGTGTGATGTCGGTCTGGTTCGTTGTGTACGGGACTTTGAAATCGAACATCTTCTGCCAGAACGCACCCCGAAGATCATGCGTCTCCCCGGTGTCGTCGCGGTCGTACTTCCAATCGTGCGCGGTGAAGTCCCGTGTCGGCAGCATGTTCATCACGGGAAGCAACCCGGTGTTCGGTGCAGGAAGCGACACATGAGTCGTGATTTCGCGTTGGACCGAGGACACCATCGCCTGATCATCTTCACTGTCGATGTCCCCGGACAGTAATAGGAGGTCCTGAAATTCGGACAGTTGTTCATCGTCTCGGTACTCGCCTAACGACTCATGAAGCGCCGAGAGTTCGTGTTGCCCGTACACGTAGAAGTGAACGAACGCATTATCTCGCCCTAACGCATCCTGAATCGTGGAAACGCTGTCTTGGACATCCGCATACGCATCCCGAAGCAGTTTGCGTTCGTACTCGGTGTCGTCATCAGCAGCTCGCTCAGGGATGTCACTGATGAGGTGCGAGAACTGAATCGGCGTGTTGTTGTTCTCGTACTTGGATGCCGTGACGTACCCGCTCACCATGGCAACATTCTGATTCCGGAAGTCTTCCTGTACGTGCAGGTACACCCGAATCAGTTCCCCGCGTTGTGGGCGACCCATCTCGATTTCTTGGGCTTCCGCGCCGGGCGGCATGGTTTCAGACGGTTCAACTTCACCCGGCATATCGAATCCGGGTGCCGGGTCATCATCCGGGAGATCGCACGACCCAGTTCCGATGAGCCACGGCACACCGTCCGGCGAATACCCACGGGCACTCGGATCGATGAGTTGCACCATCGTCTGCGATCGCTGCACAAGTTCGGCGAGTTGCGGCCCTAATCCGAGATCACTGCGTAGTTTCTGAACGGTGTCCATCTTCGATGACCGGAACGTGAGCGTGTCATGCAGGTACGGACGGGCGTTTTCCTCATCCGGAATGTACGCCAGTTCTGCAATATCCGAGATGGTGTCGATAGCATCGAGATTCAGCAAGCGGCGCTGCTGACTACGGGTGATGCCAAGGAGTGCTGGGCTGCGGTCTTCAACCGCGTTCGTGTAACAGGCTTCTTCGTATGTACACTGTGTACACTTCGAATCCAGTTGGTACAGTACATCTTCTTCGTCTTTCGCATCGAACGAGTCGAATACACTTCCCGGAGACAGGAGGCGCGTCACGTCGTTCTCTCGGGGCCACAGCTCGAACTCCGGGAGTTCCGAAGGTGTTCCGGTAACGGCTTCGTCAGAGCCTTGGTGAGAGACGCCGCCTTCTAAGTGGAATCCGATGTTGGCGTCGTCCGGCCACACTGCATCAAGGAATTTCCGAACGAGAATGGTGTACATCGCCACCTGAATCTGGTGGTACGGCTTTTCGTCATGCCCAGCTTTCACGTCGACAATCCGGATCCGGAAATCGTTCGTCTCAGTGTCGAACCAGATGTACAGTAAGTCTGCGTCCCCGTGAACAGGCCACGTTCCGATGTATCCCGTTAGCGAGGTCTGCGTGAGAACAACCGGGAGATCCGCATCCGGTTCCTCAAGGACGTTGCACAACGCATCGATCAGAACGTCGTTATCCGGAGCAACCAGTTCAGACGGTTCCGTTCCAGAGTCACTGTCTTTGGTGGTCGCTGTCTCTGTTTCCAAGTCTGTGTCAATCGCCGTCGCGTCATCAGCCAGACTCACAACATCGGCTTCGCCTTGGCTGATTTCGTCCACGATTTCGGATTCGAACTGATTCCCTTCTTTTGCAAGAAGCCCGCTTAGTGGCTGGAATGCCTCGCGCCAGTCTTTCCGACTGGACTCTGCGTCACTGATGTCATCCTCGAATTCGTATTTGAAATACTGCGGGCACTGTTCGAGATTGAAGAACTGCGCCACACTGCTCGGGCCGAGATAGTCACTGGGCGGGAGGAAATGCGTGTCACTGTCTGGATGCGTTGCCGTGTCCAGAATAGACACGGGCAGATTCTGTTCCAGTGACTCCCGGAATGCAGACGGAGAGGGAAGCGAGTCAGTGACTTCCGAGGAATCGCTGGACGTCGACTCAGGAGAATCCTCAGTAGACTCGCCGAATTCGGTGAGGGAAGACGGCTTCGTGTCTGTGTTTTCGTCCGGTGAATCCATTATGTTATATCATCCGTTCACACCCATATGAAGGTTCGCCAAAACACAACTCACTGGCGCAGTTGAACAGACGAGATATGGATTAAGAGAGGAATTTGTGGACTTTGACTCGAAAGCCAGCACCGTCTCTGGAGTCGTCATTCACGGGAGTAGATTCAGTTGTGTCTTCGGATTCGCCGGACTCTGATTTCGTGGTTCCAGACTGTGTGTTTAATTCGGAAACTGCTTGTTCAACATCATCGGGGACTGTGTGGATTTGGACCTTGAACGATGTTTCATCGCCAGTTAATCGGTAGATTCCTTCAGACGGAATCACGTATTCTCCGTCCTCGCGTTGCAGATGGTATTTGCCGGTGAACGGCCCAATTTCAGCAGTTAAAACACGCTGATAGTCATGGAAAGTGATGTCGCCAACGGGTTTATTCGGAATCACCCCTCGGGCTAACTCCCGAGCGCCTTGCAGATCCCCGGCTTCAAGAAGTTCGTGTATCCGGTTTTTCAACATATCTACATCGTTACGGATAATCCAGTATAAAGATACTGACCGAGGAACACGGCAAAGAATACCGACGAGTGCCGTTAGTACGACCCGTGAACTGTGCGTTGCCCACCTAAGTCCACGGCCCGTTCATCACGAGCTATGGAGACAGCGTCTTCCGTGAACATCCGACCGGTGTGAGTATCCGCGCAGTCATCACACACGCGGAATGCTTTGTCATGCCCAGTTGCATTGTACTCAACATACAGAAACTGGTTCGGGGGCGCGACAGCGCCGCATAACCGGCAATAGTCCCAGTCCGGAACCCCAGCCACGGACAACGCAATCAAGTCAGAGTATTTCAGATTCGGCTCAGTGACCCCGAGTGACCGCGCACGAGCCGCAAAGAACGAATTGTAGTCAAACCCAGCGACTGACCTGAAATCAACCAGATGCGAATCCTCGCGGCTTAACGCCAACCCATACAAGGCATCACGGTCAGAGTCGTCCACCTCCGGATCCCACTCGGGAGGCAGATCGATGAGTTGGCCTTTCCCCGAACTCAGTTTCGTCGTTAACAGCTTCGATTCCTCAAGTGTCTGCTGTAACTCGGTGAGAACGGTGTGTCGGGACTCCGCAGTCCGAATAACGGCACCCAGTTCCTCGAACGCATCCAGATTCTGTTCCCGGATTGCGTGACGGAGTTCGTCTGGGTGTGGGATTGTGAATTCGATCACGTCATCCGGCATCGAATCACCGGAATAACGAATCGTCTCGTCACACCACTCCTGTTCCGCGCTCGTCAAGTCACGGGTGACGATATTCGCTTCAAAATAAATGGCATTCGCGCCGTGGATCTCGTATTCAGTTCCGTTCCCAATCTGTTCACCAGTCCCTATACGGATTGTGGATTGCCCCGTGATGTCCGTGAATAACTCGGGGTGGTTATACGTGAGAACGTCGGTTTTCAGGGAATCAGCGAATTCCGTCGCTGTACCCGACACAACACGAAGACTATCACCGAGATTATCCACACGACGAATACAATCGCCCATACCAGTGAGTAACACCGGTATGACTTCAATAACAGGAAGACAAACCCATTAAAATAATTAACTGAGCTTATAATTCTCTGAGTTTACTTCAAACACGATTCCATCAGTCTTCATCTTTTTGAATTCCTTTTCGACTTTCCCGGGAGCCATCCCCCGGTCAACAGCTTCATCCATGATTTCTTCAAGAGTAGCGCCGTCGCCTTCACTATCGCTATTCGCTTGTTTGATTGAAGCACGAAGGCTCTTTTTCCGCTCACGATGGCTTTTCGATTGCCCGGTTTCAACAATGTCAGCATCGAATTGCCCGCTTTCACTGTCAATTCCAACGTCAGACAGTGACTGCTGGATAATCGAAATCACATACTCTGCATCTTCCACAGTGATTTTATGACTAAGTCGGGAGCGGGCAACGGCTTCTGAAAACCGAACTAACGCTTCGAGCTTCCGAGCGGTCACTGGTACAGGCGCATCCTCATCCTCCCCTTTCAATCGCAGAGCAACATAGAATCCCTGAATCTTTTCCTTTGCAGCGTCCGTCATTACAGGCGAGAAGGTTTCTTTTGCATGTGCCACGTACTTCTGGAACAATTCCGGAGGAAGGGGAGGTTCTACTTCGTCTTCATCTAAGTCTTCAAGGTCTTCTTCATCACCACCAAATTCAGGATTTTCTACTTGGTTTTTGTGAGCATTCAACTGCCCCGCGCGATTCGAATCCAGAATGTGGCCTGATAGCCGAGTGTCTTCTTTTTTATTCGGTTGGTCCTGAATAATGAACAACAAGTCGAACCGGCTAATCAGCGCAGGCTGAAGATCAATCTGTTCACCCATCGGTTCGTAGTCATCGAACCGCCCGTACTTGGGGTTCGCAGCTGCAAGCATCGCGCACCGAGTGCGGAGTGTGGCGTTGATCCCGGCCTTATTCACGCTTACTTCCTGTTGTTCTAAGCCTTCGTGGAGGGCACTCCGGTCCGAATCGGACATTTTGTCCAGTTCGTCAACTCCCACTGTCCCTTGGTCCGCCATCACCATTGCCCCGCCTTCAAGCGTCCACTGTTTATCTCCGCCAAGACTCGATTCGACAGCTGCCGCCGTTAACCCGGCTGCCGTTGACCCCTTCCCGCTTGTAACAACAGAACGGGGGGAAAGATTCTCGACGTACTTAATTAGCATCGACTTGCCAGTTCCGGGGTCACCCATGAGAAGAATGTGCATGTCCCCGCGAATCCGAGAACCATCTGCTAAGTGTTTCGTGACGCCACTGAATTGCTGGAGGGCAATCGGGAGTTTGACGTGATTATACCCGAAAATCGACGGGGCGACAGACTGCGTTAAAACCCCGTCATACGCATCTTCATGGTCGTCATCATCTTCATCATCTTCATCATCTTCATCATCTTCATCATCTTCATCATCTTCATCATCTTCATCATCTTCATTTACTTGATTAGGAAGCTTCCCGAAGAGATGCTGATAGATGCTTATATTGGACGATTCGTCCGGTTCGATGATGTCTTTGATCTTGTCGATGTCGGACCCTTTGATTTCGAGATCGCCGTACTTCTGATCCTCTTCCTCAATGTCAATTCCATCAAGGTAAATCCGGTTCCGGAGCGAATCATCACTTCCCTCTAACGGATCCTTGAGACTGATAACACCCGTTACTGTGACTTCGTCACCGGATCCGATAATCCCTGCAAGGTCATCTTCAACAATCACCGGAATGGATTCCGGTGTGGAATTGCCAGTGGTCTGAGACGGGCGCTCTTGGAGCTTCAGGCGCTGATCATCGATGTAGGTGGTGTTCCCCGGTTCGAACGAGTACGGCCCCTCACGCTCACAGCCAGTACACTCAACAGGCGTTTCGTACTCATCGCCTTCCTGCTGAACGTAGTTAACTGTCCCACATCGCTGACACCGAAATGCAGCGGACTTGGTTTTCGGTAAGACCTTCGTGGCTTGCCGAACCATGCCCGTGATTTCGACAATATCCCCGATGTTGTCTGTACGGATTTCGCTGACAGAATACTCCGCGTCTTCCGGATCTAAGTCACTGATGCGGACATTCGCACCGCTGAGATCAACATCATCAGTAGATTCTAACTGAAGTGCTTCCTCGAAACATTCGATGACATACGACGGGTTCTGGATGAGCGAGGAATACACACTCGAATCTTCTTCCCGAATGAGTTCTCCTGAAATCCAGAGAGATGACTGGGTGTCCGGATACCTCTTTTCAAGATCCTCAACTTCAACGTTCATCTGAGGGTGATTCAGAATCGCCCTAATTTTCTTGATTAGGTCTTGTTTATCATCTACGAATTTCTCATCATCCTCTTCATTTTCTTCGTCGGTTTGTTCCTCGTCGCTGGGGACATCAGTGTCGTTAAGTGACATATGTGTTGTGTTGTGGGTTGGTGGCAGAGCCACCCGGTTATCTCGTGTACTATCGGTTTCTCATGCGAACTGAAATACCCTCGGAGTAATCACACCGGGGCACCAGACAGTTCCTGTGATTAGGTAGATGAGATAGGGTTTCAGTGCCGTGAACTGTGGTTAACTGTCTGTGCGTCGGGGCGACCGCGCCATACGGACTTCGGCACCATCTCGGATTTTATCAGGACAGTGCGGGCAAACGCGCGGTTGATCGACATCGCCGGGCGTGAATACCTTCGCATACCGCTCAGTAACCTTCGAACCACAGTTCTGGCACTCAATCATGCATATAGATATACTGGATACTGTGGTAAATACTCGGGGGCAGACGATACGTTGACCAGTGAGACTGGCACTTATTCAGGAAACCCGAAGCGGCGAGCCAGTGCCGCTGTCAATGCATCGTCCAGAGATTCACCATACGCAGTTTTGCGATCTTGTCCTTGCAATCCTAAGCCTTCATCCGTGTGGTTACGAACGGTGTGCGGATATGGTGTTGAATCTGGCCGATAGGAGATATACACGGACCCCCACCGATCGCCTAATTCAGTGAGTTTCTCGTCAATGGACAGTTCCGAATTCAGGTCTGTGAAATCGATGTTGAACTGAACCCATTCGTGTTCGTCCATGTCCCAGACGCCGTCGACGCAATCTTCACGGAGGTCAACGACACGGACAATATTTCCGGGGAGGCGTTTCGTGTGGTACCGGTCACTTCCCGTGAGTACAGCAGTGTCTTCTGAAGCCATGTCTCAATGCAAGAAATGGATGGGGATAAACGCGGGGTAGATTCAACGATCAGTGAGCGACCATGCGCGACGAGTTATAGGAATTGGTCGATGCCGGTTTGGGATTTGTCGACGGAGACGACATCCCAGTCGATGCCGATGGGTTCGATAACGCGGCTAATCGGCTTCTCTAAGGTTTTCTCCAGCATCTTATCCCAGTCGATGTTGAATTCATCGGGGACTTGTTGTTCGTACTCGTAGCAGATCACGTCGGGATCGCGTTTGAAGTCTGCGTAGTGCTTCTGCTGGTACTCGTGTTCGAAGTCCGGGGTTTCGTGGTCTTTGAAGAAGACTGTGTCAACGCTGGTGAGGTAGACGCGCTTGGGCTTACTTCCTTGCCCGAAGTTGGTGCCGAGGAACTGGTTGGCGTAGATTGCGCCTCGGACTTGGGCGGTGGGGGTGTCGTAGTTGTCGAGGGCTTTCCCGATTCCGCCAGGCATTCCGATGTCTTCGAGGTTGACTTCGCCGTTGCGGAAGTCGGTGATGACTTCGGTGAGGTAGTCGATGATTTCGTCGTGGTCTTCGTCCATGACGATTTGGGTGATGACCTTCTTTTGGGTGCGTTTGGTGATCGCGCTTTGGTCACTTCTCTGATACTCAAATCCGGTCACATCGACTTTGTCTACGTCGTTGCCTTCTTTGTGGACGATGTGTCCGGCGTAGCGTTTCTTTTTGCCGCCTTGGTAGAAGACGCGATAGAGTTTCTCGAATTCGATTTGGAAGCGGTGGGTGTCGGCGTTGAGGTTGTCGGTGGCGAAGTCGTCGTAGCGGTTGTTGATGTGGGCTTCGTGTTCGTGGGCGATTTCGATGAGGGCTTCCTTATCAGATGTATCGGGAATCTGATACATAACTGAGTCCGTATCCCCATATGTGATCTCACTATCAAGTTCATTCTCCACGACATCAGCCGTAAACCGAATCACCTCACGGCCAGTCGCCGTCGTCGCCGCCCCAATCTCACTATCATACAACCGGAACTTCTCCCACGACAAAACACCGTAAAGGCTGTTCATAATAACCTTCACCGCGCCCTGCTGCCGATCAAACGTCTCATACAAATCCGTCCCCGGCTCATGCTCCGCACGAAGTTCCTTCTTCTGATCACGCTCATCCAGAAGATTGTCAATCATCTCCTGCATAACGCTCTCCGTGTTCTTCTCGAAATGGATCCCATTCGGCGCAACTAACGTCTCCCCATCGAAGTCCTCCGGATTATCCACCTTCGTTTCCGGAGACGCATTGATTGAGATCATCGACATGGGGTACAGCGACTTCAAGTCCTGCACAACCACATCTTCCCGAACACCACTAAACGGCTCGAATACAGCCCCGCCCTCGAAATCCGGGCTTTCAGACTTCTCCGCAGTCGGGAGAACATACCGAGGTCCAACCGTCTCCGGATCGCCGTACATCTTATGCAAGACGTACATGTCACACGCCTGCCCGGGAATCGGCGCATCATTCAAATCACACCCAATGAAATTCTGGACTTCTTGCCAAAACCCGATTATCTCCTGTTTCCGGTCAATCTCCACACACAGTTCAACGTCTCGGAGATTGTATTCTAACAGCGTTTCCGGGTCTTCCTCCCACAGATCACCGAGCTTCCCCGTGTACGGTTCCTTCCCGACATCAAGTTCCATTTCACCGACCGCATCCAGCCGATACGATTCCAATTCGGTGAATTGCGTTCGCTTGTACCCTTCCAGCAGATCGAACATGACGCGCCCGCCAACATCGACATTCCAGCCATTGTCTGCATACCCGAGGCGGGAGAGACGCCCGGGGTCAATGCCGATGCGTTCCATTCGGTCAATGAGGTACGGCGCGTCGAAATCTGTGAAATTCCACCCCGTCGCAACGTCTGCGTCAACACCGTCCAGATACCCGAGAAACGCCTTCAGCATCTGTTTTTCAGTGTCGAGCTTCGCAACTTCGAAGTCAACATCATCCCGGAGAGGTTCGTAATCCGCTAATTCTTCCGGACCAGTTTCACCGTTTTCAGCATCGTAGTACCACACGACGTATTTGTCCGTGTAGCTGTCGTGCGTGGTGATTGAGATGAGGGGTTCTTCTCCGTTTTCAGGGAAGCCGTGGCGGTCTTCCACTTCGATGTCGAGCATCAACACACGGTAGTCACTGTCTTCGATTTTGTCAGTGACTGCCTGTACCTCATCAACAGGGACCGAGATTTCACCAGAATTCTTGCGGCGGGCAGGGACTTTGATTCCGTTTTCAATGCCCTTGTCGATCATGAACCGGTCGGAGAAATTAATGTCCGATTCGAAATCGTTCTCGACATCCTGTCGAACGCCCCGGATTTCGCCCGGGACGTATGTGGTGACGCGGTGAACTTCTACACCGCGAATCGTTTTGAGTGGTTCATCGGAAATGCGTTTAACGCGGTTGTCGTCTCGCAGTGAGCCGACTTCGTCAGTGGCGACGTAGAAGTACGGTTCGAATCCGAACACACGAACGTGTTCCAATTCTTGTCCGGGGGCGCGACCGAAGATTTCAACAACTGGTTCGCGAGATCCGTCGGGGCGTTTCCGATTTGTGAAGTCGATGGAGGTGATGTTGAGTGTGGCGTAAGAGTCGGCGTCAGGGTGTCCGGGAAGGGAATGGGTTGAGATTGTGTTTGCGGTTTCAGTGGCAGAGTCACTGGGTTCTGGAGGGGTGGGAGTGGGCTGTTGCACAGACATATTGGCTTGTTAGTGAGTAGTGCATGGTCGCATAAGTATCCCCGGATGGAATTCACGGACCCCCAGATGTAGGTTACTTCTGGGAATAGAATACTTCTGAATATAGGGTTTCAGGGAGTGTGGCGGCGAAAAACAATCAATCCCCCGAACGCTTTTTAAAGGCACGATAAAATCGCCGGTGTAACGCGATGTTTTCCAGCCTCCCCATTCATGACTAAAGAACGTCAACGCACACCCCCTAAAGAAACCGAAGACGAACAAGAGATTGGACAAGAATACGACGGCGAGCAAAATCCTCGCACTACAACAACCGAACAAGAGGGCTGTCCCGAATGCAGCGGCGACGTCGTTATCGAAAGTGACCGAGAGAACCTGATCTGTGAAGACTGTGGCCTCATCATCGATGACCAGTCAATCGACCACGGCCCTGATTGGCGGAGTTTCAGCGAAGATGAACGCCAAGACAAGAGCCGTGTTGGTTCCCCAATCACAGAACTGATGCACGACAAAGGCTTGTCCACACAAATCGGTTGGCAGAATAAGGACGCCTACGGGCGGTCGTTGTCCACGAAGAAGATTCGGAAGATGCGTCGGCTCCGCACATGGAATCAGCGCGCATCCACTCGCGATTCCAAAGAACGAAATCTCCGGCAGGCACTCACTGAGGTTGAACGGATGTCGTCCGCGCTTGGACTTCCAGAATCTGTCCGAGAGATGACGGGGGCGATGTATCGGCGATGCATCGAAGATGATCTGCTTCGCGGGCGGAGTATTGAGGGCGTTGCAACAGCGTGCCTGTACGCTTCTGCCCGGAAATGCAATGTCCCACGGAGTTACGAGAAATTCGGCGAGGTGAGTCGCGTAGACACGCTGGAGATTAAGCGAACATACCGGTACATCATGCGGGAACTTGGGTTGGAAATCAAGCCGTCCGATCCGAAGGAATACCTTCCGCAATTCGCGTCGAAACTGGAAGTCCCGGACGAGGTTGAACGGAAGGCCCGTGAAATTCTGGATGAGACGTCAACGGCAGATGTTCGCGTTGGGAAGAACCCGGTTGGATTAGCAGCTGCGTCGTTGTATGCGGCATCTCTACTCTGTAATGCTGGGTACACACAGAAGGACGTGTACAAAGTCACGGACATCAGTGTCGTGACGATTCGGAATCGGTACCAGGAACTGTTAGAGGAATACGGTGCGGAGTTCACAACAGCTGAAGAAGCGCAGGAACTGTACGAGTCGGCAGACGGTGATGTTGACTTTTGCAATAGCTAATCATTTTCTGACTTTCGCTGTTCGGTATTCTGAGGTAGAATACTGCGAGTCTTAGACGGCGTGGATGTCAGACTTGATTATCATTGAGAAGCACCGTTCCCGCGAGCATCCCTATCATCTGGGGTTTCACTGCCATCCCCTCCTCGATCCGTTTCATTCGGTGCGCGATCCCGACCGTCTCCCGAGTCAGTTTGTCCACTACGGTCCGCAGGCGCACCACGGTCAGACTCATCTGGTGCGCGGTCCTGACCAGCCTCACCATCAACACCCCCACGATCACCAGTATCATCAGGGGGCTGACCACCGATATTCTGTGCAACTTGCGCTATTTCTTGGCCAGCTGCACCATCTTGAATCGCAGATAGGACACCGAACGAAGGGAGATTCCCATTACGATCGTTATTGAAGACACCTTGTGCAAATCCACTGAGGAAGCCGGGGGATCAGCATCACCATCACTACGTTCCTCAGTTTCTGTGTCACTGGATTCTTCATCGGCACCCTCGTTATCTGCGCCTTCATCATCTACGTCAGAGTAAGATCAGTGTTCGGTTCATGCACTCTCTGATAAAGAAGACGGAGGGGATTAACCCGGATTAAACGGGGTTAAACGGGGTTAAACGGGGTTAAACGAGAGGCAGAACAGCTACAACGCGCTCTGTAACCGTGAGAATTCGTTTTCAATCGATCCAGACTGGATTCCGAGATTGGACACGTACTGTTCTCCGGCACGCACATCAACAGTCACGGATTCTGGCTCCGGGTACGAAGTAGTGACATTCGGAGTGCAGAAGATTCCGCGTAGTTCCTCGACATTATGGATTGACACACCGCGATCTGCAAGTACTCCGAAAATGTCGCCGTGTTCTTTCAATTTCTTCGTTGCAGTCACTGGCCCAATCCCGTGAACACCATCGTTGTAGTCTGTCCCGGTGAGAATTGCAGCATCAACCAACTGATCGTATGATAACTCCGCATCGATAACAGTCTGTGACAGATCCATGATTTCCATATTGTTCTGCCCGGTGAAATTCCGGAGCGTGGTCGGGGAGCCGAACAAAATCGAATCATAATCATCGCTCAACACATGATCATACACGTCCGGAGATGCGGACCGCATATAGGCGGCCTGTGCTTCCCCTGCGGCTGGCGCAACAACAGTCGGGATGTTGAGGCGGTCGCACAGTGTTTTCGTTGTCTCAATCATCTCAGGGCTGAAATTCTGAGCCTGTGCATCGAGCTTCCGAGCTAACACATACTCGCCGTTCTCCCGGGCTTCCTCAGCGGCTTCTGCACGCTTCTGTTTGATTTCTCGGCGGGACGCCTGTTCGTCTGCCTTCAGGTCATGTGCATCGCCGTCGAACAGTGAACTACCCCACCCTACTCGCTCACGGCTGAC
>Ga0306885_100232_pt1 | contig 20157 bp, 20 predicted proteins | sample AntDeeMetagen134_FD_190434 | JGI IMG/M metagenome (GOLD analysis project Ga0306885, IMG submission 190434) | Saline lake microbial communities from Deep lake, Antarctica - Metagenome #134 (v2) (version 2) | ecosystem: Environmental > Aquatic > Non-marine Saline and Alkaline > Saline | place... | reverse complement strand
GTGGCCCAGACGGACGTGGACTCCTCGTCCTCAAGAAACTCAAAGGCGAAACCCGCGAAATCCCAATTCGCCTCCATCGAGACCTTCCAGACCACGAGCAAATCAAAGAAGTCACGCTCAAGAAAGAGCCCACCGGCGCGTGGTACGTCTCATTCTGCATCAAAACAGACGAACCCGAGAAACCAGATGTAGAGGACATTACCCCTGGTGACACCGTGGGTCTTGACCTCGGTGTGTTGAACTTCGTTCACGACTCGGATGGTCGCTCTGTTGGACGACTTGACCTATCGGCTGACCGCGAGCGTCTTGAACGCGAGCACCGCTCACTCTCGCGCAAACAAGAAGGCTCGAACAATTGGGAGAAACAACGCCGTCGAGTCGCCACGGTTCACGCTCGGATGACCGCGAAGAAGCAGGACTTCAAGCACAAACTCGCGCACTTCTACACGACCCAGTACGACGCCGTGTTCGTCGAAGACCTGAACGTTCGTGGGATGCTTGAAGGCCCGGGGAACGCGCGGAATAAGGCTGAAGTCGGGTGGCGTGACTTTATCACTATCCTCGAACATCACGGTGACAAGAACGCGTGTCACGTTAAGGAAATTAACCCACGTGGGACGACCAAAGAGTGTTCGTCGTGTGGTGTGGAGACACGCAAGCCAGTATGGGTACGCGAGCATTCGTGTCCGTCATGTGGGTTCGAACTCGACCGGGATTGGAACGCGTCGTTGAACGTGCTGGCGCGCGGGCTATCGAAACTAGGAGTGGTTCACTCCGAAGAGACGCCTGTGAAGACTGTGACCGCTGTGGATACGCAGAATGTATCTGCAAGTCGCGTTGTGGAAACAGGAAGCCCCTGCCTCAAGGAAGCCGCGTCAGCGGCTGAGTAGGCAGGGGTAGTTCACCGGTGTTTTTCCGCTCGAAATAACCGCAGCGACCGAGCACCTCCCTTGTTTCCCGTGCAGAGTCTAAATAAAGACAATTACTCGACATGATGTGTTCTGGTCCTCGAGGCTCCGTCGAGAAACAATCGGTTGTCTTCCGCCGACGCGAAGTCCGCTGTGTCGACGCCGTCCCCGACGAAATCGATTCTGTCTGACGCCATAGTTAAGTATGTCGCCGGCGCTACTCCAACACAACATCCCCCTCGGCGACGGAGAGCGGGGAAGGTGGCAATATGGGTCTGCTCACGAGTCTCAAAGACAGTATTACGCGGGTCACAGACGGCCTGTTCGCGTCCGGGGAGCCCAAGCGGATTGGGATCTATGGACCGCCGAACGCCGGAAAGACCACGCTCGCGAACCGCATCGCACGCGACTGGACCGGCGACGCCGTCGGACCCGAGAGTCACATCCCCCACGAAACCCGGCGCGCCCGCCGGAAGGAGGACGTGACCATCGAGCGCAACGGCAAGGAGGTCACCATCGACATCGTCGACACGCCGGGGGTGACGACGAAGGTCGATTACGAGAAGTTCCTCGAACACGACATGGAGAAGGAGGACGCCGTCCGCCGCTCCCGCGAGGCGACGGAGGGCGTCGCCGAGGCCATGCACTGGCTCCGCGAGGACGTCGAGGGCGTTATCTACGTGCTCGACGCGACCTCGGACCCCTTCACGCAGGTTAACACGATGCTCATCGGCATCATCGAGAGCCAGGACCTGCCGGTACTCATCCTCGCGAACAAAATCGACAAGGAGGAAGCCGACATTCAGCGCATCTCCAACGCGTTCCCACAGCACGAGACCATCCCGCTGTCGGCCCTTGAGGGCGACAACATGGATGAGGTCTACGAGAAAATTGCGGAGTATTTCGCCTAATTATGCCCGAGGCAACAGAGAAAGACGAGAACGACCCCGGCGACGACGGGGTTCGAGTCGACATGATCAGCGGCGCCCGCATGGAGGGGCTGACGAGTATGGAGAAGATCCGGCTCATCCTCGACGGCGTCCGCGACGGCAACATCGTCATCCTGGAAGAGGGGCTGAGCCCCGACGAGGAGTCGAAACTCATCGAGGTAACAATGACCGAGATTAGCCCTGACGAGTTCACCGGTATCGAGATCGAGACCTATCCGCAGTCACAGACGAAGGACTCGAGCCTATTGGGTCGACTGTTGGGCAAAGACGAGAGCCCAAAGAAGCTGACCGTCATCGGGCCGGCCAACCAGATCCAGACGCTGCACAAAGACGAGAACCTCATCAGCGCGCTCGTCTCGCGGAAGTAGTCCCAGATGCCCCACCAGTGTACCGAGTGTGGTCGAACGTTCGACGACGGCTCCAAGGAGATGCTCTCGGGCTGTCCGAACTGCGGCGGCAACAAGTTCCAGTTCCACCCCTCAAGCGCCACGTCAGCGGCGCGGAAGGCCGCCGCAGATACCGATGCAGCAGCGAACACCGGCGCCGACGCTGATGGGGCCCCAAATGCAACTACCGACGCCGGAACCACTCCCACATCCGAATTGAGTGCGGACAGTGCCCGCGCGAACGTCGAGCAGGAGGCGTCCGAACCAGCCCGAAATCCGGGTGCAGACCAGTTCGACACCAGCAAGGATGCCGAAATCGACAACTCCACCGCTGCAGAGGACAACGCCCAGCGTGACGCCCGTAGCTCACCAGCCACCACTGAGGAAATCGACGAGGCCCGTCGGAAGATGGCTGCGGCCGAGCGCGAGCGTCTCGATGAAGCGGGCGAAGAGCGTGCTGCGGGCCGCCAGCGCCGGGGCCGCGGCACGCCACAGGGTCCACCCACCGAGGAACCGGACGAGGCTGCTGCCCAGGAGTTTGGCCTCGATGGCCCTGTTGGCGGCCCCGACAAGCAACCCTCGACCAATGCGGCCACCCAGTCCGACTCGGAAGCGGACCCGATCGATGGCTCGTCGACGGACCTCTCGGCGCTGCGCGAGGAGCTCAACGACCAGTTCGAGAGCATCAAAATCACCGCCCCCGGCCAGTACGAACTCAATCTGATGGAGCTCTACGAACGGAAGGAGTACATCATCTCGCTACAGGAGGACGGCCGCTACGTCGTTGACATCTCCGAGGGCCACGAGCACCGCGAGGACTGAGCCCGTTAGAGCGCCCTCTTCCATTCGTCCGTCCTGTTCTCGCTCGCAGAGAGCTCCGCAGTTCTCCCACGCGGTTCCACTCCCACCTTCAGCCCGCTGTCTCGCTTTTCCGTTATAAACAGTTAAGCGGGCGCCGACCGGAGCCGAAGGCATGAGTACGGCGACCAAAATCGTCATCGGTACCATCGGCGTGTCCGGACTCCTCGCGGTCGCGTTCGTCCTCCAGACCGCGCTCTCGGCCGGCGCCTGATGTTCGCTGAGCGGCAACTCACGCCCGCGCTCCAGCGACTGCGCAGCGAGACGGTTCCCGATGCGTTGGTGTTGGACGTCGAGCAGGATTTCGAGACGCTCCCGCCGGCCGTTGCGGAGGAACTCGGCCTGCTGGTCGACAGCCTCGACCCGGCCGCCTCACCTGCAGAGTGGCTCCCCGAGAGCGCGCCTGCCCAACTCCATGCGTACGCGGGCGCACAGTTCACTATTGGGCTTCCCGGTGATGGCACCGTGGTCTGGACGCGTCAGACCCAGCCACCGACGGTTCTCGTGAAAGCCCGAGCCGCGGGCACACCTGAAGCGTTCCGCGAATTCCTGCTCGCCGAGGCGTTCGTCGAACTGGCCCTCGGCGTCCCCGAGAGCTTCCTCCCCTTCTTCGGAGACAAATACACCGACCTCGACGACGCGCTCGGCCTCGGCGGCGCCGCGGTCTATCAGGTGGCGATGGCGCTCTACGATGCATGGGTCGGCCTCCAGAGCCGAGAGCAGTTCACGCAGTGGGACGGGGAGTACGACGATCTTTACGACGCGTGGGTCGACGCTGGCGAGCGGCTCGAACCTCGAATCGACGGGCTCCCTGGCGAGGTGGCTCGCGGCGAGACGACGTTCCCGGCGGCCACTGAACTCGCCTGTTCAGCGATCAAACACGACCTCGACCTCCCGGCGCCGTTCGCGGCGCTCGACACGCTGGCCTACCGAGACCACGGGGCCGAGTACGCGGTCCGATGGGCTGAAAAGACGGTTGCGGCCTTGCGGTAGGCCAATCGCGTAGAACACAGACGCAACCAGAACGCTCTCGCTCCCCGAACCCCGCAGTTACTCGTCAGCTTCGTAGCTCACGTTCCCGTCGTCGTCCAGTCGAACCGTCCCGTCGAACAGCTCGACGAACTCCGCGACGGTTTCTTCGTCGTGGACCTCGCTGGAGAGGTGGAAAAGCCCGACAGCGTCGTGCGTTTTGATTAGATCGACCAGCCGTTTGGCAACGTCGAGCGCGCGGTCCTCGTCAGCGTAGTAGGCCAGCTCGGTGAGCGAGTCGAACGTGAGACGATGGCGCCCCTCGTCCGCGGTGAAAAACTCCTCGACGTGCTCGACGATTCCGCTCACGTCGTCCGGCCCCGAGGCGTAGTGGATGTGGGGGGCTGAACGTCGTGAGTAGCCCCGCTCGACGGAGAGCGTATCCAGGATAACGGCATTTTGCTCGTCGACCTCGTAGTAGTCGAGTTTCTGTTCGACCTCTCGGGCGGTGGTTCGAGTGGAAATCACCAGGAATCGGTCGGTCCCCCCGTTGAGAAAGTCGGTGTCAACGCGGTCTGTCTCGCCGATACTCGGGTGAACCAACAGGAGCGCAGTACCGCCAGGAACGCTTGCTGGCGCGTTATCGATGGCGAGGTCGTAGTCCATACGGGAGAATTTACGGGTAGGAACTTGAACGTTGATGGTAGCCCCGACGGATGGTGGCCCCGTCGGGTGGGAAGCCGAACCCGTTTTCCTTGCGCCACCCGAATCTCGTCCATGAGCGTTCGCGAGGAGTTCGACGAGTGGGCCGCCGAGGGCCGCGAACAGGGGATGGAGGACCGTCACTGGCACACCGCCAGACCCATCCTGGCCCGGATGCCCGTGGAGCACGGCGACACCGTCCTCGACCTGGGGACCGGCAGCGGGTACGCACTGCGTGCGCTCCGTGAGCGTGGCATCGAGCGAGCCTTCGGCCTCGACGGCTCGCCCCAGATGGCCGAAAAAGCCTCGTCCTACACTGAGGACAGCGCCGTCGGGTTTCTCGTCGGTGACTTCGACGACCTGCCGTTCGCCGACAACGCAATTGACCACGTCTTCACGATGGAGGCGTTCTACTACGCCAACGACCCCGAAGCAACACTGCGAGAGATTCTCCGGGTGCTTGCCCCCGGCGGCACGGTCTACTGCGCCGTGAACTACTACGAGGAGAACGTCGCCAGCCACGAGTGGCAGGACGGTATCAGCGTGGAGATGACCCGTTGGGACCGGGAGCAGTACCGCGAGAAATTCCGCGAGGCTGGCCTCTACGTCGCCGAACAAGACACTGTGCCGGACCGCGAAATCGAAATCCCTCCAGCAGACGCGTTCCCCCACGAAGGGTTTGAGCGTCGCGAGGCGATGGTCGAGCGCTACCGGACCTGGGGGACGCTGTTGACCGTCGGCGTTGCGCCCTGACCAGCGGAGAAACCCCCCCTCAGTTCCCGACAATCTGGCGCTCCCAGTCCTCGATCCAGCCCTGAAGGTTCCCCTGTAGCTCCTGATAGCTGAAACTGACCGCCTCAGGTGGCTCCACTGCGTACGTCTCGTACTCGGGGTACTCCTCGGGGAAAATCGGATTGGTGACCGCGGGGAACTGAACGTTGCGGGCGGCGATCTGGCCCTGTACCTCCGGGCGGAGCAGGAACGCCATGAAGCTGTTCGCGAGCGTCTCCTTCTCGCTGGACGCAAAGCGGGCCATCCCCTCGGGGTTCGCGTACCCCTGGTCGTTGAGGAAGCGAAGCTGGTGGCGGTCCATGTTCTGGCCGTAGCGGTTGGCGTACACCTGGTCAGTTGAGTAGGAGACCACCATCGGCGCCTCGTCCTCGCCGTAGGCGCCGTAGGCGTCGTCCCACGACCCCAGAATCCGCACGTCGTTCTCCTGGAGCCCTGCCCAGTAGTCGAGATAGCCGTCTGGGCCGTACTCGTTGATCGTGTGGAGCAGGAACGCCCGGCCCGTGGCGGAGGTGGCAGGATTCTGTGCAAGCAAGTCACCCTTGTACGCAGAGTCGAGGAGGCCATCGAAGCTCTCGGGGGCGATGAACTCCCCGTCGTCGGCGGTCGCGTTCCAGACGAGGCTGATGTAGCCCGTATCGTAGGGGACTGCTCGGCCGTCCGGGTCGAACCGGAGCGGCTCCTTGATGTTCTCCTCGTTCTCCAGCGAGGGAGCACCCGAAAGCAGTTCGTCGCCCTCGAGGTTCGCATCGAGGCGAATGAGGCTGTCGACGTTCAGCCCGACGTACACGTCGGCGTCGATCTCGGCGCCGGCGTTGGCCCGCTGGATGTAGTGGTCCAGTCCGCTTTCGGGGGTCTGAAAGACGAGGTTCGTGTCGAACTCCGCCTCGAAGGCGGTCTCGACCCACTCGCCCGGACTTGAACTCGGCGCGTCGATGAACGAGGGGTAGGTCGCAACCACGAGCGTATCCGCCGAACCGCCAGCGTCGGCTGCTGAACAGCCCGCGAGTACTGACACGCCGCCAGCGCCCGCGGCCTTGATGAACTGTCGCCGTCCGACCGTTCTGTTGGTCATTACTCGGTTGTTCTACCTGGTGGTAGTTAAGCGATACGGTCTCAGGGGAACGGTTTTTGGGTCCTGGGCTCCCCGGTTGCAGCATGTCTCATCGCCCCTGGCTCACCCGGAACCGCCTCCTCGTCCTCTCGCTCGTCGTTCTGGTTGCGCTATCGGCGATCGTGTTGGCGGAAGTCGCGTACACGCTGGTGTTCGCCATTACGGTCGCCTACACGCTCTTATCGCCCCGACGGATGTTGGTCGAGCGTGGGTACTCCGGGAGAGTTGCCACGACGGTTGTCACCGGTGTCGGGGCGTTGGGGGTACTGGCACTCGTCGTGCCGAGCATCTTCGTGCTCTACCGGCGCCGTGGGGCGCTGCTCGAACTACTCCAGTCGCTCCCCAATGAGGTTCCGGTCGAACTCGGTGAGCTCTCGTTCGTCATCGAGACAGCACCGCTGGTGACGACCGCTACCCAGTTCCTGCGCGAGATCGCCCTCTCGATAGCGAGCGCTGCGGCGGTCGTCTCGCTCAAGGCGCTGCTGTTCGCGCTCGTGGTCTACGGCCTCCTGCTGAAACCGGAGGCGGTGCGGGTCGTTGCCTTCGGACTGGTTCCCGACTCCGGCCACGACGTACTGCTCCGGTTCCACGACCGTATCCACCAGACACTGGTGGGTATCTATCTGGTGCAGGCGGCGACGGCGATCGCGACGGGTGTCGTCGCCTACGTCGTTTTCGCGGTGTTCGGTTACAATGCGCCGTTCTCGCTCGCGGTCGTCGCCGGTATCCTTCAGTTCATCCCCGTCGTGGGTCCGAGCGTCGTCGTCATCGTGCTCGCGGCACTTGAACTGTTCAGCGGCAACGCTCCGCGGGCAGCGTTGCTGTTGCTGGTCGGTCTCTTCGTCATCGGCTTCCTCCCCGATGCTGTGCTCCGGCCGCGCTTCGCTGGCGTCGCTCGCCTCCCGACGATGCTCTACTTCGTTGGCTTCGTCGGCGGCGTGCTCACGCTCGGCCCGATCGGCTTCGTCGTCGGACCACTCGTCATCGGACTCCTCATCGAAGCGGTGTCGCTCCTCTCCGAGGACCTGGAGGCAGAGTCACCGTCGATGCCGCCCAGCGGACCGGAAACAGAGGGGTAGCTACGACTCGCTCAACAGGTCGCCGCCGCGGTCGGTCCACTCGGTCAGACTCCCCTCGTAGAGTTCGACGTGTTCATAGCCCAGTTCCCGAAGCACCAGAAACGTGTGACTGACCCGCCGGGCGGTGTTGCAGTACAGGACAGTCCGACGCTCTCTAGGGATTTTTCGCGCGTCGAGCAGCGTCTGGAGGTCGTCCGCGGGACGGAGTCCCCGGCTCTCCTCGTCGACAAGCTCACGCCAATCAAGTTGGATCGACCAGGGGAGATGCCCCTCCTCGAACTCCCACGTCTCACGGGTGTCTACCAGCGTTATCTCCCCCGCTTCCACTGCAGGCAGCAGCGCCCTGACGGTCTCGAAATCTACCAACGGTGTCTCGGCCGCTGGATCACTCTCGTAGGTCGTTCGCTCGCGCTCCGGTGGCTCGCTCGTGGTCTCGCGGTCGCGCTGCCACGCGCTGAAGTCGCCGTCGAGCAGGTGGAGTTTCTCCTCTGGGTGGCCCAACAGCAGTGCGGTCACGAGAAACCGGGCGGCGAACACTCCCTGGGTGTCGTCGTAGGCGACGAGTTCGTCGTCGCTCCTGATGCCGGCCTCGCTCAGCAGTTGCTCCCACTCCTCGCGAGGGGGGAGCTTCCCAGCTTCCCCTTCGTCCGACCGAAACTGGTCGAACGGGATGTTCACTGCGCCCGGCAGATGCCCGATACCGTCGTACTCCCAGGGTTCGCGTACGTCGACGAGGACGATGTCCTCGGCCGTCTCGACCCACTCCGCAGAGACGAAAGCGTTCATGACTCCGGGTCGGGCGCGCGGGGACTTAGCCGTCGGGACTCCGACACGGTCGTTTCGTGACATCTCTCCACACCTGAACACGGATCCGACAGGCTGTCCCCCCTGGAAGAGTCGTCTACCCGGCCAAAAGTGGGCGTCAGAGAGCGCGGCGAGACGTTCCGGGGAATGGTTGTTTAAGTGGTGTGCGGCCCTATTTTTTCGTGGACATGTCTCAATCAGGCTACGCGAAGGACGTGCTCGTCTCCGCCGACTGGGTGGCCGAGCGCCTCGAGGAGTTCCAGAGCGACGACCCGGCCCACCGACTGGTCGAAGTCAGCGTCGACACCGAGGCCTACGACGAGGGCCACGCACCCGGCGCGATCGGCTTCAACTGGGAGACCCAACTCCAGGACCAAATCAACCGCGACATCCTTGACAAGGAGGATTTCTCGGCCCTGCTGGGCTCACACGGCATCGATAACGACTCCACGGTCGTGCTCTACGGCGACAACTCGAACTGGTTCGCTGCTTACACCTACTGGCAGTTCAAGTACTACGGCCACGAGGACGTACGACTGCTCGACGGCGGCCGCGACTACTGGCTCGAGAACGACTATCCGACCACGACTGAGGTGCCGGAGTTCTCCGAGCAGGCGTACGAAGCCCGCGGCCCCTTCGAGGACATCCGCGCCTACCGCGACGACGTGGAGAACGCCATCGATCGTGGCGTTCCGCTCGTCGACGTTCGCTCGCCTGAGGAGTTCTCGGGTGAGGTGCTCGCCCCGCCGGGACTCAACGAGACCGCCCAGCGCGGCGGCCACATCCCAGGCGCCAAGAACATCTCGTGGGCCGCCACGGTGAACGACGACGGGACGTTCAAATCCGCCGACGAACTTCGCGAAACCTACAGCGCGGAAGGCATCGACGGCGACGAGTCCATCGTCGCCTACTGCCGCATCGGCGAGCGCTCGTCCATCGCCTGGTTCGCGCTCCACGAACTACTGGGCTACGACGCGACCGTCAACTACGACGGCTCCTGGACGGAGTGGGGCAACCTCGTCGGGGCACCAGTCGAGACCGGCAGCGGCGAGTAAGCGCGACGGTCGGTCTGGATTCCGTTTTTCGCCCTCAGCAGCCGATAGCCACTGCGCTATGCCTATCCTCAGAACTCGAATTCCCCGGTATTCTTGGAGGGGGTCACCAGCCTCCTTGTCCTTGGTCCCGCCGCCGATGACGACGCCCGCTGAACTCCACGCGGTTCTCCGACCCCGGCTGACCGCGTGCCGGAGTCACTTCGCCGACCCCGGCTGACTGCGTGCCGGAGTCGCTCTGCCGACCCCGGCTGACCGCGTGCCGGAGTCGCTGCGCCGACGCCTACAAGCCCCCGCTGGCCCACGGTGGCTGTATGGATGGCCAGACGTTCCTCGACGAACTCCGCGATGACCACGAGACGGAACTCTCCCGACTCGGCTCCTCAAAGGCGGTGTACGCACTCACCGAGGGCGAAATGGACAGCGACACGGTACGGGTCGGCACCGCCCGCGAACTCCACGCGGTCGCGCCCGTGCTCGAACTGTGGGCCGAAAACGGCGAGGCCGGGGCTGACGAACTGCACGCGACGGTTGCAGCCGACCTCGATGACTGGGCCGACCGCCTCGACGAGGACGCTGGGGCCCCCGATGGCGAGGAGTTCACCCACGTCACTGCCGAGGCGCTCGAGGGCTACGGCGACGACCTCAGCCGAGCAGCGGGACTGACGGCGGCGCTACTCGTACTCGCAACGGTGGCCGAACAGCTGGTCGGCTTCTACGTTGGCGACGCAGACCGCAAAGGAGCTGCGGAGTTCCGCGAACTCCGTGACGACCTGCGCGACCACCGCGACGCCGCCGCAGGCTTCCTCGAGACGTGCTGCACTGACGAGGCTGACTGGGCGGGTGCCCACGAAGCCGCAGCGGGCGTTGTGGACGGCGCCTACGATTGGTACGTCGATACGCTCGAGGCGATGGGTATCGAACCCAAGAACGTCTGCTGAATTTCCAGTTCTCCGCCGGTTCTCCACCCGAAACGAAGGGGTTATGTGACCGTTTCACAACCACTCCGAGACCGGCCGACTGTCGGGGGTCGGGGGTCGGGGTCGCGGCCCCAGTTCGGCTCAGATGCCGTCGACGGTCTCGCGGTAGGCGGTGATTGCCGCTTCGGCGGCGTCGATATGTTCCACCACGTCGGCGCCGCCCTGCTCACGCATCTCTCCCAGCGCGTTCAGGTGCCGAGCGAGCCGGCCGTGGTCCGGCCCTGAGTCGGCGGTCGCCAGTCGGGCGAACTGGTTCGACTGGTCGTGGAGTCGTTCCACCAGTTTGTCGTCTGTCGCTGCTTCGCTCGCCATGCGGAGTTCCTCGCTCGCAGTCTGAAGCTGTTCGATGGGCATGGTGGAGTGTGCGTCTGCGAGGGATAAAGCCGTTCGGCCGGCGGAGATGGTGGGTATCGCTGGTCCGTTCGTAAGCGACACCGTTGGACTGACCGCGCCCCTCAAGTTTCACTAGCCCCTTCTCCAGATAATGAGTGACTCCGAGAGCGGTCCTCTCTCACCGGACCAGCCCGAGGCCGAGCGCCCGTTCCGCGTCGACGCGCCGTTCGAGCCAGCGGGCGACCAGCCCGAGGCTATCGAACAGCTCGCCGCGGGCTACCGCGAGGGGATGGATACCCAGACGCTGCTGGGCGTGACGGGGTCGGGGAAGACCAACACCGTCTCCTGGACGGTCGAGGAGATTCAGCAGCCGACACTGGTCATCGCCCACAACAAGACCCTCGCCGCACAGCTCTACGAGGAGTTCCGTCAGCTGTTCCCGGACAACGCCGTCGAGTATTTTGTCTCCTACTACGACTACTACCAGCCCGAAGCGTACGTCGAGCAGACGGACACGTTCATCGACAAGGACGCCTCCATCAACGAGGAAATCGACCGCCTGCGCCACTCCGCGACTCGCTCGCTGCTCACCCGCGAAGACGTCATCGTCGTCGCCTCGGTCTCGGCCATCTACGGGCTGGGGGACCCGGCCAACTACATCGATATGTCCCTCAAACTCGACGTGGGCGAGGAGATCGGCAGGGACGAACTGCTGGGCCAGTTGGTCGACCTGAACTACAAGCGCAACGACGTGGAGTTCACGCAGGGTACGTTCCGGGTGCGGGGCGACACGGTCGAAATCTTCCCGATGTACGGCCGCTATGCGGTCCGCCTCGAGTTCTGGGGCGACGAAATCGACCGCATCCAGAAAGTCGACACCCTCGAAGGCGAGGTCAAGAGCAAGGAGCCTGCGGTGTTGCTCCACCCAGCGGAGCACTACTCCATCCCGGAGGAGCGTCTGGAGAACGCGATGGCCGAAATTGAGGACCTGATGCACGACCGGGTCCGGCATTTCGAGACCCAGGGCGACCTGGTCGCCGCCCAGCGCATCGAGGAGCGAACCACGTTCGACCTCGAGATGCTGCAGGAGACGGGCTACTGCTCGGGTATCGAGAACTACTCGCTGCATCTCTCGGACCGCGAGCAGGGCGAGGCGCCGTACACGCTGCTGGATTACTTCCCTGACGAGTTCCTCACCGTCGTCGACGAGTCCCACCAGACCCTCCCGCAGATCAAGGGCCAGTTCGCGGGCGACAAATCACGCAAAGACTCGCTGGTGAACAACGGGTTCCGGCTCCCAACGGCCTACGACAACCGCCCGCTCACGTTCGAGGAGTTCCAGGAGAAGACCGACGAGACCCTCTACGTCTCGGCAACGCCCAGTGAGTACGAACGCGAGCAGAGCGAGCAGATCGTCGAGCAGATCGTTCGGCCCACCTACCTCGTCGACCCAGCCGTCGAGGTCACGAGCGCAGAGGGGCAGGTCGAGGACCTGCTGGGGCGCATCGACGACCGTATCGAGCGTGACGAGCGCACCCTCGTCACGACGCTCACCAAGCGGATGGCCGAGGACCTCACGGAGTATCTGGAGGAAGCGGGGGTGAACGTGGCCTATATGCACGACGAGACTGACACACTGGAGCGCCACGAGATCATCCGCTCGCTTCGACTCGGTGAAATCGACGTACTGGTTGGCATCAACCTCCTGCGAGAAGGGCTGGACATCCCCGAAGTAAGCCTCGTGGCCATCCTCGACGCCGACCAGGAGGGGTTCCTCCGCTCGACCACCACGCTCGTCCAGACGATGGGCCGTGCGGCCCGGAACGTCAACGGCGAAGTGGTGCTGTACGCTGACAAGCGAACTGATGCGATGGAAGACGCCATCGAAGAGACCCAGCGACGGCGAGCCATCCAGCAGCGATTCAACGAGGAGCACGGCTACGAGCCTCGAACAATCGAGAAGGAAATTGGCGAGACCAACCTCCCGGGAAGCAAAACCGACACGTCCAGCGCCACCGGTGGCGAGGTCAGCGACGCCGACGACGCCGCCCGGCAGGTCGACGGACTCGAGGAGCGGATGGAAGCGGCCGCGGAGAATCTCGAGTTCGAGCTCGCGGCGGATATTCGCGACCGGATTCGCGAACTCAGACAGGAGTTCGACCTTGATGGCGGCGACAAAGGGGTTGCGCCCGAACCGGACCCAGAGTTCTGAGGCTCGGCTTACAACGCCGTCCGGCTCACTCGGTCGCCCCCGCCGCCGAACTGGTCAGCCCACTGTTCGGGAGCGTTGTCCGGATTTGGGCTCTCTCGGCCCTCTTCGGCGACCATCGTACTGGTACTCGCGTTCGTTTCGTTCCTGTCGCTCCCGTTGGCGGCGCTACTGTTTCCCGGCCGGGCCGAGCTATTGCCCGCGTAGTTCGGCCGATTGTCGCTTCCGTTCGTGGCGTTCCCACGCTCGTTCGCGGTTTGATTGGCCGTGCTGGCGTTGTTCCTCCCGGGATTGCCTGTTGCTCCTTGTGTCCTGTTCTCACTCGCGTTGCTGCCGTTCGCCTCACCGTCGACCCGGGTGTCAGCCGGCCTGTTGTTAGTCACGTTTTCGGGTTGTCCGGCGTCCGTCGGCCGTTCTTGGTTCTCACCGCCGGTGCTCCCGCGGTCTGTCGTGTTTGCTGCTCGCCCGGCGCTCGCTGGCTTTCCCAGCCCGTTCCCGACACTTCCTCCGACAATCGACCGTGCGGCTTCAGCCACCTCGCCGCCGCCCGTCCGGTTGGCCTGTTGGGCGATCGCACGGAGGTCACTGACGTTCGTGCCCTTCGCCTGCAGGGCCTCAGGGGGGAGCGTGTCGGCGGTTTCGGCCGTGCGGTTCGCCTGACGTTCGACGGCACGGAGTTCGGCTGAGAGGACCGCAAGCCGAGCGGTGTACTGCCCCTTGCTGATGGTGCCGTTCTCGTAGGCGGTCGTCAACGACCCCTTCTTCGTCTCCAGTTCGGCGAGGCGTGCTTCGAGTGTTTGGCTCTCGCTGGCGACGACGCTCGCCTTCGAACTGTTGCTCTCGGCGGCGGCCAGCCGTTGATTCAGTGACCTGTTTGCCATTTCGTTGTCCACTTCGGCCCCCTGCACGCCGATGACGGCGGCAAAGGAGGCACCGGGTTCGGGATTGGAGGGCGTCCCGTCGGCCAGCGTCGCGGCGGCGGGGATGCTGCCCGCGAGCACGGTGAGGACCACGGCGACAGTGACGGCTCGGTGCATAGCTGCCCCAACGACCTACACCAGTAAAAACGGTCCACTCACTCACCCCGTATTCATCGCAGTTAACCCTGTTTAACCCGCCGCTGGGGACGATTACTGCATTCCGAGCGAATCCTCTCCCTCCTCGGGGAACTTCAGCACGTTCTCCCGACCGAGCCGGAACGATTCGACCTTCCCCGCGTCCCGTAGGTCGCCGACGACCTGACTGGTGCGGGCGGCGCTCCAGTCGAGTTCCTCGGTGACCACCTTCTGTTTCATCCGCCCGCCGCGTTCCGTAAGGAGTGCGAGGACGCGCTCCTCCGGACTCAGCAGCTTCTCGGGCGTGTCGCTCGCTGCTCCTGCCTGTCCGCTGGACTCGCGTTTCGTGTCGACTCCGGCTTCTGTGGCGTCTGGTTCCGCAGGTTCGTCCATCGCCGACGGCGTGGGCGCAGCCGGCCCGCTCCCTGCCGATTCGCGTCGGCGGTAGTACCAGACGCCGGCCGCGGGTACGAGCAGGCCGAGACCGACCACTCCCGCAGTCGACACCCACGCGGGCAGCAGCCCCGCCGGGCCTATCACGAGCCGAGGTTGGTTCGTGCCGAAGTCGACCGGCCCCTCCCAGGTAACCGAGCGATCGTCCCGGCTTGTCGGCTCTGGGTCGACGCGCTGCAGTTCGTAGCCCTCGGGCCAGCTGAAGACGAGTTTGGTGTCTGCGTCGAGGAACAGTCCCGCGAGCGAGTCACCCAGCAGGATTCGGTTCCCGTCGGTGGCGGCGAACCCGGTCCAGTGGAACCTGTAGCTGACGACGCCGTACTGTCCGGAGAGGGTGGTGTCAGCGGAGACAGTGACGTTCTCGACGGCCATCTTCCGGCCCGTCGCGTTCTCGGCGGCGGCCACTGTCGAGCGCATCCGCGTGGCAAACTGCCCGCGGTAGTCGCTGGCGTTGTTCCGGATATCCTGCTGTACGCTCTCGTAGGCGGACGTGGTGTTCTGGTCGTCGAGTCGAATGCGGTAGTCGATGGTCCAGGTGGCGTCGCCGTTCTCGTCGACCGTCGCCCGCAGCACCACGCTGTCGGTCTCGACATCGCCGTTCTGGAGCGCATCGAACCCACCGCTGTCCGCGGCAGCGCCGACGGCGGAGGTGAGGAGCAGGCTTGCGAGAAGACCGGCAACCAACACGCCCGAGCGATTCATTCGTCATGCTGTCGGCCGCCACGGACCAAAGGCGTTACCGTCGGGGACCGAGCGGGCCGCAGCCCTTTCGCTCGTCCCGAGAGTCTCGAAGGTATGGACAACCGAGGCAGTCTGGAAGCGGAGGACCTGCTGAAGCTCATCCTCCTCCTCGTCGTTGTGTGGATCGTGCTTGAAATCCTCGGGACGGCGCTCGGTCTCCTCACGGGGCTGTTTGGCTTCATCCCGGAACTCATCGGGCTCGTTATCATCGTCGTCGTCATCCTCTGGCTTCTCGACCGAATCTGAACCCTCCGAAACGCCCCAGACCGGGCCGCCCCGATGCGCTTTTGCCCGCGGCCCGACCAGTTCGCGCATGCACGGCCGCCGTCGACAGTCGAACCGCCAGCCCAACGCCCGGAGGCTCACCGCGTGAATCTCCAGATTCCGCCCGATGTCGAGCGGCTCGCCGATCGCCTCCATCCGAAGCTCACCGCCTTCGAGACGATTCGGGAGCGTCACACGCTCGTGGTCAAGCGCATCGAAAACCACGAGTGGCGGAACGGCCCCGGCGGCGTCCGGGAGCGTCTCCGGCGCGTGCTTGACCAGACCAAACCCTTCCCGATCGGCGTCGATGGGATCGATTACTTCGCTGAACCACCATCAGGACGCGCGCCTGTTGTCTATCTGACTGTCGAGAGTGAAGGAATCCACCAGCTGCACCGCCGACTCTGTCAGGAGTTCCCCGTCGTCGAAGGGTACGAGGGTGATGGCTACACACCGCACATCACGCTCGCCAGAGGTGGGAGTATCGAGGATGCCGAACGGTTGACTGATGTCGAGTTCGAGCCAATCGAATGGACTGCAAAGCGGGCGTTCACCTGGGACAAACAGCACCGGGAGGCCGCCGACCGGTTCCGACTGCGCGGCTAATGGCCCTCTGCGGGAGTCGTCAGTTCTCCCGCTCGGAGACTCGCATCGTCAACGGCTCCTTGGGGTGCATCGTGAGCGAGCCTCGGAGTTCGAGCTCGGGCCCGACGTACTCCATCGAGAACCGCTTGCCAAGCGCTGCAAGCACCAGTTTGGCCTCGAGATTCGCGAACTGCTTGCCGATGCAGTGGCGCGGCCCGCCGCCGAACGGGAAGTAGGCGAATCGTGGGCGGTCAGCACGGGGCTCGGGCTCCCACCGAGACGGGTCGAACTGGTCGGGCTCATCCCAGTAGCGCTCCGAGCGGTGGACGACCCACTGGGGCACCATCACGGCCGACTCGGCGGGCACGCGATAGCCGCCGAGTTTCACGTCGACCTGCGGCTCGCGGAAGATGGCGTAGACTGGTGGGTAGAGCCGCATCGACTCCGAGAGCACTCGGTCGGTGTACTCGAGCTTCCGGACGTGGGCGGCCGAGGGTTGGTCAGTGCCGATGATTTCATCCACCTCTGCGAGGTGGCGCTCGCGGGCCTCAGGCTGCTCGCTCAGCAGGTAGAGGGTGTAGGAGAGCGCCAGCGCGGTGGTGTCGTGGCCCGCCAGCAGCATTGTCATCAGTTCGTCGCGGAGCTGTTTCTCGGACTGCTCACCCTGGTCGCGAGCGCGTAGGAGGATGGAGGCGAGATCCATCGGCTCCTCACCTTCTTCGCCCGACGCGCCTGTTCGGTTCGTCTCGTCTTCACTCACAGCGGTGGGGCCGCTCTCGATAGTGCCCTCGCGCTGGGCGAGCAGGTCGTCGATGACGCCCTCCAGCGTCTCGACGGCGTCGGCAAACTCGCGGTTCTCCTTGGTCGGTGCCCACTCGGGGACAAGCACCCGGCGCGGGTCGGGCTCGAACCGCCGGCCCAGCGGCTCGAGGTTGTTCTGGACCGTCTCGACGGTCTCGTCATCGGCTTCGACGCCGAACATCGCGGCGACGATGACCTTGACGGTGAGTTTGGCGAGTTCGATATCCATCGCGAGTTCGTCGCCGTCGCTCCAGCCAGCGATGTGCTCTTCGGCGATGCGGGCCATCGTGTCGGCGATGGACTGGACTCGGCTGGCGGTGAAGGCGGGGTTTGCGAGATTCCGTTGGTCACGCCACTGTTTGCCGTCACTCAGGAGGAGGCCGTCCCCGAGCAGGTCGTCGACAGCGTCACCGAAGACGAGTTTGTGGTACTGGTCGGCCTCGCTGACGAGGACCCGCTCGATGTCTGCGGGGTCCGTGACCATGTAGGTTGAGAGCGGTCCGAGGTCGAACTGGGCGATGCGTGGGTAGGCGTCGCCGACGGCCGAGAGGAACGCGAAGGGGTCCTTGGCGTACTTGCGGCTGTTGCCGACGAGCGGGAGCCCCTTCGGCCCCGGTGGGCGTGTGGCCATATGTTTGTGTTGGGCTAGTGGGGGTTAACGGTTCGGCGCAGTTCGGTTTCGGCACCCCTTCAGAGAGTTCGGAACCGGTCCTCAAGTGGTGGATACGCCGAAGTTCGAACCACCGACTCACACCCATGCCCAACTTCGAGGAACGAACCACCCCACAGCCTCACGGACTGGGTGGGTCGCCGTCGTAGGCGCCCATATCGCCGTAGAAGTTCAGCATCCCGAACTTCAGCTTCTTCGGGTTCATGTCGATGAGTTCCTCGCGCTCCTCTTCCGGGAACGAGTCCCGGACCGAGTACCGGCCCATAGCCGCCCGCGTGTACCGCTTATCAGCGAGCACCCGCACCCCGAAATCGTCAGGCGAGCGAATCACCCGGCCCATCGCCTGGCGTGTCTTTCGAATCGTCGGAATCTCGACCGCATAGCGCCAGCCCGCCTTCCGCCGCCCGCTGTAGGCGCGGTCGTAGGCGTCCTGCACAGCCTCCAGCCGGTCGTCCAGATGCGGGTAGGGGACGCCGATGACTGCCACCGTCCGGGCGTCATCGCCGTCGAAGCTCACCCCTTCCGCGAGCGTGCCCCAAAGCGAGGTAAACAGCGCCGCATCCTCGCTCTCGACGAACCGCTGGCGGAGACTCTCGGTCTCCATCTCCGAGCTATCCAGTCGCAGCTTCGGGTCCTGATTCCCGTCCAACCGTTCGTGGTAGCGCTCGGCCTCGGCGTAGGAGGGGAAGAACACCAGCGTGTTCCCTGGGGTGAACGTGATGAGGTCCGAGACCAGCTCCGTCACCGACTGCTGGACCTCCGGGTCGCCCCGGTCGTTCGCGAACAGCGCGGGGGTGCGCGCCGTATAGGTCCGGCGGCGATCATCCGGGTAGGCGAGGCCGTACGCCATCGTCACGGGGTCCTCCAACCCCAACACGTCAGCAGCCACGTCGAAGGGTCGGAGGGTCGCAGACATCAGGACGCTTGCGTACACCTCGTCGAACAGCTCCTTCGTGACCCGGCGGGGGATGCAGGTGTAGAGCTCCGCCCGGCCGTACAGCTCGTCAGTGCCTGCATCCCGCCGCGCGGAGACCATCGGGTGCTGGCCGAATTCGGCGTTCTCGTCCATCCACGTCGCGAGGAATCGGGCGGCCGCCAGTGTCTGGCTCTCCGCACGGGATGTGGCCTCGCCGTTCTTGTACGCCTCCTCGTAGGTCTCGTCGATGGCCTCGCCGAGTTGGATCGCGAGTTCGATTTCCGTGTTGATGCCACTGCCTTCGTACTGCTGGAGGAACGCAAGCGTCAGATCGTCGCGTGAGTTGTCGTTGGCGACGGGGATATCGTGCCAGTTCTCGTCGACCTGCTCGCGTTCGCCGAAGGCGAAGCCGTCCTCGTAGGTGTCGACCAGCGCGTCTCGGAACGCCCCCAGCACGTTTTCGGCGGCCTCGGCGCGGGAGTCGTCCTCGTCGTCGAGTTCGCTGAGCGCGCTGTCGAGGGTGTTCTCGGTGAGACTGCGGCTGGCGTGGTCGCGGGCCGCAGACTCGATGTTGTGGGCCTCGTCGAACACCGTCACCACGCGCTCGGGGTCGCGGTCGAGCCAGCGGAAGAACTGCTCGCGGATGTTGGGGTCGAGCAAGTGATGGTAGTTACAGACCACAAGATCGACCGCCTCCATCCCCTCTTTCAGCAGTTCGTAGCCACAGAGCCCCTGCTGGTCGGCGTACTCATAGATCTCCTCTGGCGTGCGCACCCCGTCATAGAGCCAGTCGTAGAACTCCTGATTATCGCCGAGCAGGTTGTTCCGGTAGTGGTCGCAGATGTTCGCCGTCTCGGTCTCTTCGAGGCGATCCTCGACGTCCGCCAGTTCGTCCATCACGGCTTCACGGCGCTCGGCGGCGGCGGCGTCGCCCTCGCGGCTGGCGTCTAACAGTTCGCGCTGTTGCTGTTTGAGTTCCTGTTTCTCCGCGCGGTCCTCGACGTGTTCGCGGGTGGTGTCCCGCAGCGTCTGGCACTCCTGGTACTCCACGTCGATATGGCACATCGAGGATTTCCCCTTGAACACCACTGCGCGCAGGGGTTCCTCGTCGTTGATGGCGCGGGCCTCCTCGACGAACTGGCGCATCTGCTGGTGGACGTTCGTCGTGATGACGACCGTCCGATCTTCTTCGCGGGCGTGTTCCAGCGCCGGCACCAGCGCCGAGAGCGTTTTGCCGGTCCCTGGGGCCCCCTCAAACAGTACGTCGTCGCCGTCGCCCAGCGCGGCGGCGATGCGCTCCATCGCCTCGCCCTGGTTGGGGTAGGGGCTTTCGTACGGGAAGAACCGGCGCGTCGTCTCTGCCACGGGCGGGGTTGGGCGCCGCTGGCCCTAAAGCTCTCGCCCCGTTGGAGGGGCGGTGTTCAGATAAGGATTGAAAGGTGAGGCGGTGCGTTTTCAAAGTGACCTATGCCCGAAAACGCTCGCCTCAGCGGCTGTTTAGACGAGATCAACGTAGAGTTTGTGGAGCGAGAAGCAACA
>Ga0306885_100189_pt1 | contig 22389 bp, 19 predicted proteins | sample AntDeeMetagen134_FD_190434 | JGI IMG/M metagenome (GOLD analysis project Ga0306885, IMG submission 190434) | Saline lake microbial communities from Deep lake, Antarctica - Metagenome #134 (v2) (version 2) | ecosystem: Environmental > Aquatic > Non-marine Saline and Alkaline > Saline | place... | reverse complement strand
CCTCGCGCACGACGCGGATGGCGTCCTCAGGGGTGAAAACCGCCTCGTCGGCGGCGATGGGGACGTCGATGCGACGGCGCGCGTCCGCGAGCCCGGCGATGTCGGCGGCGGCGACCGGCTGCTCGATAAGGTCGAGTTCGATGCCGCGCGCGGAAATCTCGTCGGCGAACGCCGCCGTCTCCTTCGGTGTCCACCCCTGATTGGCGTCGATCTTGAGCGCCGCGTCGGGCGCGGCCTCCTGCACGGCAACGACGCGCTCGACGTCCTCATCGACGTCGTTGCCGGTCTTGATCTTCAGATGTTCGTAGCCGGCCGCCGCGGCCTCAGTGGCCCGTCGCGTGGCGTCCTCGTTGCTGACGATGGGGATCGTCATGTCAGTCTCGACCGGCGATGGCCCCCCGCCGAACAGCTCAGAGAGTGCGATTCCCTTCTCCCGGCAAAAGGCATCGAGGATCGCCGTTTCGACAGCGAACGTCGCCGAGACCATCCCGGGGAACGTGCTGCGGAGTTCCTCGACGAGGGCGCGGTACTCCCCGACTGCTTGCCCTTCAACAATCTCCGCGGCCGCTTCTGCAGTCGCGAATGCTGCCTCCCGTGTCTCACCAGTAACGGGTGCCAGCGGCGACCCTTCGCCGTATCCCGTTACGCCCGACTCGGTCTCCACAGTGACGAGAACGTTCGCTGCCTCGTGCTGGACGCCGAGTGAAATCTCAAACGGTTCCGTCAACGGGAGGTCGAGTCGTTTCGCTGAGAGGTCGGTAATTCGGCTCATTGACTCCCACCTGTCGTGCTGCTCGGCACGGCAGCCGCGAGCGTCTCCTGTACTGCCGAAAGCAGGTTCGCTGGGCCGCCCGTCTCGTAGACGTTCACCGTTGGCAGGTCATGGCGCTCCTGTTCGGTCTCCGAGTCACCCCAGGTCGAAATGGCCGCCACCGCAGCCTCCGAGAGCTCCTCGATCAAGTCGGCCTCCGACTCAATCCCCTCGACGAGGAACTGCTCGAAGTGGGTGCGTTGTGTGCGCTCAGGCTCGTCTGCAAGCACGACGGCGTCGGGCCACGCGCCGTGGAGGATTGAGAGCGTCACGCCGGAGTACGCCCGGTGAGTCAGCGACGCCTGCCCCTCAACGAAGACGAGGTCGTGGTCTTCAGCAACCGCCTTCACCAGGTCCTCAACAACGCCGGCAGTGAAATCCGCGGGTACCCGGTCAATGACGACGCCAGCGTGGGCGCCGACCATCAGGCCGGTCTGGCCAGTCGCCACCCAACCGGCGTTCAGCCCCGCCTCGCGGGCGGCTTTGTAGAGTTCGAATGTCGTCGTGCGCTTTCCGACCGCACAGTCGGTGCCGAGGGTGAGGACAACGCCAGCCTCGATTTCGTCAACGGACCCGTCGCCGACCCGGAGTGCGTCCCCCTCGGCGGCTTGCGCACGTCGAAGAGACGGGCGTCGTGTTCGAGAGCCAGTTCGGCCCAGTGGGCCTCGTCGGCGAGGAACGTGTGGAGCCCGGAGACCACGTCACAACCCGCGCGGATGGCCGTCTCGATGCCGTCCACCCACGACGTCGGAAGCTCCCCACCAGCGGGGGCAACGCCGATGACGAGCACTACTGCCTCGGGGGCGGCCTCGAGAGCGTCGGAAACGGAGTCGACGATAGGTATTTCGGGTGCGTCAGGTCGACCGAGCACCGCCGACGGCGACTGGCCGGCCGTCTCGGAGTCGATGACGGCCCGCGTGTCGAACACCTCGCTGTGCATGACGACGCCGTTCGATGTCTTGCCGCCGGGCTTGCCGAACTCGCCCTCCGCAAGGACGATTGCGGGGGCAGGGGTTTCGAAGGATTCGCGGAATTTCATGTCGGTATTGAATCTTTCGAACTGAGTTACAAAACCCCACGACCTTTCATAGGCGGGCCGAGTGCGACGTTGCGCCCACGACCGCTATGCTCTCGAGGACGCTCGACTGCGGTCTCGTCTAGCTTCACGCCCAATCTCAATCTCGGTGATGCGGACGCTTATGCGCCGAGCACATCCCCTGGCCGTTCGCCGGTGTGGCCACCGTCTTCGACCACAAACTCGCCGTTGACGAGCACGTGGTCGATACCGGCCGGGTAGTAGGCTGGGTCGAGGAAGTCGCCGGTCTGTTCGATAGTCTCCGGGTCGAAGACCGTGATGTCGGCCCTGGCGTCGGCTTTCAGTACGCCCCGATCATCGAGTTCGAGCCGTGCTGCAGGCATCCCCGTCATCTTGTGGACCGCCCGTTCGAGTGAGAGCACGTCCTCCTCGCGAACGTAGTGGCCGAGCACGCGTGGGAACGTGCCGTAGTTGCGTGGATGGGGAACGCCCTCACCGAGCGGGCCGTGCAGGCAAAGCGAAGAGCCGTCACTGCCGACCATCGTCAGGTCGTTGCGCAGGACGGTGCGCACGTCGTCCTCGTCCATGCCGAAGTTGACGTGCATCGTGCGGTTCTTGTCCTCGAGCACGATGTCGAGGAGGATATCTGCTGGCTCCCGCTGTTCGTCGTCGGACGCGGCAATCTCGGCGATAGTCTGGCCCTCGTAGTCGTCTAGATCGGGGGTCTGAACGGCTGTGACGAGCACGCCGTCCCAGCTACTGTTCCGGTCGGTCTTGAGCTCCTCACGGATGCGCCCGCGGGCCTCGTCGTCCCGGAGCCGGTCGAGCAGCGCGTCGTCGCCGCCATCGTGGGCCCAGTTTGGCAGCAGTGCGCCGAGGCTCGTCGAGGAGGCGACGTAGGGGTACTGGTCGCACTGCACGTCGATGCCCTCACGCTCGCGGACCAGTTCCATCCGGCGCAGCGTCGCCCGGATCTTCCCCCAGTTGTCGGGGCCGATGGCCTTGTGGTGTGAGACCTGCACGGGGATGTTGGCCCGGCGCCCCACCTCGATGGTCTCCTCGACACTCTGGACAAGCTGGTCGCTCTCTGAACGCATGTGGGTCGCGTAGAAGCCGCCGTGCTCGGCAGCGGTCTCCGCGAGCGCGACGACCTCGTCCGTCTCGGCGTAGGAGCCCGGCGGGTAGAACAGGCCGGTCGAGAGCCCCACGGCGCCATCATCCATTGCCTCAGCAACGAGCTCCTGCATCTCAGTGAGTTCCGCCTCCGTCGGGGCGCGGTCGTCGTAGCCGACGACTGCGGCGCGGACGTTCCCGTGTCCGACGAGCGAGCCGACGTTGAGCGAGAGGCCGCCCTCGTCAAGGTAGTCGAGATACTCGGCCATCGTCGTCCACTGCGTAGAATCCACGTCGTCGCCGAGGCCCCGACTCTCGAACCAGTCGTCGGCAGAGCGGGCCGCTTCGCCGTAACGTGGCGCCGCGCTGGTCCCGCAGTTGCCGACGATTTCGAGGGTCACGCCCTGCCGGACCTTGCTGTGGGCGTCGCGGTTCGCCGGGAGGGTGAAATCAGAGTGCGTGTGAATGTCGATGAACCCCGGTGCGACAACACTGCCGTCAAGATCGAATTCTCGTTTACCCTCGCCGGCCACGTCTCCCACGGCGGCGATTCGCCCGTCGGCGACGGCGACGTCCCCGGAGTACCACGGTGAGCCGGTTCCGTCGATAATTCGTGCGTTCTGCAGGATGAGGTCGTAGGCCATCACCGAACGGTGGGAGAGCACTACCTAAAGTGTGCCACCCCGTAACGGAGGGTGTCCGGCCCGGCACACACTGCCCAGGCCCAACATCGCTGAACACGACCGGCGAAAGACCGCTCAGGAGAGCAGGCCCACGTACATCGCGACCACCGAGTACGCGAGCGTGACGACGAGGAAGAGCGTTTCGTTGACAGGGAACGTGACGTAGACGAAGACGAATAGTAGGTACGGGAGCACGAGCAGGAACGTCTCGATAACGTACCACTGCTGCGGGGTGACGCCGAGGCGGTCCCTGATGCGGTCCCGGAAGATCTGGTCGCCCATTTTCGGGGGGGGCCCGAACGGTTCGTCCTCGTCGGTAATCACCCCCTCCTCACCATCAGTTTGGCGTTTCTTGCTGTCCGCCCCCGAGGACTGTCCCGGACGCTCCCAGCCTGCGTACTCCGCCTCCCACTCCTCCGGTTCGTCGCCGCTCATAGCCGCACCTCCGCCAGTTCGATGGGAATCTCGAACCGGAAGTCGTTGTACACTTCCACGACGACGGTCCCGCTGACAGTAACGCTGTCGCCTTCCGAGAGCGAACCGCCGGTCATTCGTTCCGGAACCGTGATTACCAGCGTCTCCGTGCCCGGAGCCACCGTTCGACGCCCGTTGTACGGCGTACTCGACCCACCGTTCCCCTCGTCATGTGCGAGATTGACGGTGACGTACTGGACCCGGAGCGGCCGATTCATCGAGTTGTGGACCCGAATCGACATTTCCAACCCCTCGTCGAGGACGACCTCACTGACCGCCGCAGTTGAGTCGTCCCGATCAGTCACCGTGGCGTAGTTGTGCTCAGCTTCCGCAACGACGCCGACCGAGACGAGCGTGAGCACCAGGAGTGACACTGTCACAAACAGTCGTGTTTGGCTCACAGCCCCGCTCCTGAACCAGAAGGCTCGCTCCGGTCGAGGGATGGCTCCGTTTCCCGGGTTGGGAGGTCGTTACGGTCGACGAGAGGATAACCGCAGTCGGCACACCGGCGGGCGCCCACGAGCGATCGACCGCCACAGCAGGTGACGTCTGCGCCATCGCTCTCCTCGAAGGTGGCCCCACAGTCTGGACACGCCGACGCGCCGTAGCGTAGTAACGCGAGCATCGCTGTCCGGTCACGCTCGGCCCAGCAGTCCCAGTCGGGGAGTCGCTGCTCCAGAACCGCCCCACCGGCAACGTCGAGTGCCGCGACCGATCGAGCCGTCCACTGACGGACGGTTTGCTGGTTCTCGTCGAGGACGAACCACCGCTCCCCGCCGCCGAGTGCGCTGTTGACTGATACGGTCGCCGCGTCGAACTGCTCCAACACTGCCGCCTCGAGCGCTTCTCGGTCCTCGAGATACGCCCGTGCTTGTGCTTGAATCGTCGTGTCCATGGCTGGGTCGAGGCTGAGGTCGTACTCGAGCACACCAGCAGCGACGAGTGCCTCAGTCGCCGACCTCTCCGTCACGGGGTCGTGGCTATCGAACCACGACCGAACCGGTTCGGGGAGCGACCGGCCGATGCGGGGCGTCCCAGGAATGAGATACCCCCGGAGGAAGACGATGGAAAGAGCGGCAACGACCACCGGGAGCGCAACCGCCACCCCGGCGAGGCTGGTCAGCGCGGCACCGACGAGGGCGACGACACCAACGTTGATGGCGGTACACGGCCAGCAGCGGTTTGGGCCGGTGTACTTCGGGTCACGAAATCGGAGCTGCACACCGTGTGGTGTGCCAGCAATACGCTAAAAGCTTCGCCCGGTCTCGACCCGCTTTGCGGCATCCGGCTGGGGACCTTTCGGCGGTGGTCTTCAGAGACGTGTGAAGAGCCAAATCATCCGCCGTGGAATCGGCGTTGCTGACCATGACACCTCTGACAGGCCAAAGTTTCATGCGTGGGTGAAAACGAAACAGAGGTCATGGGACTAGACCAGATTCTGGAAGCGGCCGAGACAGTCGGGAGTCGCGACCAGGACCGACAGGCCACATTTCGGGAGGAGTTCGCGGCCTACGAGGCCGGCGAGACGGCGACTTTTGATGAAACCCGGGCCGCACTCGCGGCAGAGCGCGAGGCGCTCGAAACGCTAGATTCGGTGCTCGACAACGAGGAGTCGAACATCGAGGAGTTCGTCGACGAGACGGCGTTCCTGACGGCCGATCAGGCCGTCCGCCATCGGGAGGCGACAGTCGAAAAACTCCGCGAGCACAACACCCACCTCCGGGAGTTCCACGAGGCGATGACCAACGCACTTGACGCCGTCGAGGAGAACCTCGAGACACTGGAACGGGACGGCCCAGACACCGTCGATGCCGACCCGGAGCCAGAGTTCGAGCGCGCTTACGATGCGCTCGACGCACACAACGAGACCATAGACGGGCTCGGGAGGAACATGACGATTCTCAACGCCTATCTCATCTGACTGTGTGCGCTCGAAGAGCGAACCAGTGCGTGCACTCAGGAGCGGGCCACCCAGTTCCGAACCCGCCCATTAAGAGAGAGCCTGACGGATGGGTGACCCCTACTATAGAGGGGGGTCGTGTTAAGGTGGGGTAATCCACTTTTCATGTGTATGGCTAGCAATAGTCGAGGCGAGTCTAGCAATAGACGAAGCTTTATGAGAAAAATGGGTGCCGCAGGTGCGGCAGTCGGCAGCGTTAGTGTGGCCGGCTGCTCGAGTCAGAATCAGGGCGACGGGAATGAAAGTAGCGGTGGCGGCGGCGAAAGTGGGGGCGGGAGCGGAAAGGTCGTCGAAGATGACCTGCCCCAAGAGCGGATGATGGACACCGTCGTCCACATGAGCAACACCGAGCGCTACTACGCCGCTCGGTACCAGGCGAACGTGCTGGTTGACAAGTGGCTCCGCGACGAAATCGGCGTGCCAGCGGAGGTTGATCCGATTGAATTCACCGTGCTCACCCAGCGTGAGAACAATGGCGAGTTCGACCTCGTCACGTACAACTGGTGTGCGAACAACGGTGAACCCGACAGCATTCTCGTCAACCGGTTCCACAAGGACGGGAGCGCGAATCAGTCGGGGTTCAACCACGAACGCTACAATGAGGTCGCGATGCAGCAACGTGTGGAAACCGACCAGGAAACCCGACAGGATCTGGTCTACGAGGCCCAGAACATCCTCGGAGAGCAGCGGCCTGAGACGCAGTACCTCTACAACGAGAACACGTACGCCTACAACTCCGACCGGTTCGAGGAAGATTCGACGGTCGTGAACGTCTCGGGGCTGCGAAATATCTGGAACTACACCCAGATCCAGCCCAAGAACGAGGCGGGGAAAACCATCGTCACGAATAACTGGGACCCATCGGACCAACTTAATCCCCTGCACATCAACGGGGTCGGCCCCAGCCGGAACTGGGTGCCAACCAGTTTCATGCACGACTTCCTCGTCCGTGCCGACCCGGACCTGAAGGCAACTGGTTGGGCGGCCTCGGAGTGGAACTGGGAGGACGACACGACCGTCACTTTCCAGCTGAAGGAGGGGATGACGTTCCACGACGGCGAGCCCGTCACCGCGTCGGACGTGAAGTGGACGTTCGACATGATCATGGAGACGGAGCCGCCGGCCTACCTCAACAGCGTCGTCAGCGTCGTCGAGAGCGTCGAGACCGACGGCGACCTCACGGTGACGATCAACCTGCAGGAGCCGTACGTCCCGTTCATCCTCATCACCGCAGGGACGACGCCGATCCTCCCCGAGCACTACTGGACCAAGCTCATGGAGGACACCGGCAACACCGACCAGCCGTGGACCATCAACATCGGTAACGACCAGCCCATTATCGGCTCCGGCCCGTTCCAGTGGGGCGAGTGGGACCAGGGCTCGCGCTTCGAGATGCCGGCGTTCAAGGACCACGCGTTCGCGGCGCCGAACATCGACAAGCGGATTCAGCGTCCGCTCTCCACGCGTGACGCGGAGATGCAGGCGATGATCAACGGCGACTACGACCTGCTCGACTTCTGGTTCGGTGACCCCGCCCAGCTGAAGCAGACGACCGAGGAGCATGACCACCTGACGTTCGTTTCCTCACTCGACGACTGCCGGCAGTGTACGTGGCTCAACACCCAGCGCCCGCCGTTCGACGACGTTGCGATGCGGCAGGCGACCAACGCGGTGGTCACGGCAGCCCAGCAGACGATTATCAACGAACTGTACGAGGGCTACGGCCAGAAGGCGCAGACGCCGATCAACCCCTCTATCAAGTTCTGGCACAACCCGGAGACGACCTACTTCGACGGCGTCGATACCGCCATCGAAATCCTCAGCGACGCGGGCTACGTGTGGGATAGCGATGGGAATATCTACTACCCCGAAGGGAAGACCGGGAAGTAATCGCCCGGTGTCCCCTTCGAATCGCGCGCTAACCGCCCGCTGTCGAAATAATGGTCAATAAACGATACGTAATACGACGCCTGCTGTTGATGGTGCTGTCGCTGTTTACAGTCATCACTATCCTGTTTTTCCTCTTCCGGATGGTCCCCGGCGGTCCGATGGCGGCCATCACGAGTCCACGGATGAACGAAGCAGCACGGCAGGCAGTCATCGAAGACTACGGCCTGAACGAACCGCTTTGGAAACAGTACCTCCTCTACATGTGGAACGTCGTCCAGCTCAACTTTGGGCAGTCGTTCTACTACGGAGAATCAGTTCGGTCGCTCGTCGCCGACCGATTCCTGAACACGATGAGCCTGATGGTGACGGCGTTCCTTATCTCCTACACCGTCGGAACCTACCTCGGAGCACAGCTTGGCTGGATCCGAGGAACGACCAAGGAGCGCGTTGGGATGCTGATCGTCCTCATCATTCGGTCGACGCCGGTGTTCTGGACGGGGATGATCGTCCTCTACCTCTTCTCGTTCCAGCTTGACCTGTTCCCGCTGGGCGGGATGCGAGGGATGCAGGCGACCTACTCGACGACCACCCAGAAGTTCCTCAGTACCGATTTCCTCTATCATCTCGCACTCCCGGTGTTTACGCTCTGTACGTTCTACGTCGGGCTCCCGCTGCTGCTAATGCGGAACAACCTGCTTGAGGTGCTCTCAGAGGATTACATCGACACCGCCCGAGCAAAGGGACTGACCGACCGCCGCATCTTGCTCAAACACGCGGCACGGAACGCCATCCTGCCGGTCGTGACGGCCTTCGCCATCGCCATCGGCTTCGCCGTCGGCGGACAGGTGCTCATCGAGACGGTCTACTCCTGGCCCGGCCTCGGGCGAGAGATGGTGAAGGCGTCGCTCCGAAGTGACTACCCTGTTGCCCAGGGTGCATTCACGTTGCTTTCGGTCATCGTCATCACGATGAACTTCGTCGCCGACCTGATGTACTCGTATCTGGACCCACGGGTCCGGCTGGAGGGGAGCTAATATGAGTGAAGAAACTGCACGCGTCGGTGAACGGCGGCACCGAGAGACAAAACAGGGCTGGCGCCGATTTATCCAGAACCTCAAGCGGAGCACGATCGAACAGGGACGCATCTTCGTCCGCTCGAAGATGGCCGTCGCTGGCCTGGCGATCATCGTGTTCTACATCCTCATGGCGCTGCTCGCCCCGTACATCGTTCCGTACGCGCCCTACGAACGGCTCTACATGGCCGACGGTTCGTGGGCGTCGCTGCAGCCGCCGACAGCCGCACACCCACTCGGAACGACCGATTCGGCGCACGACGTGCTCTCCCAACTGCTGCTGGGCTCGCGCATCGCGATGTTCGTCGGCCTGCTCGGCGCGTTCATGGTCGCGATCATCGGAACGACATTCGGCATCGTCGCCGGCTACTACGGCGGCTGGGTCGACGAGGTCATTATGCGGGTGGTGGACGTGCTCTACGGACTGCCGTTCATCCCCTTCGTCATCGTCCTCGTGACGGTGTTGGGCGCGAGCGTCTGGAACATCATCCTGGGCATCGCGCTCCTCTACTGGCTCTCGACGGCACGGGTGATACGCTCGGAGGTCCTGACGCTCCGCGAGCGGCCGTATGTGGAGGCGGCCCAAGCCGCTGGCGCGAGTGACTTCCGCATCATGGGCGTCCACATCCTGCCGAACGTCATCCCGCTGTCGGCGCTATACGCCGCAATCGCAGTCGGCTACTCCATCGTCGCACAGGCAAGTATCGCGTTCCTCGGCTTCGGCGACCCGACGATTCCCTCCTGGGGCGTGATGCTCCAGCGAGCGTTCGTCACCCAGGCATTCGGGACCGCCTGGTGGTGGGTCATCCCGCCGGGGCTATCGATCACGCTCGTCGTGACGGGCGCCTACCTCGTCGGCCGTGGCTACGAGGAGGTCGTTAACCCACAGCTCCAGGAGAAATAATGAAACAAGCATCTGCAGAGTTCGACTTCGACGCTGACGCACCGCTGCTCGACGTGACCGACGTCGAGGTGGTTTACGAGACGAGTGTGGGCGATCTCACCGCGGTCGACCATATCAGCTTCTCGGTCGACGAGAACGAGATCTTCGGGCTCGTCGGCGAGTCAGGCTGTGGGAAGAGCACTGTCGCACAGGCAGTGCTCGGGCTGCTGCCGTCCAACGGCCGCGTGAACAAGGGGTCGATTAAATACCGAGGCGTCGAGATGACGGAGTTGGAAAAGCGCGAACTCGACGCGCTCCGCTGGGAGCATCTGTCGCTCATCAGTCAGGGCGCGATGAACGCACTCAACCCGGTTCACCGCATCTCCAGCCAGATTATCGAGGCCATCCAAGCCCACAGAGATGTGCCGACCGACGAGGCCCGCGAACGCGCCGCTGAACTGTTCGAGACGGTCGGACTCGACCCCGAGCGGATGGATGATTATCCCCATCAGTTCTCGGGCGGCATGAAGCAGCGCGCCTACATTGCGATGTCGCTGGCGCTGGACCCGGACCTCATCATCGCCGACGAACCAACGACGGCGCTCGACGTCATCGTCCAGGACCAGATTCTGAAGCGGCTGAAGGAGCTCCGGGACGAGCTGGACATCTCCGTCATCATCATCTCCCACGACATCAGCGTCATCGCGGAGACGTGCAACCGCCTCGGCGTGATGTACTCGGGGAAGCTGATGGAGTACGGCGACCTCCGGGACATCTTCGCGAACCCGTACAACCCCTATACGTTGGGGATGCAGAACGCGTTCCCGACGCTCCGAGGCGACCAGTCCGACCTCATCAGCATCCCAGGGAGTCCACCGGACATCGCCGACCTCCCGGATGGATGTCGGTTCTTGGCGCGGTGTCCGTTCGCCACCGAGGAGTGTGGCCAAGAGCACCCGCCCTTGCAAGAGGTCGCAGAGGATCACTACTCAGCATGTTACCACCACGACCGGATCGATACGATGCGAACCGAGGCAGAACGACGCTCGACGTGGAACCGTGTGCAAGACGACGGGACCGCCGTCGGCGTGGAGGGTGCCGATGACTGAGTCAGACGAGGGGTATATCATGGAGTGCTCGGGACTAAAGAAGTATTTCAGCTCCCAGCAGGGCCTAATCGGCAGCCTGTTTGGTGAGACGGAGTATGTCAAAGCTGTCGACGGGATCGACCTCGGCATCGAGGAGGGAGAGATCGTCGGGCTGGCCGGCGAGTCCGGGTGTGGAAAGACCACAGCCGGGAAGACGCTCATCCGCCTCATCGACTCGACTGACGGTACCATCCGCTACCATGGCGAGGACGTGACGGATATCTCCGGCACCGAACTGCAGGAGTTCCGCCGGAACGTCCAGATCATTTTCCAGGACCCGTTCGAGAGCCTCAACCCGCGGATGACCGTCTACGATACGGTGGTCGAGCCGCTGAAAATCCACGGCATCGGAAACGCCGACGAACGCTACGAGCGGGTGATCGAGGCACTGGAACGCGCGGAGCTGACGCCACCGGAGAACTGGCTGGAGAACTACCCCCACCAGCTCTCGGGCGGCGAGAAACAGCGCGTGGCCATCGCGCGGGCGCTGGTACTGGAGCCGGATTTCCTGCTGGCCGACGAACCCGTCTCGATGCTTGACGTGAGCATCCGCGCGGGCGTGCTGAACCTGCTCCAGCGGCTGAACGAGGAGATGGGACTGACCATTCTCTTCATCAGCCACGACCTCTCACTGCTCCGGCAGGTGTGTGACCGCATCGGCATCATGTATCTCGGCAGAATGATCGAGTTTGGGGAGACCGAGACGGTGATCCAGGACCCCGTACATCCCTACGCGAAGGCGTTGCTCGGGGCGGCACCGGAGCCCGACCCGTTCCGGGAGCGAGAACACGTCGAGATCCGCGGCTCCATCCCCGACCCCATCAACCTCCCCAGCGGTTGCCGGTTCAAGGACCGATGTCCCGAGCGGGAGGCTATCTGTGACCACGTCGACCCGCCGCTGCGCACCATCGGTGACGAGGGACGCAGCGTGGCCTGCCACGCCTACTACGAACCGGAAAGCGTGACGGAGTTCGAACAGCAACTTCAGGCGATGGACGGCGTCCCCGAGGAGGTGAAAGCCGAGCCTCATCGTCGTGTGGAGTTGGAAGAGGAGAAAGACCATGTCTCCGACGTCGAAAGCGTCGCCGACTGACGTGTCGGCCACGGCGATCGACGGAATTCAGCGTCTTGTCCATGGCCGACGTGGCAGCGTCTTCGCGACGCTGCTGGTCGGAATCGCAAGCGGTTGCTGGATCGCCTATATCCTCGTTTACCCCGTGTCGTCGCTCCCGTTGAACAAGTACACGCTCGCAGGCACCTTCGTTCTCGGGTTCTACGCCGACTATTACGCTGAGTCGATGCTCGACCGGCTGCTGACCGTTTTCGGTGCCTCAATGGTCGCGTTCGGTGTCGGCTTCGTTGGCTACGCGTTCCCCGCACTCGTTGGATGGTACAGCGATCCACTGGTCCAACGGGCGATCTACCTTTCGGGACTCAGGGAGACATTTCTCTTCACTCTACTGGGGATGACACTGCTCATCGTCGGGACGTTCGGGAGCTACGTGTTACGGAACACGTATGAAGAGGTTACCCGGTAGATCGGCGAGCGACGGATCCCGAACGCGCCGGCGACGGTGGCCGAACCGTTTATACTGCCTGCGCGGCTTCCGCTGCCAATGACCGACTACCAACACCGATCGCTCTCTGACTTCGACCCGCACCCACAGAAACCGGGCCGCCGATGGGCGGTGTCGAAGGAACTCGGTCTCGAGGAGTACAACCTGAACGTCGCGGTTTTGGAGAAGGGGGAGCCGCTATCACAGACGCACTTCCACGCACACGAGGCCCAGGACGAATTCTACTACGTGCTCGACGGCCGGTGTCGGCTCGAACTGGAGGACGAATCCGTGACGGTCGAGGCCGACGATGTCGTCACCGTCCCGCGCGGCGTCCCGCATCTGGTCCACAACCCGATCTACGAGGAACCCTGCAAGCTCCTCGCGATCGGGAGCCCGCCCGAAGGGCGCTATCCGGTGACGATGCACGAAAACCACGAGAACATCCTCGCAGAGCGGTACGACGAGGCGGAGCTCGACTGACTCTGGCACCGGTGGGGTAGAGAACACCGAGGTGAGACTAGTTCCCGGCCTCTGTTCCTCCGCTGGCCGAGAACCAGGTCCCTACTCCCAGTCGGGGTAGGCGTCGTCGGCCATCTCGTCGAGCGGGAACTTCGGCCGAGGCAGTTTCGTGAACTCGAAGTTCCGTGGGTCCATACTGCAGAGCCCGATGCTGTTGATTGGGATGACCTCACTCGACATTGGCTCGTAATCGGCACGGAAGTGGTTCATACTCTTGACGACCAACGTGTCCAGCCGTTCGGGTTGGATTCCCGCATGGCGCCAAATTTCGGCATCGAGGGGCTGCTGGCGGTTCTCGGTCAGGAGAACGCTCACACCGTCCTCGTGGCCGCATGTCATGTGAACCGTCCGTCCCAGGTGATTCTCGCCGCCCGTTCCCATCGGGCCAGTGTTGACGAACTCCCCGTCGGTGATGGCGGTCACGTAGCCGTCGACGTTCTCGATCGGCTCGCCGTGCATGTCGTCGGTCTTCCCGCCCACCGTCACGGTAACGCGTTCGCCGACGCCGGCCTCGATGCACTGGTCGACGACTTCTGGGTCGCACATGATGGCGAAGCCGGTGTTCGTGAGGTCCTGCTCGAGCATCTCCCGGAGGACAGTGGTGCCGTCGCCTGCCCCACCGCCCCCAGGATTGTCACCCACGTCAGCGAGCACGATGGGCCCGTCCTCCTCCGTGAGTTCGACTGCATTTCGCTTGGCCGTCGCGACCGCCTCTTCGGGGCCAGGGTAGTCACCGATGAAGTCGTGTCGCCGGCCCCAGATGTGTTCGGCCATCTCGCGGGACACCTCCGCGGCGGTCTCAGCGTTCGTGGCGACAACCGGAACCGAACAACCCACTGAGGGGATGTCTGCCTGGTGAAAGCCGGGGAAGACGTTCACCTTCAGGACATCGTCGCGCTCTTCGTAGGTCCGCGCTTTGGCCATTACCTCGGCCATTGGTCCAGCCATGGTGTTCTGTTTGGGACCCATCGCGAGCACCGGCGGGCGTTCGATATGCATCGCCGGATCGACCTCACCGCGCATCGTCTGGGCCAGAAGGCGTAGCGCCCGGCGGCCCGTATCACCCATATCCGTGTGGGGGTACTCCTCGTACGCAACGAGAACGTCCGCCGCCTCGACGAGTTCGTCGGTGATGTTGCCGTGGAGGTCGAGCGACACCGCGATGGGGACATCCGGGCCGACCGCTTCCCGCACCATCGACGCCAGTGGTCCTTCACCGTCGTCACGTCCCTCGGGGACCATCGCTCCATGGAGACAGAGGATTACGCCGTCGAGGTCGTCGCCGTGTTCCTCGACGCCGTCGAGAATCTGCCCCGTGTAGAACTCGTAGGCGTCTGCTGCCACGATACCGCTCGGCGTCGCCGAGGCCGACACCGTGTACCGAAGGTCGATTCCTTCGTCCTCGGCGACTTCGATGGCCCCGCCCTCACAGGTGTTCGTGTCGCGCATCTTCTCCGGAATCTCGTCGCCGAAATACTCCTGTCGCTGCTGGAACAGCGGCCTGTCCGTCTTCCCGAGCGCGAACGTGTTCGTCTCGTGGGCGAATCCCCCGAGAAGCACAGTTTCATCTGCCATGGCCCGGAATTTCGGTTCTCATCTGTTAAAGGGGGGCCCTGCCATGCACGGGCGTCTGCATACGAGCCCCGCTATGTGAGGGGGCATCCTTAGGGAGGTGCCCACGCGATGTGGTGCATGCACACAAGTATCACTATCCGGGCGGCTGCCGGACGGGAGGAAAGACAGTGACCGCCGATCTGCTTCTCGAGAACGCTCGCATCGTCGACGGGACGGGCGCACCGTGGTTCCGTGGGAGCATCGCCGTCGAAAACGGCCAAATCCAGCGCGTCGTCCGTGGGGACGCCGCCGTGGACGCGGAGCGGACAGTCGACCTCGACCAGCAGGTGGTCTCTCCCGGATTCGTCGATACGCACTCCCACTCCGACCTCGAACTGTTCGCGGATCCCGCACTGGCGCCGAAAAGCAAGCAAGGGATCACGACGGAAATCCTCGGTCAGGACGGCTTCTCGATGGCGCCGATGCACCGCGACGGCGGTGCCGAGGAGTGGGCGCGCCACCTCTCGGGGCTCGCCGGTGACGTGGACGTGTCCTGGGACTGGGACGACACCACCGAGTATCTCGACGCCGTCGAAGCCAACGGCATCGGGCCGAACGTCGCGACGCTCGTCGGGCACGGGACAGTGCGATTCAACGTGCTCGGTATGTCGGACGAGACACCCACTGACGAGGAGTTGGCGGAGATGGCGTCGCTCGTCGCTGACGAGCTCGAGGCGGGCGCCGTCGGCTTCTCGACAGGGCTGGTCTACTCGCCGCAGGTCAACGCCTCGACGGAGGAGGTCCAGCAGCTCGCAGCCGAGCTCGCCCCATACGGGCGCCCCTTCGTCGCCCACATCCGGAGCGAAGGCCGGTGGATCTGGGAGGCGCTGGATGAGTTTGTAGACATCGGCGTGGCCGAACAGATCCCCCTCCACCTCTCACACTACAAGATGTCCGGCACTGAGCAACAGGGGAAAGCCGCTCGAGCGAACCATCTGCTCGAGGCGGCTCGTGAGCGGGGAGTCGATATCACAGCCGAGCAGTACCCCTACACGGCAGGGAACACGCTCCTGTCTGCTGTACTGCCGCCGTGGGTGCACGCCGACGGCCCGGAGGCTGTTCTCGAGACGCTCCAGGACGGCGATTCCCGTGAACGCATCAAGCGAGATATCGAGGAATGGCGCATTGACGGCTGGGAGAATCAGGGTGCCCGCTCGGGCTGGGAGAACATCGTTGTCCGAAACCTCGACACCGCGGCCTGGCAGGCGTTCGAGGGGGAGACGGTCGCTACAATCGCCGCCGAGCGGGACCAACACCCGGTGCTGGCCGTCTGTGATATCCTCGTCGACGAGACGCTCTCGCCGGCGATGATCCTCCACACGATTGTCGAGTCGGACGTAAAGGAGATCATGGCCAACGAACGCGTCGGCGTTGCCACAGACGGATTGTTCGGCGCGTTCCCGCATCCCCGGACCTACGGCACCTATCCGCGCATCCTGGGGAGCTACGTGCGCGAACAGAACCACCTCACCCTCGAGGAAGCCGTTCGGAAGATGACCTCGCTGCCCGCGCGGGCGATGGGTTTGGACAGCAAAGGCGTGGTTCGACCGGGAATGGACGCCGACCTCGTGGTGTTCGACCCGGCGACGGTCAGGACGCCGGCGACGTTCGACAACCCACGACAGTCACCGAAGGGGATGCCGCACGTGCTGGTCGACGGGGAGTTCGTCGTCCGAGACGGCGATCTGACTGGGGCGACGCCCGGAGAAGCGATCCGACAGTAACGAGGAGCGTCGCCGAGCCATCCAGTTTCCCCTTACGTTTTGATGGCCTCGCCGGGCAACGTTCCGGTCGTTTCGCCGTCCTGAACCACGAGATCGCCATTCACGACGACGTGGTCGATTCCCTTGGGGTACTGCCGGGGGCTCTCGAACGTCGCTCGACTCTCCACAGTCGTCGGATCGAAGACAACGAGGTCGGCGTCCATCCCGGGGCGGAGGACGCCCTTGTGGTCCAGCCCCATCCTGCGGGCCGGGAGCGAAGTCATCTTTCGAACCGCTTCTTCGAGAGTCAGAAGGTTCTCCTCCTGGACATAGTGACCGAGCACGCGTGGGTAGGTCCCGTACACCCGCGGGTGTGGTTTGCCCCCGAAGAGCCCGTCCGTGGCGATACAGACTCGTTCGTTTGCCATGATTTCACGGACGTCGGCCTCCTTCAGCATGTGGAGCGTCATGCTGACGCCGAGTTCCTCCTCAACCAGCAGGTCACAGATACTCTCGACCGGCTCGGTTCCGCGTTCGGCGGCGATCTCCGCGATGCTCATTCCCTCGACGACCTCGTTCGCGGCCGACTCAGTGTTCGCGATGACGACGTTCTCCCAACCGGCCAGCGCGCCAATGTTCTCCCAGCCGTCGATGCGCCACTCCTCGATATCCGCCCGGATGCGCTCGCGCGCCTCGTCATCGGTGAGCGTGTCGAGCGTCCCGTCGGGCCCCTTGGCGTGGACCCACGGCGGCAGCACGGCCGAGAGCATCGTGCTCCCTGCCGTGTATGGGTACTGCTCTGCCGCAATGTCGATGCCGCGCTCGCGGGCTGCCTCAAGTAGATGGTTCGCCCTGTCAGCGGTCCCATGCTGGTCACCCCCGGCGACCTTGAAGTGCGAAAGGTGGAGCGGCACACCCTCGTCGGCGCCGATATCCACGAACTCATCCAGCGCCTCCCAGATCCAGCGGCCTTCGCTCCGGATGTGGGCGATAAACGGCTTGCCGGACGGCTCCAATCGGGCAGCCAGTTCCCCGACTTCGTGGGTGTCCGCGTACGTACAGGGAGTGTAGATGAGCCCGGTCGACAGTCCGAGCGCACCGTCGGCCAGCGCGTCGGTCACCAGGTCGCCCATCTCGACGAGTTCCGTCTCCGTTGGTGCACGGTCGGCCATCCCGAGCACGTTGAACCGCACGGTCCCGTGCCCGACCAGCAGCCCAACGTTCGGGGCGACGCCGTTGGTTTCGACCGCGTCAAGGTAGTCGCCCACGCTCCCCCATGTCCAGTCGACGTCAACGCTCCCGGCGAGGGCGCCGAGCTGTTTTGACCACTCCGCAGCGCCGTTCTCCCGGTGCATGGGGGCCATCGAGAAGCCGTCCTGACCGAGGACCTCCGTCGTGATTCCCTGTCGAATTTTCGGTGCCAGCGTCGGGTCGGCGAAGAGCTCCATATCCGAGTGGGAATGCGTGTCGATGAACCCTGGCGAAACCACGCAATTCTCGGCATCGACCACGGTGGTGGCGTCGATAGTTGGCGAGGGGTCCCGCGAGAGATCGGCTATCTGGTCCCCTTCGACGGCAATGCTCCCACGGAACCACGGTGCGCCCGTCCCGTCGATGATGCGGGCGTTCTTGACGAGTAAGTCGGTCATACGTGGTCATCCGTACGGGACAGCAAAAACGCGCCCCCGAGAATAGACGGGTGTGACTACGACTCGGCGGCAGAGTCGGCGTCGTGTACGTCGTTTGCCTTCGTCCGCACGGCGTTCAACAGAACGTTCGTCGCTGTCACCACGTCTTCCCACTCTGTGTACTCGTCCTCGGTGTGGCTGACACCGCCGACGCTGGGGGCGAATACCATCGCCGTCGGGCAGACACCGTTGAGATAGCTGGCGTCGTGGCCAGCGCCGCTAACGAGTCGAGTGTACGCCGCGTCACGTGCGTCGGCCGCAGCAGCAATCGTCTCGACGCACCCGTTATCGAACGACTGAGCCTCGATTCGCATAATCTGTTCGCACTCGGCCGTAACGTCCTCTCGGGCTGCAGCATGCGCTATTTCTCGGCGGACGCACTCGGCGGCGCGGTCAACCGTCTCGTCGTCGTAGGAGCGAAAGTCGATGGTGAAATCGACGCGCTCCGGGATGACGTTGATGGAGTTGGGGAAGACGTCGAGTGAGCCCACCGTTCCAACCAGGTCGTCCCCTTCCGACCCGGCAATGCGCCGCACCGCCTCGATAACGTCGCTGGTTGCCATCAGCGCGTCCTGCCGCACATGCATCGGTGTCGGGCCGGCATGGTCAGCGCGGCCGCTGAACGCTGCATCGAACCAGATGAACCCATAGACACCCTCGACGACGCCGACGCTCAGCCCTTCGGTATCGAGAGTGGGCCCCTGTTCGACGTGGAGTTCGAAGTAGCTGTGGAGTTCACGTGGTTCGCAGGGGATGTCACCCTTGTAGCCGATACGCTCCAACTCTTCTCCGAACGTCTTGCCAGCCTTGTCCTCGAGACCGTACGCGAACTCAGTGTCGAACTTGCCAGCGAAGACGCCGCTCCCGAGCATATCCGGTTGGAAACGAACGCCCTCCTCATTGCTCCACGAGACCACCTCTATGGGGCGTTCGGTCACGACGCCGGCGTCGTTCAGCGTCTCGATTCCTTCGAGCGCGCCGAGTACGCCGATAACGCCGTCGTACCGGCCGCCGTTGTACTGGCTGTCGATATGCGACCCCACGAGAACAGGTGCGAGATGGTCCTGTTTCCCTTCGCGCCGTCCGAAGATGTTCCCCACCTCGTCGACAGTCACCTCGAGGCCGGCCTCCTCAAACCACTCGACTAGTGTGTCCCGCGCGCGTTCGTTTGCGTCGGAGAGGGACGGCCGGTTCACCCCGCCGCGGTCTGTGGCCCCGATCTCGTTGAACCGGTCGAATCGGTCACGGTAGCGCTCGCTTGAAATCTCGATTTGCATGGGTTGTGGCTGGTGACCGAACGGTTTCACTCCGCCCCCTCGCATGTGGGGGTGTGGGGTTTAGCAGGACCGCCCCGTCATGGCGCTCATGTACACGAGCCATGCGTGAGACCGTCGAACTGCGGAATGCGACGGTGTACGACGGATCAGGAGCGTCGCCGACGACCGCGAACGTTCTCGTCGCTGACGGCAAGATCGAACGAGTGACCACCGAACCGGGAGGGGCGGATCGCATGCTCGACCTCGGTGGACGCGCGCTCGCGCCGGGGTTCGTCGACATGCACGCTCACTCGGAACTCCGGCTGTTCGAGCAGCCCGAGGCCGTCGAGAAGGTGACACAGGGCGTGACACTTGAGGTGTTGGGCCAGGACGGCGTCAGCGTCGCCCCGGTTCCGGCGGGCACCCGCGACGAGTGGGCCAGACGCGTCCAGACCCTTCTCGGCCACCGCGAAACGTGGAACTGGCGGTCTGTCGAGGAGTATCTCGACGCACTCGACGACGTCGGGACGGCGGTGAACTGCGCCTACTTCGCGCCGCACGGGAACCTCCGGTCGCTGGCAGCGGGATTTGAAGACCGCCCACTCGCTTCTGACGAACTCGATCTTGTCTCAAATGCGCTTGATACAGCCATCGCAGCCGGGGCGTTCGCACTCTCTACCGGGATGATCTACCCGCCGAGCGCCTACGGTCGCGACGACGAACTCGAGGCGCTCGGGGAGGTGCTGGCGAGCCGTGACGGGTTCATGGTCTCACACGTCTGGAACGAGAGCGACAAGGTTGTGGACTCGATCGACCGGTTCATCCGCCTCTGTGAGCGGGCCGGCTGCCAGCCCCACATATCACACATGAAAGTCGCCGGCGAGGAGAACTGGGGTGCCTCTACAGCAATTCTCGACATCTTCGACGAGGCCAATGACCGTGGCGTGCATGTCACGTTCGACCAGTACCCTTGGACCGCCGGGAACACGATGCTCAGCGCGCTGCTCCCGCCGTGGGCACGGGCGGGCGAGGCCGAGGCGGTGCTCGAGCGTCTTCGCGACCCGGATGCGCGCGAGCGCATTCGCCACGACATCGAAACCGACGGCAGTGGCGATTGGGAGAACCTCGCTGGGGCGGCGGGGACGTGGGAAAACATCCTCGTCACCGACACGGGGAGCGGACAGGCCGAGGGCGAAACGATTGCCGCCGTCGCCGCAGCGCGGGGGACCGAGCCGGTCGACGTCCTCTGTTCCCTGCTGGTCGAGGAGGCCCTCGACGTGACGATGGCGGATTTCGTGATGGACGACCAGGACATCGAGCGATTCCTGGCGGATCCGCGTGGGACTCTCTGCACAGACGGCATCTTTGGCGGGAAACCGCACCCGCGAGCGGTCGCCACCTATCCGAGAGTGCTCGAACGCTACGTCCGCGAGCGCGAGACCATCCCACTGGAGCTGGCGGTGTACAAGGCTGCAGGACACCCGGCCGACGTGCTGGGGCTCCCAGACCGGGGCCGTATCCGGGAAGGCTACATCGCCGACCTCGTCATCTTCGACCCGGATCAGGTACGGGCGAACGCAACCTACGACGACCCGATGCAGCTCTCGGATGGCATCGACCACGTGCTCGTGGACGGCGAGTTTGTCGTCGAGAACGGCGAGCCCACCGGCGCACGACCGGGGAGCGTGTTGCGGTCGGTCGAGGAGTGGGACGGGCCACAGCGGCCGACCCTGGGGGAGCGCTAGCGCGGTTCGACTACGGCCGTACCGCCCTCAGACCGCATCGGGGTAGCGCTCAACCACGTCGTCAATATCGGGGGCAATGGATTCAACCGCTCCAGCGGCTCGCATCCCGCTCTCGGTATCCTTCAGGCCGTTGCCAGTGACGACAACCACGACTGACTCGCCCGCCTCGATGATGCCCCTCTTGCGGGCCTTCCTCACGCCAGCGACTGGGGCCGCGCCAGCCGGTTCCGCGTAGATGCCTTCGGTTCGGCCAAGTAGCGCCTCGGCAGCGAGAATCTCCTCGTCGGTCACGAGCAGCGAGGTGCCGCCACTCGCTGAAAGCGCTCGGCAGGCTTTCACCGTGTTTCGCGGCCGACCGACAGCGATGCTGTCGGCGACGGTGTCTGCCACCTCGTCGACGTCATCGTGTTCTTGGAACGTGTCGTGAATGGCACTCGCGCCCTCGGCCTGCACGCCAAGCATCTTCGGCGCGTCGTCGACGAGTCCGAGGTCGCGGAACTCGCGGAACCCCTTCCAGCCGCCAGCGATGGTGCAGCCGTCGCCCATCGAGAACACCAGCCAATCGGGCAGGTCATCCTGGGTCTGCTCGGCGAGTTCGTGACCGACCGTGCGCTTTCCTTCCACCTGGAACGGGTTGACCGCAGCGTTGCGATTGTACCAGCCGAACCGGTCGGTCACGTCCATACTGAGGTCGTACGCCTCGTCGTAGCTCCCCTCGACGCCGAGCACGTCGGCACCGTAGACAAGGGGTTGGGCGAGCTTTCCTTCGGGAGCGTCGCCGGGAACGAACAGCCGGCAGTCCAGTCCGCCACGGGCCGCATAGCCGGCGAGCGAGGCCGCCGCGTTGCCCGTCGAGGCACAGGTGACGACGGTACGGCCGAACTCCCGTGCCTTCGTCAGCGAGACGGCAGTGGCACGGTCTTTCAGCACACCGGTGGGGTTGCGGCCGTCGTCCTTCACCCGCAGGTCGATGCCGAGTTCATCGCCGAGTCGTGGCGCGTCGAGGAGTGGGGTGCCGCCCTCGCCCAATGTGACTGGCGTGGCGTCGTCAGCGACAGGGAGGAACGCGTGGTACTTCCACTGGGAGTCGATATGCCCGTCCAACGGCTCGTCGAAGCGCTCGGCGACACGGTCGTAGTCGTAGACGACCTCGAGGATGCCCCTGACGCTCTCGTGGTTGGGACAGGTGTAGATGAGCTGGTCGGGGTCGTACGTCTCGTCACACAGCACGCAC
>Ga0306885_100188_pt1 | contig 22412 bp, 17 predicted proteins | sample AntDeeMetagen134_FD_190434 | JGI IMG/M metagenome (GOLD analysis project Ga0306885, IMG submission 190434) | Saline lake microbial communities from Deep lake, Antarctica - Metagenome #134 (v2) (version 2) | ecosystem: Environmental > Aquatic > Non-marine Saline and Alkaline > Saline | place... | reverse complement strand
AATTTCTCCTTCAGATTCATTCTCTGGAACAGAGGGATGCCCTATATTTTATCGTTCGGAAATGACAAACGACATACAGATGGAAACATCTACTACAGATACATTTAGACAGACAAACACTTGTGTATATAATGCATTCGAAGATACAGATGAAATTCCAGAAGAGTTCACAAAATATAGTGAATCAGGAAATGAAAGAATAGTAAATAATATACCGGCAGGAGCTATTCAAAATTGTTATAGTTCTGCTGTAGCATCAAGTGCAACATTAGATGACGGTGAATGTATGGTCAAAGATTCGTATGTAGGAGATACAACAACAGATACGACTATTCAAAATTGTTATAGTTCTGCTGTAGCATCAAGTGCAACATTAGATGACGGTGAATGTATGGTCAAAGATTCGTATGTAGGAGATACAACAACAGATACGACTATTCAATATAAAAGTACATTTAATGGTGTAAGTAATTACGAAGAAATATCAGGATATAAATTCACATATGATTATTGTCCTTCAGGATATGGAATAGAAGAAGTAGACAATGGACAAGATTCTGTAAATGAATATTCATGTAATCTAAATACAAATACAGAGTTTGATAGTAAATCTAGACAAATTAGTGTTGACTACAATTCTATACAAAAAGGTATTGTTGAAACATGTAATGGTATAGTAACAAGCAGTGAAACAAACTCACATAGTGGATATACAAACGTTGATGAAAACGGTAATATAGTTTGTCAGATTGTAGATACAAATAATCCGGGTCCAACAGAATTTACACTTTATGATTCAGAATCAGATGAATATTATGCACCGCCAAAAGGTGCTATTAGAGGAAAAAGATATGATAGTACGCGTGATAGTTTAGGTAATTGTATATCATTTGAAACTTCAGATGGTAATCTTAATTGTGAATATGAAAATTCAAATGGCGTAACAAATACGATAGTTTACGCTAGTTTAACAGAAGGTACGTGGAATATCGTTCCACAGAGTATTGATGAATTAGATGTTAATATAGATAATACAAATGAAATAATTTGGGAGAGTGATTTTGTATTACCTTCTAATGCAGACTTTAGTGATGGTAATATTGAGACATCAAATAATCTTGATAATCCTGAAGAAGAATTCACCACAGTTATCAATCCAAGAAGAATTCCAATTAGTGAATCACAAATTGGTGATGGAAATATTGAATTTGAATTCACACTTAAATCCAAAAATAGTGATTCAATTATCCAAACGGAAACTGTAGATATTCAATTATGTCAAGCTAATGGACCTAAAAATGAATTCCCTAGAGATTCATTAGGTAGTAATGAATGTGATAAATTTGATACTTTATTAAGTGGTCAACCTGACTTTGACACCGAGAGAACAACGATTGATGATGCAAGAAAAGCATTTAATGAGGATGGTAAGACTACGCACAGTATAACTTCTGTTAAAAATGATATCTGTCCATACAACCTTAACTATCCTTCAGGAGAAGAAGATATTGAAGCACATACTATTAACGTAGATAGTAATACCAATTGGAATAATTTAAAACAAGAATTATCAGATAAAATTAGGTATAGATATGCTATAGGTGAACCGTGTAATAATAATCAAGAATATGATAGTACACCAACACAAAATTCTAAAAGTTATACTTTCACCGCAGATTCTTTCAGACAACCAGAATCTCAAAGAAATGTTAGAAGAATTGGTGTAACAGAACTTCAATCTATCCATAGAGAAGGAATATCTCAATCATTGTGGAGCAGTAATAAACTCGGTCATTCTCTAAGACTTGGAACACCGATTATATCTAATCCAGATGGTGGATTGAATGAACACCTCATATCGGCATATACTTTTGACCATACTGGTAGTCAGACTCAATATTTAATAGATATGTTTGATAGTGTCATAAATCAACCAATACCAAATAAGGTTACAGATGTGTATTCTTCAAAACTTTATGATTACGATGAATACTTAGATAACTATGATGAAGATGCAGATGGTGAAGATTATTGGAGTCACGCAGATTCTAAGGCATATGATACTAATGACCTTCACCATGCTAAATTAGCATTTGGTTCAGCCTGTACTAGTGAAGGAACTAGTAAAATAGTACATGAACACTCTGATTTATCTGGTAAACTTTGTGATACAAATATAATGGACAGAGATGAAGCGATTGAAGCGTTTAAAGATGATGAATTTAGAACTCCATATGCATTCACAGATAATATCGGTCATCAATCTGCGATTTTAAGTAAACCTCCATTGAAAAATGTTGATGGAAATATGGAAAATGTAGATAAATATCATTATGGAAACGGTTTATTTGGTGGTAATGCACTATATCTTAATGAAACATCATGGCTTATGATAAATAGACCATGTATAGATAAAAGTGCAGTTGGAAATTCGATAGACCCTGAAGAAGGAGAACGTTCAGGCGCAGATGATACAGAATGTACATTTGAAGGTGGATATTCTGTATTACATGGTAATGGTGAAGTTAGACCGGCTGAAAGATTAGGTACTAAGCTAAGTGATTCTAATTACACAGTTTCATTTTGGGTTAGAGAAGAATATGAAGATTCTTCCGTATCAGCAATAGACCCCGTTAGAACTCTATTTGCTATTTCACAGCCAAGTACTAGGCGGGGTCTTCGAGATTATAATTTTGGATTACGTTCAAGACAAGTGACAGAAGCACCATATGCACATACATCAGCAGAATTAAGTATTATGGATATACCAATTAATCAAGAAAATCAACTCATATATCCTGATTCAATATATGGTGAAGAAAGAGATAGAGCACTATCTACGGTATTCCCTACGAACGAATTTGTTAACGGGATAGGTAGTATGACTGCTATAGATATAATAATAAGAGATTTCGTAGGTAAATTCGGAAACCCCGGTGGTAACGGTGATACTGGTGAAGATGATTATTATACTACACAAGCAACAGACTATGAATTAGGCGAATGGAAACATGTTACGATAACCAGTGAAAAAAACGGTACAGCTGTTCGTTCTCCACGAACATTTGATGTATACATCGATGGTCAAATTCAATCGACAACTACATCACCGATACAACGATTTATAAATGATGACGGTGGGGAGCTACAATACCCGTTCCTTGTAGAAACAGGAGGTATATATAATGATAGTGTAATTAGTATTGGTGCTAGATACTTAGATGCTGGATATGGTCAAAATGGAGAATACGCACCACAAATTGAAGCTAGTGCAGGTAACATATATATTGATGATTTAAGAATATATAATGAATCCGTGAATGAACTTAATACTATAGGTGATGATAGTGAAACATATTCAGATATTAAATTACCTAAAAATTCAGATATCGGACAAATATATAATGATTTTTATGCTAAATATGGCCGAATAATCTCACATCAATTATCTGAAGATTCAAATAAGAAAAATATTGAAAGCATAAATCCTCTATCAACTATAAATCTATATGTTGACTATAGTGGAAAAGGTTCATTTGGTGTTGCTATGATACCATGTGAAAATGGAAGTTGTTATGATGATGCTGCTGCTGTAGTCCAGAGTAGTGAATTAAATAGTTTAGATATGACTAAAACACAATTTAATACTGGTAATTCAGAATTTGCGTTTAAGGAAATAGACGGTATTAAATTATATGTTAATCTACAAAGTTCAAATATACAGGAAACGCCTGTTATTAATAGTTTTGATATAACTATAGATGATACGCCATATGGAAGTTGTCAAGAAATATTAATGAACAGCCCATCATTTGCTGGAAATGATATTATTGCACAATTAGCAGAAATTGATGAATCAGGCACACAACATAAATTAGTTAACTATGAAGCAGAATGTGATATGAGTACAGATGATGGTGGATGGACAAAATTCTACTGGGCTGAAGAGAATACGGAATATAATTCAAATACAGATAAGCAAAACAGATTAATGTCTGATTGTAATTCCGGTAGTTGTTTCACTGCAGAAAACTTCGAAGTACCAAATACTATTGACTTGAATGATTTCCAAGACCATATGAATATTAACTCAGAAAGTGATTTACGGCCACAAATATTAATAAAATCTATCGAGGATGGTAATACACAAGAATGGGCTGCATTCGAATTTACTGACTTTAAAACAAATGGAGATAATGATTATACTAAATTCCTTGAAAGCTACTTTAACGGTTCTTTAGAAGGTGATGCTATTGTATCTTCATTATCTACAATAAATAATAACGACTTACTTAATCTAGATTACGGTACAAATGATTGTCTGTATGCATTTTCCACATCACAAGGGTATAATTCAGACAATTGTATAACAGATGTTAGTAGTTCTAATGATAATACTTTATTAATGAATCTAGGAGCGTCAAGTTCTTTCACACATATGTATATTGAAAGAAACTCAGAAGAAGGCGTAGTTACAGACATTACTTGTTTAGGTAATGAAGAAGCAGAAAGATGTGAAGTTTATTACCGTGTCGGTTCATCTGGGGATTATCCTGATGATTTAGGTATAGCAATATTTGATGGATTCTAATCTAAAATATTATTAATTGATTTTTCTGTATGTTCTATTATAATCATCCATTCTTGTATTAACTTTGTTTTATCATCTATAATATTAATAATTCCTATTGCAAAAATAATCATTACTAAAACAGCACCAATTTGCGATATTATTCTATCTGCAATATAAAATGAAACCCATTCATCACCACGACCGAATACTGATTCGATTATTTCTGGTTGTATATGGAACCACTGTCCACCGTATGCTCCAGCAATAAACACATTCCGAATTATATTTAATATATATATTGCTCCTGAGGATATACTTATGAGTGCTAATTTCATTTGTATAGACAGCGTATCAATTGAAGATATAAATCCTGCAAATAAAGCAATACTACCAATTCCTGTGCAAGCCATAACGATTTCTGTCTTAAGATTCGTACCTAAGAATCGAATATACATTCCATCATTACTTCTTTCAATTGCTGTATCATATCCTAACATATCAAGGAAAAACTGGGTTTCTGTAGCGACACTAGATATTAAAGATAGTTGAATTGTTGATATTGTATATAGTAATAATAATATCCCCGATGACAGAGTGATGAATATTGTCGTTTGTCTAAGACCTATATTATTTTTATACATTAAATAAATTATAAATATAGAATATAAACCACTTATTATTGCTATACTTGACTGTACTATACTTTGTTCATTAAACCATGCATAATATGAAAAAATAAATAATAATGCTGTTGTTATAATCCACCCTTTCATTCGGAAATGTTTTTTATAAGGTATATCCAATAAACTTAAAAAAAGCGTAATGAACATTAACCAACCGCCAATAGTTAAAATCGTTAGTGTTGAATACATGTAAAATATATTATGTTATGCGCCCTAAAAAGTATGTCGGAAGTATATTAATCGTGAATTACCTCGATGTCAAGCATCGGGGTATTCTCCTATACCACTCATAAATAAATATATTGAAATTACATTTTTGATGCTTTTGATACGGTATATGCACCATCATCTCCAATTTCGATTATATAATCATTACCTCTATAAAGTTCTGTTAGATTTATTTTATATTTACCATTTCTAACGACTTTTATACCTTCATATTGTTTATTAAGCTGTTCCTGAACCTTAGAGACATTATCTACTTTTCTAACAGATTCTGGTTTAAATTCATTCGCGTCCGTATTCATTGTATTTTGTATACCTCCTACAACAGATGGAGAAGGGAGATTATCTGAATCAACAAATTCTGTTCTAGCTGCTGTTTGTGATTCATCTTCATTTTTAGGTTGAATTTTATTTTGTGTATGCTGTTGTGATTTATCTACATTCTGATTTGTATCAGAATTTTTATTTACACTTTCTACATACTCCCACGATTGATTTTTACAATGTGGACAACCAGATAATAGATGCTCTGATTCGTTGGGTATGACATGTTCGCATTCTCTACATTGGTGTGGCATGGTTTTATGGGTTTAATATCGCACTGATTTGTTTTTCATCTTTATGAAGAGTTTCCATTCTATTTGCTGGTCCAATGACTGTGAGGTTCTTTTTAGGGGTCTTGCTTTGATTTCTATTCAAGACACGGCCCAATAATCCTCTTTCATCTTCTGATGTATCATCAGGGTAAGATTCGATGTCTACACCCGTGAAATCTTCTTGGTCTATTTGAGACATTGTTTTCTCAATCAGAAGCGAATGTTCATCGGGCGTAAGACCAGATTCTAATACTACAACACAACCACTTCTTACTTTATCTATAATATAGCTTATTTTTTCAATTTTAGCCATACCTGAGAGTTGTGATTCTCTCATAAGGTCAATTCGAATACCGCTTGTTTCTTTATTATTTTCATTCATTTTTAATCACCAAATTTATTTGCAATTTGTTTATATATGTCGTCCATATTACTACCTTGCTTTGCAGAAACAGGTATTGTTACATGTTGTGGGAACGCTTCGGCAATTCTTTGGGCATCCGAGTCTTCCAAATCGATTTTATTAGCTAACACAACAGCAGGCATATTGTGACTTTCAATAATTCCAAGTAACATAGTATTAACTTGCATAAATGGGTCTTCTGTAGAATCCATCATATATATTACACCGTCAATATCTTCTCTTAACCACTGCATTGCTTCTGCAATTCCTTCTGTAGCTTCTCTTGAACGTCTTCGTGCTACATCTTCTTCCATACCACTCTCAATAAATTCCTTATCATCAACTTCTGTAGCAACACCGGGGGTATCTACAATATCTATTGTAACTTCTGTCTCTTCATGTTCTATAGTTACATTCTCTCTTTTCTTTGCTCGTCTTGTCTCGTGAGGAACCGGTCCTTCAGCACCAAGTGTTTCACCAGTCCAATCTTTACATATTTGGTTGGCTAATGTACTTTTACCTGAATTCGGCGGGCCATATATTCCAATACGTTTTGGTTCGCTATCACCAAAACCATCAAACAATGATGAAACTTTTTTACGCACATTTTGCATCAATTTCATTATCTATATAGTAATTTACCTATATTAAAATAAAACTACAGGTCGTTTTGGACAGTCAAAAATCTTATAATCTTATTAAATAAATATCTATATAACAAATGTCTGATAAAAAAATAGATAATAAATTTGAAACAACAGAAGATATAGACGAAAATGTATCCGGTCAAGGTAATACAGGAACACAAACTATAATATATAGCTTTTTAATATTATTAACAGGACTTGGTTTTGTTATTGGAGCACTTCTAGCAGGAACACTAGTTAGTGGTACACTCTGTGTATTCGAAACAATGACTATATTTACAAGTCAAATGGCAAGTTTAGGTGGAAGTGGACAAAGTATACAACAAATTGCTATCAATGAGTACACCGGTTGTTTAGCACGTTCCGTATTCTCACCAGTAACAATAATTGTTAGTCTTATCGGTGGATTTGTCGTAGGGTATCCATCATATAATATCGCTCAAAAAATTATGTCAGGGCGAAAATTAAGAACTATGCTCTAATTCTCTGTTCTACTACCCATACCTTTTATATTAAATGACTTATCTTCCGTTACTTCCTGTAATATTTGTTTTATCTGTTCTTCCGTTACTTTATTAGCCAATTTATCTTGCTTTGCTAACGTTAACAAGTATTTTTCAACTTTCGATGCTTTTTCTTCATCAACAAGCCGAACATTAGTAAGTCTTTTACGAGCATCTGATGTTAATATTTTTCGTAACAGATGTTTTAACATTGCTTCCCTATCTTTTTCTTGATTATCTAATTCTTCTTGAGATGGTTGTTCTTGATTCTGTTGTTGTTGTAATTCCTGCAATTTCTTCTTACGTATCTCGTCAATATCATCTTTATTAGTCATATCGTAATATATACACCCGGAACTTAAATTTGTTATGTTAAAAACAGAAACTAATATAACCCATAGCGATATAGTATTAAATATGAGAGAATACGAATTCGTAATTAAATCAGAAGATTTTGATGAATCACTACAAATTGAAGTAGTTCACCATGCTGTTTCACCAGAGTCACCATTTGAACAAGAAGTATATGAGTTAACATGCAAATCTTTAGGTACAGAACCAAGAAATGTATCTAGAGAAGCGGTGAAAAAAGCATTAATTAATGATGTACTCCCACAGGTTACAAGATGCTGGAACAATGTAAATAGACCTACATTAAATCTCGTTCCAAAAGAAGATATATATCGATAATATTTAATCCATAAGGTCTAATCTTCGAAGAATATCTATTGTAATTATAATATCGTGTACCGATTCTATCCAATTATATGGTATAACAACACCTTCTCCAGAATCATTTGCTACACTCATAATTTCAGGATTTACATTTGTTAATGCAATACCTGTTGAACATTGTTGTGTAAAATCTAGCCTAACGTCATCTACTTCTCCAATATATACACCACTTTTAGAGTAAACATCTAGTCCAACTATGTCTGTTACCGTATCTGGTCGAGCCTGTCCGCCATTAAAATGCTTTTTCGTTGAAGTTGCCATTTTATATATAATTATGTGGTTGAACTAACTAATAAAACTATCGGATATTTTATGTGATATCATAAAACTGTACTACACAGAACAATTTAATTCTCAGAAACCATAATTACTTCCTTTCACTCCAGAAATTCTGTATATATGATTCAACATTATTTGGTTGAACAATATCTAACTCATCCAATTCGTCCGAGCTAAGGAAACGCTTTACACTATCCCACTCTTTGTTAGACTTATCTTCCGTATATCGTCTATCAACAAGAATTCTCGTACCAATATCTGCATTTGTACGAATTACCCGACCCATTGCCTGACGAGTTTTCCATACAGCCGGAATTGTAAACGCAAGTGTGAATCCCTTCCGGTCGAAAACAGCATCGTATGCTGCTTGAACTGCTGTCATATAATCAGACGACGTGTTTGTAATTGGTACACCACAAACAATAACGCTCTCTAGTCTGTCTCCAATATAATCAATACCTTCAATAAGTGTTCCACCTGCCGCCGTCGTAAGAACAGAATTCTCACTGTTGAAGAATTTTTCTTTAAGCTCTGATGTATCATCATTAGATGAACTTTCATCAATGAATACATTATCTGCGGGACTATTGTACGCTTGTTTTAATAAAGAACCAATCCAATCAGCTTCCTTATAATTTGGCATAACAATTAGAACGTTCCCATCAGTATTTGAGACAATATCAAATATAATATCTTCATATTCTTCTCGCGTTGGGTTATCTGTATTTGGTCCGAAATTTGAAAATGGTTGGCCACGATTACTATACTTGAATTTGCTCGCTGGAATACCAATAGTAGAACGGTTTTCTTTAGGGAAAGATAGACCGTATTGACATTTGTACACCTCTCGTCCATCATCTTCTAGTAAATCCAACCCAATTGTTCGACTATACATATCAATAGGTTCCAACGTTGCACTCATTAGTGTCGTTGCGTGAAACTCATCAATTACTTCCGAAATCTCATCACGCGGAATACAATTGTTGAGTGTCAATTCTGCTTTATAATCACCCTGCCAATCTTCTTCTGGTTCAAGAATAATCTGATATCTCTCTTCAATTTCAATAGACCGGTAATATCTCTTATGTCCTTTATTATGCCATGCAGAAAGCAAACTCCCAACAGATTGAGCACTTGTTTGTGTGTCTACGGAATTATTTGTATGATTATTTCGTGCAGCATTAACAGCATTTCCAATAATTTCTGCCTTCTTCATAATATTATCCGAATGCATCCCTAGTTTTGTCCACGTCGTCAAGTCATCATAATCTGGAGTCTTAGGGTCACGAAGTTGAATCGATGTATCTTCGTTAATAGGTTGTGCCTGTTCAACCTTCTTTGACATGAAGTTTTGAACATCTTCTAAATAATCAACGTACGTATTAAGTTCATCTGGATATAACTTCATCTTATCCATGATGGGTCGAACATCTTCTCGTGCATCAAGAACATCCTTATATCTATTGAGAATAGTTCCATTCTCTGTAATAGCGTTCTTCAGTTCATTTGCAAATCGTTCATGTTTACCATCTAATAATGAATTCGAATTATCTTGTGCTGCATCATTTATAATACGTTTTACCTCTGAATCTGACAATCGAGACAATTCATAAATTAAACTAATTTCTCTAATCTCATTTTGTGCGCGTGAAAGTGATTCTAATGATGCACTCTGAGATAAAAAGTCTCTCACTCTAGGACACAAATTATGTGCTTCATCAAAGATAGCAATAGTTTCATCGTTAATAATTGGGAAAGTAACTCTGTCTACAGTCTTCGGGTCGAAAACGTGATTATAATTTCCAATCACAACATCTACAAATTCAAGCGAAAGACGCATAATTGAATGAGGACACATTCCATTCTCAGAACAAATCGTTCTTAAACGAGGGGCCGTGAGTAAACCAGCAGTATCTGTATCAAATGGAATCATCTCCCGAACATCTTTATCTTCTTCATCATAGAATTCTTTCTCAGACCTATACTTTGCATAGTAAGGGTCGTACTCCGTATCATGAAGTTCAGGAATAGATTTAGAATACGCATATTCGTCAGAAGAACTTGATTGTTGTTCAGCATCCTTATATAAATCCTGAAAACTATAATCATAATCCTCTTTTAAAATTCGCGTCCCTTCACGCAATCTATCAATCTCAGCATAATCCTCATCATCAATCAAACCCTGCTCTACATATGGATGTAGGTCTGGTACGCTCACCAAAGTAATTGCTGTGACGGGTTCTGTCTCAGCAGATTTATTCTCATTAATCCGTTTAATCTCATCCTGAAATGCTGCCATTTGCTGCTTGACACTTGTAACAATAAGAACACGCTGGGGTGTTGTATTTTTATTGAGCGCATATGATAAAGAAGGAACGAGTGCCGTGAGTGTTTTACCAGTACCACATGCCCCTTCCATAGGAACAATTCCATTATTCGTCATAGCTTTCTTAATAATTTTCATACCCTCTTCTTGAGCCTTTCTTGGTTCATCATAAGGGAATAAGTCATTTGTTTTCTGTTTCATAACACTCATTGTATTTGGTTAAGGCTGAACACAATATAAGCTTTGGGTTTTCGAATATAAATAATAAAATTATCTATTTAAAAGCGCATTCTCTGCAGCCTCATATTCTGTGAATCCATTTACACCTAACTCTTCTGGATTTATACTATCTAACTCTGATTCAATATGATTAAAAACAGCTTCATCACCACCATCTGAATACGCATCCAATAAATTAATTATAACCTCACCATGCGACGGTCTTGGAAAACACCAACCTGCTAACCGTTTTCCCTGTAGCTCGTGTGTTAACTCTCTGAACTTTGGCTCACTAAGATATCTTCTATAAAAATACATCTTGTAATGTGTGACTGCTCCATCATATCCTAATTCACCGTGGTCAAATGGATTCATAAATGGAGAATCGCCTAAATTGTATGACTCATTCTGTGGTCCAATATACACGTCAACTTCATCAATCGTTGTATTCTCTAAATTAACAAGTGTTGTTTCTGCATCATCATGTGGGTAAATCATATCTTTTGGCATTATACTTATATATTTTATGTTATATGTTATATAATTTGTCTGTACTATATTAATATATTTATAACTATTTTTGTTATAAATTCTTGTAATTACGACCGTTTTCACCATTTAATGGTATACTACCTGAATCAAGGAGAGAGTCCCGCCGTTCACGGCGGGCGTGAATCCGACACTCCACGGCACAAACCACGTTCGACGCTTATTCAGGGGTATCCTCTCTGACTTTCTTCTCTCCTTCGAGGAGTAAGCCCTTCCACGTCAATCCACGGTGCTTCTTCAATTCCTTCAGTCGTTCGTACTGTTCGTCGTCGTCAAATTCGATCCGGACTGCGACCATATTGCATCACATGAACGGAACATTTATGTGTGTTACGATATAATATGTAGTCGATGAAGCGAGCCAACACGTTCGACGTGATTCCGCAGTCCCCAGAGGACGAGGAGTTGCTTCGACGGCTGTTGGACGCTTCTGCCGCTCTCTGGAACGAAATCAACTATGAGCGCCGCGAGAACGAGGATACGACGCGCCACCACGACACGCTGACGTGTCTGTGCGGATTCGAGGGACACGCCGACCTCACGGCGTCAGAAACGTTCCTGAGGCGGCAGACGACGGTAACACGGTCGATGGCACGGCCTGTATGCCTCAAGTGGGACGACCATAATTGGTCAGAGTCACCACGCTCAGTTCCCAACGAGGAGCATACGAACCCGCAAGTTGCCTCCGTGGGTCGGTAAGCGATACCCCCAGCGTGAGGAAACCCCGGCGTTCACGCCGGGGAGGATGTCATATAATGTAGCTTGTATAATAAAAATAAATTTATACAAATCGTAATCGTTATATGGATTCCGGTGTACTATACAGACAGATAATGACTGAAGACAAAACTATAGATGGAAATCTGAAATCTGTTATAACCGAGTTCTTAGAAGAATATTATGATAAAGAAATACGGGATTTGGCTAATGAAGAAGAAGCGAATATTAAATTAAATTATTCTCTTATCGAAGAATTTAATGAGGATATGGCTGAAAATCTATCTACGAGTCCTGAATTCTGGATTAAAAATGCAGAAAAAGCTATCGAAGATTATGATGATAATCTTGATATTGAATTCCCACGGATTTTATTCACAGAATACGATAATTATGCACCATCTATTCGTGACCTCCGAGATGAACATATTGGGAAACTTGTGCGCGTATCTGGTATTGTTTCAAAAACAACCGGTATATTACCGAAAGCTGATGTTGTTGCATTCGAATGTAAACGCTGTGGTTCCTTCACGCGTATAAAACAACCACTAGACCCGAAGCTTGAGTATCCTACGGTGTGTAGTGGTGAAGATTGTAATAATCGTTCTGAACAAGCGTTTAGGATTAATGTAAATCAGTCAGATAAGATTAATTTTAAGAAGATTGAGATACAAGAACCACCGGAGAATACGAAAGGTGGTCAGACTCCAGAAAGTGAAACATTTACTGCTAAAGGAGAAATTGCAACGAATGTTACTGCTGGGGATAATGTAGATGCTATTGGTGTTTATCGTGGTTCTTCTCAAGGTGATACGAGTATTCTTCGTACCTATATTCATGGGAATAATATTATTACTGAAGGGCAAGAAACTGAAGATATTGATATTGCTGAAGAAGAAAAAGAAGAAATTATTGAATTATCTAATGACCCTGATATTTATACAAAACTGAGAGAAAGTACCGCACCATCACTATACGGACTCGAAAAGGAAAAAGACGCAATTGTATACCAACTGTTCTCTGGCGTCCGAAAAACCAAAATGGACGGGAATATAAGAGGCGATATTCACGTTCTCTTGTGTGGAGACCCCGGAACTGGGAAAAGTGTCAAATTTTCTACATACATAACCTTAGACGGCGGAATTCGAAAAACGATTGGTGAATTTGTTGAGGAAAATTTGACCAATCCAACAAAAGATGAAGATGGTGATTATATACAGAAACTTGATGATAATATTAAGGTTATGGCTATGGATAAAGACGGTGAAATAGAACCACGGAATGTAGAAGCTGTGTGGAAAAAACAAGTTGAAAATTGTTATAAAGTAACATTAGATGATGGTCGAACGATTGAAACATCTGGTACGCATCCACTTTTCGAAACGGACGGTGATGCTCATATAGACCAAGTGAAAGTTAAAGATATAGATGACGGACAGTTCATTGCAGTCCCGCGTTCTATATCCTATGATGGTAACTTAGAACTAAATGTTAATACAGATAATATTGATGAATCGAAAATTGATATTCCGAATGAATGGTCTGAAGAATTAGCAGCGTTTATGGGACTTATTGTCGGAGAAGGTCACATAAATGATAAAGAAATTTCCATTACAAATCAAGATGAGGAATTATTAGATATTGCAGAAAACGGTTTTGAATTATTTGGTATAAATTCATATCAGAAAGTTTGGTCCGAAAATAGTAATGCGTATAAAATTGTAAAAGGTAGTACAAACTTATCATCGTATTTCAATGAATTAGACAGCAAATTCATTAATAAATCCCACGATAAACGCATCCCTACATGTTTGTATAGTACACCAGAAAATATTAGAAAGGCATTTATTCGCGCATACGTTGATGGTGAAGCGTATGTTAGTGAGAAAAATCGAGAATTAGAAGTTCCATCCGTAAGTAAAGAGTTGTTACAAGACTTACAACAATTATTGGATACGTTTGGTATCTCTAGTAGGATTAATGAGAAAGTTCAGGACTTAAGCTATAATAATATAAAAGATTATAAAAGTTATAGATTAAGGATATACGGTGATGCGTTCCGTAAATATGTTGACGAAATTGGATTCTACTCTAATCGGAAAATAGAGCAGGCAGAGTTAATGAAAAATTCTCGTGTGGGTAATACAAATGTTGATGTTATTCCAAACGTTGGTTCTGTAATTAAGGAAACGCGTGAGTTACTTGGAATGCATCAGTCTGATTTCAGTGTACCACGTACAACAGTGTTAGGACTTGAACAAGGAGGTAAGAATCCGAGTAAGAAGACATTGCAGGATATCGTTGTAGATATGGTTGATAGATTGCATGTTGTTAAAGATGTTGATTATTCACGAGAATCTGCAGATATGGAAACCGTAGATAAGATGCGTAGTGTTCTTGGGATGAATCAAGAAACCATAGCTACAGATGGTGCTGGTCTAACTAAGGGTGGTTATCGGTATCATCTTACTAATAATACAAATGATGTAACAGAACGTTCTTTGGAATTGTTTGATTATGTTTCGGAGTGTTTGGATGAACAGTATCATGAGGTACACGAGAATCTTATTCGATTAGAGTCTCTTGCGTGGGGTGACATTCGGTGGGAGAAGGTTGAATCTGTAGAACAGGTTGATTATGATTCAGAGTGGATGTATGATTTACAGGTTGAGGGTACGCATAATTATATAGCGAATGGGATTATGTCGCATAATTCTCAGCTATTACGATATGCTTCTGAATTGTCACCGAGAGGAATTATGACTAATGGTAAGGGCGCGTCGTCGGCGGGTTTGACGGCTGCAGCTGTCAGAGATGCTGAATTTGGTGGTGAGGACAAATGGACACTTAAGGCAGGTGCGCTTGTGTTGGCGGATAAGGGTATTGCTTGTGTTGACGAGTTGGATAAAATGGATGCGTCTGATAGGAGTGCAATGCACGAGGGGTTAGAACAACAGACGATTAGTGTAAGTAAGGCGGGTATTAATGCTACACTTAAGTCTCGTTGTACATTACTTGGTGCGGCAAATCCGAAGGAGGGTCGTTGGAATGAGTATGACCCGATTGCTGGTCAGATTGATTTGGAACCGGCTTTAATTTCACGTTTTGACCTTATATTTGCGCCTACGGATAAGCAAGATGAAAAATGGGATAGTCAGTTAGCAGACCATATTCTCATGACAAATCACAGAGGTGAACAATTGGAAGCTGGTATACAACCGGATGATAGTTCAGAGGAAGTTGTTCCTGATATTTCCCCGGAGTTATTCAGAAAGTATGTTGCATATGCGCAGAAGCATTGTACACCAGTTCTCAATGATGAAGCTAGAGAGATATTGAAAGAGTTTTACGTTGATATTCGTAAGCAGGGTGGTGAAGAAGGTACGATTTCGATTACAGCGCGAAAGATTGAAGCTCTCGTTCGTTTAACAGAAGCGGCTGCAAGAATTCAGTTGGAAGATGAAGCTAACAAGAATCACGCTCAGAGAGCGGTTAATATTATTCAGTCATCGTTAGAAGAGGTCGGTTATGATGAGAAGAACGGTCGTTATGATGTAGATATGACGGAGAATAGTCAGTCTACATCTCAGAGAGACCGACGTAGATTACTTCGGGAAGCGATTGAAGATAATGAGGATGAGGGTGATAAAGGAGCGCCGAAGAAGTTAATTATGGAGATTATGGTTGAGATTCATGAGTTTGAGGAAGAGACGGTGGAGCATGACTTGATGAAGTTATGTCGTGATGGTAAAGAGTTGTATGAACCTAAGAAGAACGAGTATGCTGTAATGTAGTTTACATTGGGAGGTATGGCCAATAGGTTTCGAAGGAGCTATTTTGTAGGAGGTAGTTGTTTGCGTTTAGGTTGTGTTCGTTGTATAGGTATGTTAGTGATTTCTTTTCTGTTCGGTATGTATTATCACTTAGTACGGAGTTGGATTCAAAGTCGTGTAGTACACGTTGTTCTGTAATTGGTAGTGTATCATATATTTCATCGAATGGGACGTGGAATGAATAGTTTTTGTAGTAGAAGCAGTAGTATTTTTTATTATCTATGTAGTGTAGTTCTATATTATCGGTGTGTCCGACCCAATCTAGTAGTGCGTTGTATTTTAGTTCGTATAATGCGGATGAACGTAGTTTTGAGGTATTGTCTGAATTTTTAGAGTATAATTTTGCTCTTTTGTTTACTATTCGAAGTGCGTTAAAGCTATCTTTCATTATTGTTATATAATCTTTTTGTCCTTATATAATTTATCCTATTTAATATCATATAACTTACAGTTATATTGTAAATATATAGTATTTTCAGCACGTATGGATAGACATATACGCTTCTAGTACGATGGTATACGTATGGGAATAAATCATTTAACAGTCGTACCAACGAACTTTGAAGAAATGAAAAGTGAAGATGATGAAGAAGAAGATATTTAATTTATTTTTGTCGAAAAGACCATAGGTATAAAATAGTATGAAATTATAATATATACTATGGGAAGAAATAAACAGAAAAAGTCGTACAACAAATACTTAGATTGGAATAAATATAAACGCGTTATTAAGTTATCAAAAACACCAGATAAAGAGGAATATATTAAAGTTTCAAAGATTGTGGTATCCAGTGTAATACTGGTTGGTTTAATTGGATATCTTATTTTTGCATTAATGAATCTTATTCCGATGTAGTTTATAAAAGCATATCATCTGCGTATAAATGGCTACAGAACCCAGCGAATAGATAGAACGAGATAATTCCTGCAGATATCATACTATATTCATTTGATATTAATATAATATATGATTGCCATAGTATTAGACACACGATTGCACTTACGATAAATCCGAACGACATACTATGTGTAATACCTCTGTGTGGTGGACGAATTCTTTCAAACAGATATGTTACTAGTATACCTATCATTAATGAAAAGAGTCCTATGGTGATAGATATAATCTCAGATGGAACTTCAGAAATAAATCGTAGCATTATATCTTTAATTAGTATTTGTTGTGGTCCTAGAATAATTGAGACAAAAATAATTGTGGAACAAAGTAATAGGTATCTAAATAATCTATATGTTCGGGATGATGGGTGGTCTATATCTGGTAATATGCTACCGAATAATGATATTGGGAGAGCTAGTCCTATAAGACCGATAGATAAGTTTACTGGTATGTTTAAAATAATAATAGATATGGGTAGTATAATAATTGTTCCTATTATGTGCGAAAACCATCCGTATCGAATATGTCCTTTGAATCCACTCATTACAACGTAATTGTTTTTATTACTATGTAAGTATATTGCCAACTTTTTGTGTGAGGTTATATTTTTATCGTCTTATCATTCCGTCAGTATCTTTATTAGTAATAGTATTGATATATAATATGAGATATATGTCAAATAAATTTGATTCAACGAAAGATATCGGTATTAAAAATATCGTCGGTTCTGGAAAGTTACCTGTAGAGATTGATACAGATGCACTAGCAGAAGGTCTTGAAGGAATCGTATCGGACAAAAGTTATACATGGCAAGATGACGGCCCCCAACCCGGCTTATACTATGAAGTAGACGGTGACGACGGCCCCCAAGTCACATTTCATATGTCTGGTAGTTACATTATTCGTGCAGATGATAGAAAAGAACTTGAGGAAGCAAATACGCGTGTTCTAAATGAGATGAAAGAACTCGGTATTATTGAGGAAGATTACGATGAAGAAAATTTGAATTTCACTGTTCAGAATGTAGTTGCATTAGCTAAATTAAATTCTGATATTAGTTTAAGTGCGTTATCGATTGGTCTTGGACCGGATGCACAATATGAGCCTGAAGTATTCCCTGCACTAGATTATTCCAAGCCACGATATCCATGTTCCTTCCTTGTGTATGCGAATGGTAAAGTAATTATTGTTGGAGCAAAAAGTGAAGATGATGTTCGAGATTCGATGGATGAATTTTACGAAGAAATCCAAGAATGGATTGATTTAGATTAATCTTCTGTAGGATAATCTACTCGAATTGTAGAATGTATATTTTTCGCACTTTCTTCACCAATATTATCAACTTCTTTAAGTTCATCAACATCAGCATTAGCAATATCTTTAATATTACTAAAGTGATTCAATAGATTTTCAGCCCCGACAGGACCGATATCTTTGAAACTACTTACAATATATTCTTGTTGTTGTTTTACCGTTTTTGTTTTCTTTCTTCCGTGAGCATTTACTTTAGATTCTTTTTCAACTTGTTCTCTTTTAGCTAACTGTTTCAACATTTGTGCTGTATCTTCTTCATTTATAGTTTCAATCGAAGAAACACCATAGTCACTAACTAATGATGCTAGTGCTCCACGAACAGCATTTGGATGAACATTTTGTGTGTATAATTTTCCATGTTCCCCTTCAATTAAAAGAACAGAATTTTTATACTCATTAGACATATTTCCAATTTGTTCGAACATAGACCGTTCTCCGGTAAGTGTATCACAAAAGTCGTATACATCTTTTCGTTCAACAGCACAGTCTGGACCTACGATATAGTCTCCAACTTCTAAGTTATTTTCAATTACGATATCAACTTCTGGGTCCATATCTAATTCTTTAAGAACTTTAGATTGTTGTTCTCGTGAGTCTGCAATAATTTTAACTTTATCATTGCTATCTACGTCGAATGATATTGATTCTTTATTATCTTCATCGTCGTTTTCGAATGAATCTAATAATGTTGTTTTTTCTTTCTTTTGTTTCAATTCTTTATCGATTTCTTCTTTGAGGTTGTCGATTGATTTTAGGGATTTCAAATCAGATTCAAGATTTTCAATTATATTTTTTGACTTGTAATATGAACCCATATCTTTTGTTCCTGCTGCAACGAGGATTAACACTTTACCTGAGGCACTTCTTCCTGTTCTCCCTTGTCTTTGGATTTGTTCTATACCTCTTTGGGCAGGTTCATAAAATACAACCAAATCAACTTCGGAAATATCGAGACCTTCTTCACCAACTTGTGTAGATATCAATACTTCTGTTTCTCCGTCGCTAAATTTCTGTATTGCTTCTCTCTGGTCTGTTTGCGTCATGCCCGGACTATTTTCTTTGTTTGTTTGGCCAACTAGACGTGCGACATCGAACGTGTCTTCTAGGTAGTCTACAAGCGATTCTACGGTATCGCGTGATTTTGTAAAAACAAGTGCTTTACCGTTATTAATTTTAACGTCGCTGACTAATTCAGAACGTAATGCTGTAAACTTCGCATATGTTCCGTTATACTTTCTTGCTTTTCCAACAGCATTTTGCATTGTAGCATCTGCGATTAATCTTTGAACGGCTTTACTACTATCTTCGCTTCTTACTTCAGATTCTAACCGTTCATAATATTTCAAGAATGAATCAATACCCTGCGTTTCGAGTTGGCTAATAGCGGTATTTAATTTCATAGCTTCGGCCCATATACTCATAGCTTGATATGCGCTAGATTCTTGTTTTTGCATAGCTTTTTGAATTTTTCCACGGGCTTGACGCAATTTGTAGTTTGATAAGGTTTTGCTGCAAGAATCTACATAGTCATCTTCATACAATTTCACTAGGCGTGATTTGTATATATCTTGGAGCAAGTCACGTATTTCTAACACTTCATCACTTATTTCGATGAACCGCGTATCAATATGTGTGTCATGGATATAGGGTGAAACACGAGCATCATCTTCTGATAAGACTTCTATAGATGTAACATGAATATTCTCACAAATTTGTAGTATATCTTCACGAGAATCACCGGGAGATGCAGATAATCCTGTAATAAGAGGATTATTGGATTGTTCTATATATTTTTGAGCAATATAGACATATGAATAGTCTCCAGTAGCGCGGTGACATTCGTCAATTGTTAAATGCATAACATCATCTAATGATATCCGACCAGATATTAAGTCATTTTCAATAACTTGTGGAGTAGATATAACGACAGATGGAGAATCATTCCATAGCTTTTCTCGTTCATCTGGCTTAATATCTCCCGTAAACATAACAATATTTTCGTTATTAATATCAAGAAGGTTTTGATATGTTTCCATGTGTTGTTCGACAAGTGGTTTCGTTGGGGCTAGCATTAATGATGTACCTGAACCATTATCATTTAATCTATCTGCCATTACAAGAAGATTTACAATAGTTTTCCCAGTTCCTGTTGGTAAAACAACGAGAGTCGATTCTTTTAGTGCTTCCTCAGCTAAGTATGATTGGTATTCTCGTTTTTCAACGGTGTTATTTTTTATAAGATTATGTTGTATGTATTCTAGTTCATCCTGTTGACTCATTATATAGGTACTATTATGCTCTATAGATAAAAACATTTTGTTTTATATCATATAACTAATGATAAAACGATATACATTATATTTCCAAGTGTCAATGCACTTATTAATCCTAATGTTATTGGAACGATAAATGGCACACCGGGAGTTACCCAAACCGTATCTCTCGCAAGTATATCTCGGATTCTTTGTTTGTCTTCTTCAGGGTTTGTACTTGCCCAATCTTCATTATCCTTCAAGAAAGCATCAAAGTCTAAATCATCTATATCATTTATATCTACATTTTGTGATACGGTTTTATTTTCACAGTACCATGTTTCATAATCTCTGAAGAAATCTGTACTCAATCCGGTTAATCCATTACGAATAAATTCAACGCCTTGTGATATTTTATTTGTAGATTTCGATTCATTTACAATTTGTGCGTGTATATTATCCAGTTCTGAAACACGGACTTGTCTAGCACAAAGGGAACGGAGAGGTTTATATATCTTGAATGAACCACTTTTCATATTATGTCCAGAGTTTATTACGAAATAAGTTATGGAAAAAACCGTTGTATTTACAAATACCGTAAATCCAAATAAGTCCATAGCTGAATATGTAACTAATGTATTAATTATGTTATCAAATGAGTATATGTTAAATATTTCACCCATTTCGTAGAATTGTACAAAATCAAATATGGGGAGTGAACCAATTTCTGGATGCCATGGGAATAGAATAGCAATTAATAAAAATGCTTTATAATCTGCTCCGTAAAATATACGGAAATGATATATTATATATGATACTCCACCGACTGTTATCATACTAAATAATGCAGCTAAAGCAACACTAGCAGGAGTTGTTGATACATATGCGTCCCAACCTAAAAGAATAAGTGCAAGGAATGTAGGTATTGCCCATACTTTGTCATCTACTCTTCTATCTAGTATATCTGTATATGATGCATAAAGTAATACAGGAAGTATTACTAATACACGTAATAAATCTGTTGTAATTATATCTAACATATTATATAATTGAACTAACTAATTTGTAAAGTTAACGGCATTAAGGGAATGTTCATATATTACACTATATTCAATTGAACAATAGTTATTCTTTTAGGTCTATATAACAATACTTTATGTAATTCATGCTGAAAAAAACACAAAAATCAGCAACAAAAGCTGTCGCACCTGTGATTGGCTTTATGTTAATTTTAGCTATATTATTTTTAGCTGCTGCACAATATCAAGCAAATGTCGTTCCAGTTCAAGAAAGAAGTACAGAAGTAGACCACTTTACTACTATTACTGAGGATATGTCTGGATTACGAAGTAGTATAATACAGTCTGCATCTACTGGTCAGATACAAACACAAGAATTAGATTTAGGTGTTGAATATAACGTTCTTGGACTTTCACAACCTGCACGTTCAGGTCGTTTAGCCTATATAAAATCACCTAATATAGTTCTAAGGAATACGACAAATAATCGAGAAGCAAGTAATTTTTGGCGGGGTGACGAAGACCGTGAATACGAGACTGGTTTCTTAGAATACAGCATCAATTATAATCGAATCACAAGTCATGCAGATATATATTTCGAACATGGTATGATGTATAGAGATGAGGCACGAGGAAGCGATACA